>OIAE01000209.1_pt1 | contig 17150 bp, 15 predicted proteins | sample 1580681 | NCBI WGS metagenome assembly OIAE01 (sample SAMEA3882525, study PRJEB24775) | human gut metagenome | biome: human-associated habitat; feature: intestine environment; material: feces | place: Netherlands | collected 2009/2010
CTCTTTCCGATCAACGTGCTATGTTACGATGCTTATGGTATCAGGATTTCCCGCCGGTGTCAAGTACGGCTTTTCCCGGCGGGGTACGGTTGACGCTGATCCGTCAGGCCCAGCAGATACAGGGTCTTCAAGACATATTGCCCCTCACCCGTACGTTTTCTCAGCCGTCTATGACATCGATGGTCTGAAGCCCGGAGCGCATCACCAGATGCCGCAGGGTCGGCCGGTACATGAAGGGGCTTTTCAGGAGCTTTGCAGCGATCTTCCGCCGCAGACAGCCGGTGGCCCGCCGATAGGCCTGATGGAGATCCGCCGGTGCGGCGGTCAGCACCTCTGCCAGCAGTCGGGCTGAGTCCATGGCGAAGCTGATGCCCTCAAAGGAGCTGGTGCTGATGAAGCCGGCGGCCTCTCCGATGAGGAAGGCGCCGTCCCGGCCCAGTGAGACGTCTCCGGGATGGGAGGGACGCAGCACCATGCAGGCCTCGGTTTTCAGCGGCTCGCCGAATACAAAGCCGAACCGCTCCTGCAGGCGCTGCTTCTGCCGGTCGAACATCTCCCGGCAGCTCCGGGGGGCAAAGGCACCGCCGAAGATAAACACCCGATCCTTGGAGATGGACCAGGAGCAGGCGTCACTGGTTTCGGGGTCGAAGATGCAGGAGTAGAAGGGCTTGGGATGGCGTTCCGGGAACCACTGCTGGATGGCGGTATAGCTGCGGATGCGCTTTTCTGGGTACAGAGCCCGCCGTACCACGGAGTTGGCACCGTCCGCCCCCACCAGATACCGGCAGGTCATCTGCTGTCCGCCGACCAGAGTCACCCGATATCCCTCCGTCAGACGTTCCACGGCTATGACCTGCCCGTCGATGCGCTGGCAGGGGACCATATCCAGCAGCCACGCATCGAACTTCTGCCGGTCCATGTTCAGGTAGGTGCGCTGATAGTGCCGCACCAGTCCGGCCTCCAGATCGATGGTCTTGACGGAGAAGATCTGCGGGTCCACCAGAACGTCCTTAGGGAGGGTAATATCATACCGGGCCAATGACCGCTGGGCATCCTCCGAGAGTAGACCGCCGCAGGGCTTGGAGAGGTCGCTCCGATAGATGACGGCACAGTGCATTTTCCGAGGCAGTAGTCGGGCCAAGGTGGCTCCGGCAGGTCCGCCGCCGATGATGACAAGATCAAAATCCATAGGGATACGGTTACTTGTTCTCTTGGAAAACATCCCAGTTTTTGGCGAAGTACTCCACGCCGGAGTAGACGGTGGTCACCAGAATGATACCCTGGCACACCAGATTCAGCCAGTGGGGAATGCCGAAGAGCATCAGGCAGATGCACACCATGGTGCTGGCGGTCTTGACCTTGCCGGACCAGCCTGCGGCGATGACCCGGCCCTTCTCCACGGCAATGAGCCGCATCCCGGACACGGCGAATTCCCGCAGCAGCACCACAGCCAGTACCCAGCCCACCATGTCGCCGGTCTCCACGAACCAGCACAGCGCCGCCATCACCAGACACTTATCCGCCAGCGGATCGGCAAACTTGCCAAAGTCCGACACCTGATTATAGTGTCGGGCCACATACCCGTCCAGCAGGTCCGTCAGGCAGGCCAGAATGTACACCCCCAGCGCCACATAGCGGCTGCCGGGGAAGCCCCAGTATGCGATCACAAGAAACAGCGGGATCATAAACACCCGTGCAAGGGTCAGTTTGTTGGCAGTGTTCATAGGCATAGCTTTATTCCTCCTCAGATAGTTCCTCCACCGCTTCGCCGGTGAGGTCGCCGTCCATGGCGCCGGTGATACGCACCATGACAAAGTCTCCGGGCTCCACATCCCGCTCCGCCGTAAAGAAGATGCACCCGTCGATGCCGGGGCTCTCGGCGTAGCTGCGGCCCACATAGCTCATGGCCTGAACGTCATAGCCGTCGCACAGTACCTCCACGGTGTCGCCCATGCGGCTGTCGTTGAACTCGTCCATGACCTGTGTTTGAATCTCCATTACCAGCTCCGCCCGGCGCTGGGCCTCCTCGGTGTCCACCCGGTTCAGCATTCTGGCCGCCGGAGTTCCCTCCTCCGGAGAGTAGGGGAAGGCCCCCACCCGCTGGAGCTTCTGCTCGCCCAAAAAGTCGCACAGCTCCTCGAAGGCCGCCTCGTCCTCATAGGGCAGTCCCGTGATGAGGCTGGTCCGCAGCACCACGCCGGGGATGCGCTCCCGCACCCGGCGGAACAGCTCCTCCAGCCCGGCCTTGGTCTCCCGGCGGCGCATGGCCTTGAGAACGGTGTCGTTGCAGTGCTGGATAGGGATATCCAGATAGTTGCAGATCTTTGCCTCCCCGGCGATGGTGTCAATGAGCTGGTCGGAGAGATTGTCGGGGTAGAGATAGTGGAGCCGTACCCAGTGGAAGGGAAGCCTGCACAGCTCCCGCAGCAGCTCCGGAAGCCGCCGCTCTCCGTACAGATCCACGCCGTAGCGGGTGATATCCTGAGCGATGACGATGCACTCCTGCACCCCGTCCTCCGCCAGCGCATGGGCCTCCTCCAGAATGTCCTCCATCCGGCGGCTGCGGTAGTTTCCCCGCAGGGAGGGGATCACGCAGTAGGCGCAGCGGTTGCTGCACCCCTCAGCAATGCGGAGATAGGCGTACTGCCGGGGGGTGGACAACACACGGGGCAGCTCCTCCACGGGGCCGTTGATGTCGGCAAAATGGCGGCACTCCTGACCGTTCACCACCTGCTCCAGCGCCGTGACGATATCACCGAAGCAGCCGGTTCCCATGATGCCGTCGATCTCCGGCAACTCCTCCAGAATGTCCGCCTGATACCGCTGGCTGAGACAGCCCGTTACCAGAATTTTGCCCACCTCACCGGCGGCCTTCAGCTCCGCCGCCGCCAGAATGGTATCGATGGCCTCGCTCTTGGCGCTGTCGATGAAGCCGCAGGTGTTGATGACCACCACGTCGCTGCCGGAGCAATCCTCCTGCACGGTATGTCCGGCCTGTAGGCACAGGGCCATCATCTGCTCGGTGTTCACCCGGTTTTTGTCGCAGCCCAGGGATATAAATGATACATTCATGCTGTGTTTCCTCTGATGTTTGGTATGTGGATTTGTGATCTTGCAAAGGAGCATTCAAAGAGATGCTCTCTGGATAGACGATAAAAATGTGATCTGCTCCCGCCGGAGGCAATAAGAAGAATGATCGGCAAAAATATGCCGCCGGAGGTGGTTTTGCATAGGAGCAATTTACCTTTGGGAAGGGATTCTCCCTATTCCTCCGCCATTTCCTCGCCCAGACGGTTCAGCACCGGACGGATCTCCTGCCAGGAAAAGCCCCGCCGCTGGAGAGCGGCAGCCAGCTTGCGCTGCGTCTCTCGATCAAGGGGCTTCCCTTTACACTTGCTGCGGATAAAGCGCTCGATGGCCTCCTCGCCCTCCGGCAGCAGGGCCAACGCATCGTCCCACAGCTCCTGCGGGATGCCACGGCGCTGCAGCTCCTGCCGCACCCGGCCGGGGCCGTAGCCCATGGCGGCATAGTGCCGGGCAATGGCGGCGGCGTAGGCCGGCTCGTCCACGGCCCCCAACTCCTCCAGCCACTGGGCCGTATCCTCCGCCAGCTCCCGGTCGCCGCCCTTACGGGTCAGGTGCTCCATCACCTGCTTTTTCGACAGCATTCGGCTGCCGGTGAGCCGGGCGCCACGGGCCTTCATCTCCGACCGCTTGGCGGACTGCTCCACCTGCGCCAGCAGCTGCTCCGGCAGCTCCAGACCGGGCCGCAGCCCGAAGACCAGCAGCTCCTGCTCCGTTACCCGCAGCAGGTCGCCCCCCTCCAGAAATACCAGTACCCGGTCCTTCCTGCGGCGGGAGGGCTCGATGCGATCAATCCGCATCGTCGAAGTCGTCGGCGGATACATCCACCGCACGGCCTGCGGCCCGTGCCGCCACCTTGGACTGATTGCTCATCAGCTTGTGGAAGTCACGGCGGATGTTGGCCTCCAGTGCGTCGGCCTCGTCGGGATGATCCCGCAGATATTGCTTGGCGGCATCACGGCCCTGACCCAGGCGCACCTCGCCCATGTTGAACCAGGAGCCGCTCTTCTGTACCAGATCCAGCTTCACGCCCAGATCCAGCATCTCGCCCAGCTTGCTGATGCCCTCGCCGTACATGATATCGAACTCCGCCTCCCGGAAGGGGGGCGCCACCTTGTTCTTGACCACCTTGGCGCGGGTGCGGTTGCCGATCATCTCGCCGCCGGACTTCAGCGTCTCGATGCGGCGCACGTCGATGCGGACGGAGGCGTAGAACTTCAGCGCCCGACCACCGGTGGTGACCTCCGGGTTACCGTACATGACGCCCACCTTTTCCCGCAGCTGGTTGATGAAGATGACCACGGTATTGGTCTTGGCGATGATGCCCGTCAGCTTCCGCAGCGCCTGACTCATGAGCCGGGCATGGAGCCCCACGAAGCTGTCGCCCATCTCTCCCTCGATCTCGGCACGGGGGACCAGAGCGGCCACGGAGTCCACCACCACCACGTCGATGGCCCCGGAGCGCACCAGCGCCTCGGTGATTTCCAGCGCCTGCTCGCCGGTGTCCGGCTGGGAGATGAGCATATCCTCGATCTTCACCCCCAGCGCACGGGCATAGGTGGGATCCAGAGCGTGCTCGGCATCCACGAAGGCCACCTCGCCGCCCATTTTCTGGGCCTGCGCCAGAACATGCAGAGCCAGCGTGGTCTTACCGGAGGACTCAGGGCCATAGATCTCGATGATGCGGCCACGGGGTACGCCGCCGATGCCCAGCGCCAGATCCAGCGCCAGAGAGCCGGTGGGGATGGCCTCCACATTGGGCTGCACATTGTCGCCATAGCGCATGATGGAACCCTTGCCGTAGGTTTTTTCGATTTGCTGCATGGCGGTCTCCAGCGCCTTTTTCTTGTCGGAGACCACGGGAGCAGCTATAGAGCTGTCTTTCTTCGCTGCCATGTTTCTTCCTCCTGTATCAATGAAAATTTTCGTGGTAAATGGGCAGAGGCCCATCGATTTACAAAGTCGCTTCGCCGGTCATCAGGCGTCGGCATAGACCTCCTGATAGCGCAGGCCCGTCACCACACGGGGGATGCCCGCCGGATCCGGCAGAATCTCCAGCTCACCGAAGCCCTCGCCTCGCATGAGCCGCAGCACGTCGTCGGCCTGCCCGATGCCCACCTCGAAGGCCAGGCGGCTTCCGATGTGCAGCACGTCCCGCCAGCGGCGGCAGACGCTGCGGTAGAAGTCCAGCCCGTCGGCCCCGCCGTCCAGCGCCAGATGAGGCTCATAGTCCCGGACGGAGACATCCAGCCCGGCGATGTCCCCGGAGGGAATGTAGGGGGGGTTGCACACCAGACAGTCAAAATCCCCCAGCCGGGGCGGCGGATTGGACAGGGCGTCCATCTTTAAGGACACCACCTGTCCGCTGAGACTGTTGCGGCGGATATTCTGGCGGCAGATCCGCAAGGCCCCCTCGTCCAGCTCCCCCAGCACCACCCGTGCGCCGGGGACCTGACTGGCGATGGCCAGACCGATGCAGCCGGAGCCGGCGCACAGATCCAGCACCCGGCACTCCGGCAGGGGCCGCAGCCACGCTACTACGTGGTCCACCAGCGTCTCCGTGTCCGGACGGGGGATCAGCACGCTTTCGGAGATGTCCAGCGGCAGCCCGTAGAACTCCCACTCCCCGATGAGGTAGGCCACCGGCTCCCCCGCCAGATGGCGGCACACCAGCTCCCTCGCCCGCTCCTCGATGGCCGGGGGGACATACAGCTGCCCATCCCGCACCAGCTGGCTGCGGGTCTTGCCGGAGGCGAAGCACATCAGCTCACGGGCCTCCAGCGTGGCGGCCTCGATGCCTGCCCGGCGGAGAGTCTGCCGGATATCCATATACAAATTGTTGTAAGTAGTCGCCATAATACGCTCCGTTGTCATATTTTGAGCTTTTCAGGGGAGAACGGCCGGGAATTTCTCACCAGCGGTCCTTGCCCTCCTCCTCCGGCAGCACCAGCTTCAAGGCCTCAATGGCCACCTCCAGCATGGAGTCGTCCGGCTCGTTGACGGTGAAATTCTGGAGCCACATACCGGGGGCGGACAGCACCCGTGTGAGGGCATTGTCATGCCGCCCCACCAGCCGGTTGAATTCATAGGTGATGCCCACCACCGGGATCAGCAGCAGCAGATGCATCCCGATACGGACCCAGATGTTCTGCCAGTTGACGTAGCTGAAAACGATGCTGCTGCACAGGATGGACACGATGATGACCACAAAAAGGAAGCTGGTGCCGCAGCGGGGATGATGCTTGGGCTGGATGCGGGCGTTTTCCACCGTCAGGGGCAGGCCCGCCTCATAGCAGAAGATGGTCTTGTGTTCGGCGCCGTGGTAGCAGAATACCCGGCGCACATCCTTCTGCTTGGAGCAGAGGATCAGATAGGCCAGAAAGATGGCCACCTTGATGACGCCCTCAATGAGATTGTGGAGGGCGGCGTTCTGAGCGCGGAACAGCCCGGCCACGAAGGTGGGCAGCAGCATGAACAGCACCAGCGTCATGCCCAGCGACAGCAGCACCGACACCCATACCAGCACGTTTTGGAGCTTTTCTGCCGGAACGTGCTTTTCCAGCCACAGGTCCAGCTTGGAGGGCTGGGCGGCCTCGTCGTCGGGGAAGTAGTCCGCCGAGAACATCAGGGCCTTGACGCCCCGGATCATGGAGTCCAGAAAGGTCACGGCCCCCCGCAGGATGGGAAGGCCCAGAATGGGGTATTTGTCCTTGATAAGTGTCAGCTCCTCCACCTTGGTCACAAGGCCCTCCGGGGAGCGCACCACAATGGCCTGCTTTTCCGGGCCACGCATGAGGATGCCCTCAATGAGAGCCTGTCCGCCGATGGAGGTGCGGAATGTACCGGGTTTGTGTTCCATAGACGATGTAAGTTCCTTTCCGTAAGTATAGCACTTGCCCGAATGAAATGCAACAACTGTTCTATTTCTATCGATGCTCCGTGTGAGGCGGAATGGGCAGGGTAATGGTCACCAGAGCGCCGCCGCCGTCGGCGTTGCCGATCTCGAAGGTGCCGCCGTGGCGGGTGATGATCTCATCGCACACCGCCAGACCGATGCCGCTGCCACGGGCCTTGGAGGAGCCCTTGTAGAATTTCTGCTTCACATAGGGCAGCTCCGCCGGGGGGATGCCGGGCCCGAAGTCCCGGATGCGGATGACATAGTTGTCCGCCTCCCGCCGCAGAGAGGCGATGATGCGCTTGCCGGAGCCACCGTGCTTGGCGGCGTTGTCCAGTACGTTGCACAGCACCTGCTTCAGCCGTTCCGGATCGCCGGGGATAGGATCGGTGTACAGTTCGCCGTCGTCGTCATACTCCAGACGGATGCCGTCCTGTCGGAACAGTTCCTGATAGGTGTAAACGGCGTCCTCAAACTCCGTCTGCAGGTCCACGTCCTCGATGCGGAGGGTAAAACGACCGTCCTGCATCTTGGAGAACTCCAGCAGCTCCTCCACCATGTTGGTGAGTCGGCGGGATTCCTTGAGGATAATGTGCAGACCCCGGCGCAGCTGAGCGGGATCGTCGTCCTCCAGCAGTGTCTCGCTCCAACCATTGATGGCCGTCAGGGGGGTGCGGAGCTCGTGGGACACGGAGGAGATGAACTCCGTCTGGATTTTCTCACTCTGGCTGATTTTCAGGGACATATCGTTGATGTTGTCCACCAGCTCCCCCATCTCATCGGTGTAGGGGTTGGGCAGCTGGATGCCGTAGCTGCCGCCGGAGATGCGCTTGGCGGCGTCCGTCACCTCAGCCACCGGGGCCACCACGCTGTTGATGAACAGCAGACTGGAGATCAGCACCAGACAGATGACCCCGGCGATGATGGCGCTGATGATGAGGATGGTCAGAAGGATCTGATGGTCGATCTGCCGGGTGGCGGTGACATAGCGCATAAGGGCCACCGTGGAGCCGTTGAACTTCAGGGGTGTAGTGACGGCCATCACCGACTCGCCGGTGACGGGGTCCTTGCCGCTGAATACCTCGATGCTGCCGCTCTCCAGCGCCCGTGCGATCTCCGGGGTCTGGGGAGCCGTGCCTGCGGCCACGCCCTGAGTGGAGTTATCCACCCGGCCGTAGAGATTCAGGAATTGCAGCTCGATGCGGGTGCTGTCGAAGCTGGCGGCGTACAGCGAGGCGTTGCGATAGTACTCGCTGTAGCTGCTCATGCTGTAGGAGTTGAAGTAGTCGGCGCCGGCCTTGGCCTTGGCCTCCAGCGTGGAGCGGGCGGAGCCGTAGTAGTTGTTGGCCACGGTGGCCGAGGCCAGAATGGCCGCCAGCACCAGTATCAGAATCACAGGCCCCACGCTGTTGAGGATCCAGCGCTTTCGCAGGCCCTGTATCCGCAGACGCTCCTTCATGGACCGTCACCTCCTTGCTGCGGGGCCATCAGGCGTCCCACTTGTAGCCGTAGCCCCATACGGTGCTGATGAAGGTGGGGTTGGTGGCGTTGTCCTCGATTTTCAGCCGCAGGCGGCGGATGTTCACGTCCACGATCTTCAGCTCACCGAAGTAATCCCGGCCCCACACCAGATCCAAAATCTCCTCACGGGACAGGGCCTTGCCGGGATTCTCCATGAACATCCGCATGATGGAGTACTCCACCTGCGTCAGCTTCACGGGCTTGCCGTTCTTTTCCAGCGTGCGGTTGCGGGTGTTCAGCAGGAAGGGGGGCTGGCTGATCTCGCCGGAGTGCTCCTCCATGCTGCCGCCGCTGCGGCGCATGAGGGCGTCCACCCGTGCCGTCAGCTCGGCGGGGGAGAAGGGCTTAGTGACGTAGTCGTCGGCTCCGGTCATCAGGCCCGTGACCTTGTCCATCTCCTGTGAGCGGGCGGTGAGCATGATGATGCCGATGCGGGAGTTGGTGGCCCGGATGCGGCGGCATACCTCGAAGCCGTCGATGCCGGGGAGCATCACATCCAGCAGCGCCACACGGATATCGCTGTGCTGCTGCAGCATCTCCAGCGCCTCCTCGCCGGTGCCTGCCTCGATGACCTCATAACCGGCACGGCGCAGATTGATGACAATAAAGCTGCGGATGCTGGATTCATCCTCCAGAACCAGAACTTTTTTCATAAGCTACTCCTTCTATGTCGTTAGTTGGCGTCCCAAGAGTGGACGATCAGGTTGAAATTCTGACGCAGAGTCTCCTCATCCAGCGAATAGATCTCACTGAGGGTCTCGGCGGCGTAAATGGTGCCGGTGCGGCGCTTGAGCACCACCCGATTGCCCCGGAGGGCCCGCCGTTCCCGGTTTTCGCCGGTGAGGGCGCAGATACTCAGGGCCTTCTCCCCCTGCACCGACAGCGTTACCTGCGTCTCACCGATACCGGCGTCCGAGGCGAGAGCGGTGACATCGCCCGTCCAATCCTCCGGCAGGATGAAGTACCAGCCGCCGGACAGGCAGTGATAGGTGCGCTCCACGGTGGCAAGGCCGTCGGGCCGGTACTGCTCCCAGAAGACCATGCCGTCGGCCTGCTTGGTGTCGGAGACAGAGCTGTCGGGCCGGGGAAGCTCCGTGATGCCGTCGCCGTTGATGTCCTGCGGCGTCAGCTGACGATAGGGAGCCGTGGCGGTGGAGAGCCCCGTGCTGCGGTCCAGCGCAGCGTTGACGAGCCCGGCGTCCTCCTGCCAGACGAGGATATCCGTCACGGCGATGCCCTGGCTGTTGATGCCGGTGATGAACACCGCCGGGGTATCCTGATCCAGCTTGCCGGTGATCACACTGCCCTGATTCAGCTCCGCCATGGTGCTGGACAGGGTGCAGCGGTGGGAGACGGACAGCGCCCCCTCCTGCCAGCTGCAAAACTCCGCCACCGGTTGGTTGTCGCTGTTGGTTCGCAGCAGCAGAAGGCTGGGGATGCCGTCGCCGTTGAGCTCCTGAAAGGACAGGCGGGTGTAGTTGCTCTGCATCAGCTGCACCGGGCCGGGCCGCATATCGTAGACGGTGACGGTCTGGACGTCGGAGCTGATCTTCCATCCTACGATCAGCTCCTTCCGACCGTCGCCGGTGAGATCCTCATAGTAGATGGAGTCGATGGCGGTGCCGCTGCTCTCGATGATGGAGGTCAGCTCATAGCTTTCCTCACGGGCGTGGAACACATAAATTTTCAGGGGCTTTTCACCGTTGCTGAGGCGGAAAAAGGCCAGCGCCTCGTCCTGCCCGTCGCCGTCGATGTCCACCATCTGGAGGGACTGGATGTTCCGCCCGGAGGTGGGAGCCATGTATTCGTAGCCCTCCGACAGCAGCTGATCCAGCTGGCGGGAGAGGGTGGTGTATTCCGTGGGCAGGCGGGGCAGGGTGAACAGCTCCTCCACGGTACTGTCCATCTGGCATCCGGCCAGCAGCAGGCAGGCCAGCAGCAACAGCCCCAACAGGGCCGGGCGTTTCAGATGTCGCATAGGTCCCCTCCTTATCAAACGACAATCATACTCTTATATCATAGCACAGTTCCTGTGAAAAGGGTAGTTTTTTTTGTTTTATCCGGGGAAAACTTCAAAAAGGCCGTTGACAACCGCCGCCGGGGGTGCTATATTCTGGGGTATAAAAAAGGCATAGACGAGGAAGCTGTCCGCAGAAGGTCACAGAGAGGGTCCCCCCGTGGTGCAAGGGATCTGACGGGAAGCGGAACGGTACCCCCTCCGAGCCGCTCGCCGAACGGAAACCAGTAGGCCGGGCCGGGTTCTCCCGTTACAGAGATCACGAGCGACGGAAAAATTTCCGTAAGCAGGGTGGAACCGTGGAGTAAAGCTATTTTACCTCACCCCTGAACCGTATCAGGGGCGGGGTTTTTTTGTTGCCCGCCCCGACCAAGTAAGGAGGAAGCTATCATGAGCGAAGAAAACAAGTACACGTTTGAAAACGAGGAGTATCGCAAGACCTATTGGCACACCTGCTCCCACGTGCTGGCTCAGGCCGTCAAGCGCCTGTGGCCGGAGGTGAAGCTGGCCATCGGCCCGTCCATCGACGGCGGTTTTTACTACGATCTGGACGCACCCTTTGCCTTCACACAGGAGAATCTGGCCCAGATCGAGGCGGAGATGCGGAAGATCTGCAAGGAGAAGCTGAAGTTGGAGCGCTTCGAGCTGCCCCGTGAGGAGGCATTGAAGTTCATGGAGGAGCGGGAGGAGCCCTACAAGGTGGAGCTCATCAACGACCTGCCCGCCGACGCCCACATCTCCTTTTATAAGCAGGGCGAGTTCACTGATCTGTGCGCCGGCCCCCATCTGGATTCCACCGGCCGCATCAAGGGCAACGGCATCAAGCTGACGGCCTGCAACGCCGCCTATTGGAGGGGCGACAGCAGCCGCCAGACCCTCCAGCGCATCTACGGCATCGCCTTCCCGAAGAAGGAGGAGCTGGACGAATACCTGCAGAAGCAGGAGGAAGCCCGCAAGCGCGACCACAACAAGCTGGGCCGTGAGCTGGAGTACTTCACCACCGTGGACTGCATCGGTCAGGGCCTGCCCATCCTGCTGCCCAAGGGCGCACGGGTCATCCAGCAGCTGCAGCGCTGGGTGGAGGACACCGAGGAGAAGGCCGGCTACCTGCTGACCAAGACCCCTCTGATGGCCAAGCGGGACCTGTATAAAATTTCCGGCCACTGGGATCACTATCTGGACGGTATGTTCGTGCTGGGCGACCCCTATGACGAGACGAAGGAGTGCTTTGCCCTGCGGCCCATGACCTGCCCCTTCCAGTATCAGGTGTATCTGAACCGCCAGCGCTCCTACCGTGACCTGCCCATGCGGCTGGGCGAGACGTCCACCCTGTTCCGCAACGAGGATTCCGGCGAGATGCACGGCCTGATCCGTGTGCGCCAGTTCACCATCTCCGAGGGCCATCTGGTGCTGCGTCCCGATCAGCTGGAGGAGGAGTTCAAGGGCTGCTTGGCGCTGGCCAAGTACTGCCTCGGCACCGTGGGTCTGCTGGATAAGTGTACCTTCCGGTTCTCCCAGTGGGATCCCGCCAACCCCAACAACAAGTACGAGGGTACGGCGGAGCAGTGGGATCACGCCCAGAGCACCATGGAGAAGATTTTGAAGGATCTGGACGTTCACTACTCCATCGGCATCGACGAGGCCGCCTTCTATGGCCCCAAGCTGGATATCCAGTATAAGAACGTGTACGGCAAGGAGGATACGCTGGTCACCATCCAGATCGATATGCTGCTGGCCGAGCGCTTCGGGATGTACTACATCGACGAAAACGGCAACAAGGCCCTGCCGTATATCATCCACCGTACCTCTCTGGGCTGCTACGAGCGGACGCTGGCCTACCTCATCGAGGAGTACGCCGGTGCGCTGCCCACCTGGATGATGCCGGAGCAGGTGCGCCTGCTGCCCATCACCGACCGGGCCGCCGACTACTGCGCCCAGCAGGCCCAGCAGCTGCGGTGCGAGGGCTTCCGGGTGGAGGTGGACAGCCGCAACGAGAAGATCGGCAAGAAGATCCGTGAGGCCACACTGGAGAAGATCCCCTATATGCTGGTGGTGGGCGACCGGGATATGGAGGCGGGTACCGTCTCCGTCCGTACCCGTACCGGCGAGGATCTGGGTGCCATGACCGTGGCGGACTTCACCGCCATGCTCCACGAGGTGGTGGATCAGAAGCTGAAGAAGTAAGCCCCATCCGGGAATTTAGCGAAATGTGATAAAAAGAGCGGCGCGCCAGTGTGAAGTGCCCCCCAAAAGTTAGACAAAATAAGAATTAAGCGATCTGAACGGTCTGAATCCTGTACTGCACAGGGCTCAGGCCGTTTAGTTTTCATTTGACTCTGTGGTTATTGTATCACGCAAAGGAATGTCCGCAGGTAACGGCATCGTTCATCTGCGACAAATCTCTCCATTCGCATGACCTCCCGTTCCTTTCTGTAATCACAGCAGCAGGAGGAATAGCGGAAATCGAATGTGCGGATAGTAAAAAGCGCCGTCCCGGAATCGCTTCCAGGACGGCGCTTTTCTGCTGCGGATCAGAGCGAACACTTTACAGCGAAACCGCCGCTGAAGAAATAGGTGTTCGTCCGATCCCTGTTTGATGGAGCAGGGGTCTCCAAGGATGAATACCCCTCTGAGGCTCCGGTTTCGCCTTCAAAGGCCATTTCGATCGTATAGGCGCTTGCTTGCCAAAGGCGATGCAATGGTGCGCAGAATGTGCCGGCTTACGATGTTTTTTCTTCATCGTAGACACTTTCTAAAAATCTTGGGTCAGCCCTTATCGGCGGACAGTGCCTTGTCGATTTGGGCTTGCAGTGCCTCCGCCTGCTTCGGTTCCGTAATAGCACCCACGATGGGGTCGCCCACGATATTGCCGTTGCGGTCGACCACATAGGTGGTGGGATAAGCAAAGATGTTGGCAGCAAACTTTCCCGCCTCACCATCGGAGTCAAAATACACATTCTGATAGGTGACGCCCTTCTTGGCCAGCACGTCCTTCGCCTCAGAAATCGCTGCCTCGTCGCCGCCCAGCGTGAAGGTGTTGACACCGATGAGTGCGCCGCCCTTCTCTGCGAGTTCCTTATTCAGTGCGTCCAGCTCGGCAAGCTCTCCCACGCAGGGATTGCAGGTGGTGAACCAGAAGTTCATCACGGTGACGGCGTTCTTGGAGAACAGGTCATCGCTCTTGACGGTGTTGCCGTTGAGGTCCTTGCCCTCGAAGGCGGGGAACTTCTGCGTCTTGCCGCTGTCGCCGGGTGTCGTGGGGCTGTCGGCAGGGATGCTGTCACCGTTGTCCGGGGCCTTGGGAGCCGCATCGGGGAACTTGGCCTCAATGGCGGCCAGGGTGCGCTCGATCTCCCGGATCTTCTCGCCGCCCTGGCGCAGGAGCTTCAGCTCGTCGGCAGTAAACTTGTCCTTGGCGGATTCAATGGTGTCCAGCAGGAAATCACCGTAGTTCTTGCCGTCCTCCTGCGTGGTCATGCCCTTGTCGGCGGACTGGAACACCTTTTCCCAAAGGGACTGGTTTTCCGTCAGAATGGCATTCTCCTGATCCATCAGGTCCTTGTACATAGCGGCCGCCTCCTGGGCGTTCTTGGGCTCGCCGTCGGGCTTTGTCGTGTCGTCGCTGCCCTGTTTGCCGCAGGCGGCCAGGGACAGCACCAGCAGTGCTGCCAGCAGCAGTGTGATGATTTTCTTTACGTTCATTTTGTTTCCTCCGTTTTTAATTTATCTGCAGGTTTTACAGGTTCTTTTTTGCCGTCTCCAAAGCCGTAGCGGAAGCTGACGGCGTTGGTGGGACAGGCGCGGATGCACATCCCGCAGCGGATGCACTCGGTATGGTTGGGCGTTTTTGTCACGTCCACATCCATTTTGCAGGCCTTGGCGCATTTCCCGCAGGAGACGCATTTGTTCCGATCCACCTTCATCTGGAAGAGGGATACCCGGTTAAACAGTGCGTAAAACGCTCCCAGCGGACAGAGCCACTTGCAGAAGGGGCGGTAGAATACCACGCTCAGCGCAATCACCGACAACAGGATGCTGAATTTCCATGTAAACAGCTTTCCCAGCGCCGCCCGGATGCCGGAATTGGCAAGGGACAGCGGGATGGCTCCCTCCAGCACGCCTTGGGGGCAGAGGTATTTGCAGAAGAACGGGTTTCCCATGCCAACATCGTTCACAAGGAACGCCGGCAGCAGGAAAACCATCACCAGCAGTACAGCGTACTTGAGATAGGTCAGGGGCTTGAGTTTCTTTGTGGAGAGCTTCTTCGTCGGGATTTTATGCAGCAGCTCCTGAAACCAGCCGAAGGGGCATAAAAACCCGCAGATAAAGCGTCCCAGCAGGACTCCCAGCAAAATGAGAAAGCCTGTGATATAATAGGAAAAGCTGAACTTGGAAGACCCCACTACCGCCTGAAACGCCCCGATAGGACAAGCGCCGGAGGCTGCCGGGCAGGAGTAGCAATTCAACCCGGGCACACATACGGTTTTCCCTGCGCCTTGATACAGTTTGCCCTTGAGAAAGTTCGGCAGATGCAGGTTGGTCAATAAAGCTGCCCCCGCCTGTATCCAGCCACGGAAGCGGGACAGTACCTGAGATACGCCGCGTTTTTTCTTACCCAATGCCCACACACTCCAGACACAATTTGATTGCTTTGCTCAGTACCGTCGCCGCCTCGCCCCGCCAGACACCGAAGCACAGCATGGCGATACCCACAACCAGCAACATGGCCTGCGCCACCGCCTTTTTTACATGGCTCAAATTTATCACCCTTTCCGATTTTCTGCCCCTATCATAGCGCAGGGGAGTTAAAGTCCCTGTTAAGAAGAAAAATTTAACACAAACCTTATCTGTTTTTGCTATAATTAAGAACAACGTGAACATGAAGAAATGTAAAAGGAGGGCTCTCATGCACCTTTTAGTAATTGAAGATGAATGCGCTCTGTGTGAAACAATCGTCCGCAGCCTGCGGCGGCTGGCCTACAGCGTGGACTACTGCTACGACGGGGAGAAGGCTCTGGAGCTTTTGGGCGTGGAGCGCTACGATCTGGTGCTTCTTGATCTGAATCTGCCGAAAAAGGACGGCATGACGGTGCTGCGCACCCTGCGGCAGACCGACCGGGAGACAAAGGTGCTGATCCTCTCCGCCCGCAGCGAGGTGGAGGACAAGGTGCAGGGGCTGGATGCCGGGGCGAACGACTATCTGGCGAAGCCCTTCCACTTAGCTGAATTGGAGGCCCGCATCCGCAGCCTGACATTGCGGCAGTTCACCCAGCAGGATGTGCTGCTAAGCTGCGGAGGCCTGACCTTTGACACCCGCTCCCGTACCGCCACCGTCAACGGGCAGACACTGACGCTCACCCGGAAGGAAACGGGAATCCTGGAATACCTGATGGTGCATCAAGGAAGGCCGGTAAGTCAGGAGGAGCTGATGGATCACGTTTGGGACAATAGCGTGGACAGCTTCAGCAATTCCATTCGTGTCCACATCTCCGCCCTGCGTAAAAAGCTCCGCACCGTGCTGGGCTATGACCCCATCCGCAACCGCATCGGCGAGGGCTATCTGATGGGAGGCGAGGAGGCATGAAGCGGCTTTCCCTGCAGTGGCGCATCACGCTGATGTCCGTCCTGCTCATCGGCATCACCTGCGTGACCATGAATTTGCTGCTGTGCTCCTCCGGTGTGTACTATATGGACACCATTGCGGACAGTTTACAAGGCGGCGGCACGGCGATCCTGAATGATGGCGGAGCGGAGAGCTTTGACCCGCAGCTCATAGCGCCCAACGAGGAGTTGACCATCGTCGTCGGTGGGGCGCAGGGGCGCTTCCGCACCACCAACTGGTACATCACAGCGGCGGTAACGCTGCTCAGCGGCATCCTCGCCTATTTTGTCAGCGGACGTGCGCTCAAGCCCCTGCGCAGCTTTGCCTCGCAGGTGGAGCAGGTGCAGCTGAACAATCTTGCCGATATGAGGATCGATGAAGATGCTATTTCGGAGTTCCGGCAGCTGAGCCGCTCGTTCAACCAGATGCTGGAGCGGCTGAACAACGCCTTTGCCGCCCAGCGGCAGTTCACCGGCAACGCTGCCCACGAGCTGCGCACGCCGCTGGCGCTGATGCAGGCGCAGCTGGAGCTGTTTTCCGCAGAGCATCCGGATGTGCGACCGGAGACGGCGGAGTTCCTCACGCTTTTGCGTGAGCAGACGGAACGGCTGATACAGATGACCAGGACGCTGCTGGAGATGAGCAATTTGCAGCAGGTGGCGCGGAACGAGCGGATCCAGCTCGCTCCCATGATCGAGGAGATCTTCACAGATCTTGCGCCGCTCTCAGATAAGCTGGGCGTCACGCTGACGGCGGAGGGCGACGGTATTATGACCGGCAGCGATGCACTGATCTACCGGCTGATCTTCAACCTGACGGAGAATGCCGTCAAGTACAACCGACCCGGCGGTTCGGTGTGGGTCCGCGTCACGCAGCAGACGGAAAAGCTCCTGATCTGCGTTTCCGACACCGGCTACGGCATTCCGGAGGAGTATCGGCGGAGCATCTTCCAGCCCTTCTTCCGGGTGGATAAGTCCCGCAGCCGGGAGTACGGCGGCGTAGGGTTGGGGCTTTCGCTGGTGTGGGAGATC
>OIAE01000225.1_pt1 | contig 16338 bp, 12 predicted proteins | sample 1580681 | NCBI WGS metagenome assembly OIAE01 (sample SAMEA3882525, study PRJEB24775) | human gut metagenome | biome: human-associated habitat; feature: intestine environment; material: feces | place: Netherlands | collected 2009/2010
CCGCACGGCCTGTCCGATGCCGAGTACGACATGCTGTTCACCAAGGATAAGCCGATCATCTTCGCCTTCCACGGCTACCCGACGCTCGTTCATGAGCTGACCTACCGCCGTCATAACCGCAACCTGCACGTTCGCGGCTACAGGGAGGAGGGCACCATCACCACCCCCTTCGATATGCGTGTTCTCAACGACATTGACCGCTTCGATCTGGTCATCGATACGGTCCGTCGGCTGCCCCAGTTGGGCAACCGGGGGGCGTATCTGGTGCAGAAGATGCAGGATAAGCTGGTGGAGCATCGTCAGTATATCCGGGACAACGGCGTGGATCTGCCGGAGGTCCGCAACTGGAAGTGGGACAGCAGCCTGAACGCTGCCGAATAAGGTTTGCAAAGAAATAACCGCCGGAGGCGGTGCGCCCTATGACGCACCGCCTCCGGCGGTTTGGCTGACGGGAGAAGGAGTATCCTGCGATACTTGCCGGGCTGCGGGAAGCGGCACCATGAAGCCGGCCGCAGCGATCTCCATTTCCGCTCCGTGAATACGGCGGTTCCCACAGGCACGTCTGAAAGAAGCAACAGAAAAATCCACCGTAACTCTATCAGAATTACGGTGGATCTTATGGTGGACCTGATGGGATTCGAACCCACGACCTCTCGGATGCGAACGAATCAAAAGCTATGCTTTGTATTGATTTTTATCCATTTCCGCCGCTTTTGCCTGGAATGTAAATGGTCTTGTGGCCTCTTTTTCCCGTTGTAACCATGTGCCACGGAAGCGTCTGTGGTACGCGTTGTGGTCATAGAAAAACAGGCGGAAAGGCATCCATCCTCGGTGTGCCTATTATAGCCAGAAATAGAAAAAGCGTTAACGATTTTCGTGGCCGTTGGCGGCGCAAACCGTGGGATGCCATAATCAAAGAAAAGGCAGCGTAACTGCACCCGCCGGCGCGGCTCCCCTACAAGGTTTTATTGCGCAAATTAACAAAATGTGGTAGAATAGCAAAAAAGCTGCTGAGAGGTGCTACAATGTGGATGGTTTTTCCGGAGACGCTAAGAGAGAGAGAGAGAGAGAGAGAGAGAGAGAGAGAGACGGCCGGCCGCGAATAGATCGAGCAGGATCGTTCCGCTATCAACGAAAGCATCTGCTGCCGTTGTCGTTTTGCTTGCGGTAGTATTTACAGCTGTGCTGGTCAGACTCAGCACATCCCAAAGTGTGGACAACCGAGTGTCCCGAGATCTGGAGGGCGTGTCATGGCTCCAGGCAACGACGCTGAGGACGCATCTGGAGGATCAGTTCGACCCGCTATGGACAGTTTCCAATATGCTGGCAAATGGTGAAACGTTTGCCAGCGCATCCATGCGTCCTGCACTGAAAGGCATTATGCAGACCCACGAGCTGCGTATGTTCGGCTTTGCGGATCTGGAGGGCAATATCACGAATTATGAGGGAGAGCTGGTCGGAAACATTCGGGACCGGCGGTATTTTTATGATATCGTAAACGGAACGGATACCAAGGTGTGCGAGTATCTGGTAACGACAAAGTCCTCCAACGAGCCGCGAATGGTTTTCGCTGCCCCGGCCTACGATGCAAGCGGAAACCTTCTGGGTGTTCTTTTGGCCGGTAAGGACATTGATGTTCTGGAACGCGCGCTGTTTAAGGACGATGATATGTTTGGCGTTGCCTCCAGCTACTTCATCTGTGACGGCGAGGGAAAAGTGCTCGTTGCCACCCGGGATATGTACCGCAACGGACTGATCAGCGACTCGACAGACTCTATTTTTGAAAAAATGCCCGCCCTGGCGGGCATGAACTGCGAAAACGGGAAATGCAAGTCCGTCATGGTAAACGAAAAGAAGTACTATGCGTCGATGATCTCTCTGCAGGTCAACGATTGGATGGTTGGCTGTATTGTTGACAGCGACGTGGCTTTGCTGGAGTATGCCGACAATGTCCGCATCATCCAAAGGCTCACGATTGTCGCCTTCAGCGGCTTCTGCGTGGGTATCGCGTACATCTTCCTTCTTTCGCGGCGGATCCTCGCACACAGTCAGCGAGAAATACGTACCATCCAGAGCTACAACGAGAACTACAAAACGCTGCTGCACAAAATGAATTGCACCGTGACAGAATACGATCCCGAAAAGGACACCTCCGGCCTGATCGAGAATCCCTGCCCGTGGCTGGAACTGGAAACGGCACTGCACACGCGGGAAACCTTTGCGCAGTATCAGGAGCGGCATCCGGAATTTGACTTTAATGAGCTGCGGAACGAGGTCGATCTCGCACTGGAGAAAAGAGAGCCGCAATCCTTTGAGTCGATCTTTACCGATGCGGACGGCAAGACCCACTGGCTGCGGATGATCGTAATACCGGTCCTCTCCGAGGAGCAGGTCGTCAAGGTCTTTGGCGCTGTGCTGGATGTATCGGATCTGTATGAGGAGTTCGAAAAGACAACGGAAACCTTTACGCAGATCCCCGGCGGCATCCACCGCTGCTACCTCAGCGATCCCATCCACCTTGAGTATTACAGCGAGGGTTTGTGCAAGATGCTGGGCTATACCGCGGATGAAGTCGGTCAGCTCATCGGAGCGGACATGGACTACTGCCAGCTGATTCATCCGGAGGACCGGGAGGCCTTTGAGCGGTTTTGCGTGCGCATTGCGGCGTCCGGCGGCAAACATTCCATCGAGTACCGGATGCTCTGCAAGGACGGCTCTGTTATCTCGGTAGCGGACATCATGGATGCACAGCGAAGCTCCTCCGGCATTATGTATGGGTACTCCGTGGTGACGAATCAACAGAAATATAAGAAGCGGCAGGAACGGCTGGAGAAGGAGCTGGCGGAAACTAAGGAGCATCTGGAGCAGCTGAAGATCAAGAACTTTACCAGCCAGATGCAGCCGCATTTCCTGTACAATGCACTGGCATCTATCCGCGAGATCGTGCTGGATGAGCCGGAGTACGCCTCTGATCTGCTCTGCGACTTTACCACCTACCTGAGGGCCTGTCTGCGGTCGGTCACGTCCGACGCGTTGATCCCCTTCTCTCAGGAATTGAGCAACATTGAGGCATATGTACATATTGAGAAAATGCGCTTCGGCGACAAGCTCACCATCAAATATAATTGCATGGAAACAGATTTTTCCATCATTCCCCTGAGCATCCAACCGCTGGTAGAAAATGCCATCCGACACGGGATCTATGAGCGGGGCGAGGACGGCGGCATAGTGGCGGTACGGTCCTTCCGCAAAGAAGACCGCATCGAAATATTGGTGGAGGATAACGGCGTCGGTTTTGACTATGATGCCATTATGCAGGAGATCAAGGACGGTACCCGGGACTCGACGGGTATGTTCAACTTGATATACCGGTTTGAAAAGATCCTGCACGCAAAGGTCACCGTGGAAAGCCAACCCAACGTAGGCACACGCGTTACGGTGTCCATACCGTTAGAGGAGGTATCCAATGAGAGCGATACTGGTCGATGATGAGCCGCTGATGCTTAAGAGCTTCATGCGGTACAGCGCGGAGGTACCGGAGCTTCAGGTGATCGCGCAGTTTGAAAGCCCTGAGCAAGCGCTGGCGTTTGCGGGGGAGAATCCCTTTGAGCTGGCGCTGCTGGACATCGAAATGCCCAAAATGAGCGGTATCGAGCTGGCGGTTAAGCTGCGGGCGCTTTATCCGGAGCTGCTGGTGGTGTTCATTTCCGCCTATGACGAATATGTGCGGGACTCCAACGCCATTGGAGGCGACGATTATATCGTCAAGCCCTACAAAAAGGAAACGATACAGCGCATGATGCAGAAGATGGTGCTGCTTTCAGCGCGTCAGCACAAGCCGATCCGCCTGCAGATGTTCGGCAGGTTCAACGTCCTGAAGGGCGGCACGCCTCTCCCGATACAGGGAAAGACAAAGGAGATCCTCGCGCTGATCGCCTGCCGGCGGGGCAAGGAGATCAGCAACGAGGAGATATACAGCGTCATCTGGGAGGGGCGGGAGTACAGCAACGAACAGATGAAAACGTATTACAATGCGCTGCATCGGCTCAAGCATATTCTTGCGGACAACGACGCCGCGGAGCTGCTTATATCCACACCCCGAGGCCAGATGCTCAACACGGCGCTGTGCGACTGCGACTATTACGATTGGCTGAACAACAACGCCGATGCCGGCAGCCGCTTTGAGGGAGAGTTCCTCTCGGAATACTCCTGGGGCGAGTACATTCTGGCGGATCTGCTGCACATGGACCGCAGCTGACCTGCCGCCGAAGAAAACAGAAAAAAGCGGACGCCTGTCATCTAAACGATGACAGGCGTCCGCTTTTTTGCTCTAAGCCGCTCCACGGCGTTGGTAGGACGTTTCCATGCCCCTGCTATGATGGGGCGAAAATCGGCAAGAGGGGCGCTTTACCCCTTCGTACATAAAAGTGCTTTTTACCGAGCCGAGCGAAAGGAAAGAAATATGCAATTCAAACGCGATACCGATTACGCCCTCCGTCTGCTGCTTTGCGCCGCAAGACAGCGACAGGCGGATCCGCCTGAGATACCCGTGCAGGTCTTGAGCCGGGAGGCGCAGGTCCCTCTTACGATCGCAAACCGCCTATGTGCAAAAATGGTGGATGCGGAGCTGCTGCGCACAGTCAATAGCGCCGGGAATGCGCGGGGTTACCTGCTGAGCGAGAACGCCATGAGCAGAACACTTTACGACGTGGTCTGCGCCATCGAGGGACACAGCGACCTATTCGCGGTGTTTGACCAGTCGACAGAGCTTTTTTCCAACGGACAGGTCCATTTTCAGGCGGCGGAGGGTCAGTTTGAAAGCGCCCTGAGCAAGGTGACCCTGCAGCAATTGATAGAACAATAGAAAAATGCAGCAAAAAAGCCTCTGACGTTGGTACGGCGTTGGTAGGCGGGTGCTAAAATAACATGAGAATCGGCGCTACTTATATATCATCAATAGGAGGAGGAAACACACGAGATGAAACACAGACAAATCAGGAAAAAATGCGTGAGCATCCTGCTGACCATGGTGATGCTCCTCAGCATTTTTCCGGTCAACCTGACTGCGAGTGCGGAGGAACACACCCACGGCGAGGGCTGCTACTGCTCTGGCGGGGAGCTTGTCTGTCCGCTGGAGGAATCGGAGGGCCACACCCACGGTGAGGACTGCTTCGATGAGGCAGGTGAGCTTGCCTGCCCGCTGGAGGAGGCGGAGGGTCATACCCACGGCGAGGACTGCCTCTGTCCCGGCGGCGAGCTGATCTGCACGCTGGAGGGCGAGATCTCCGCCGAGCTGCTGGGCGAAGCGGAGCCGTTCCTGACGGCGGCAGGCGAGGTCATGACCTCCGCTGAATTTGTCGCTGCGGTCAAGGCGGGCGGCGAGGTCAAGCTGGGTGCGGATATTACCGTTGACCTTAAAACGCAAGGTACGATCACCATCGACAAGGCCGTCACCATCGACTGCAACAACTATACACTGACGATTACAGGTGGAAATTATTCAAATTCCGTGTTCAATGTCGCGGAAACGGGCGATCTGACCCTCGTCAATGCCAAGATCAAGCAGGAGAATGGCGCGACCATCAAGCCCAACGCCGGCAAAGTAACTGTGCAATCCACGCAGGGCGCCGGAATTGAGGTGTATACCTTCATCGACACCAATGCCTACAGCGGCACCCTGACCGTTATAGACGGAACGATCAGCGCAAAGTCCGCGATCGTTAACAGATCCAGCGGCAACATTGACATTCAGGGCGGAACATTTCTCTCGGAGTACAACTGTTTTTATAATATCAGCAATCAATATAATGACAAAAGTTTCAAGGTTCGCAACGCAACGATAACAGCAGGCGGATACGGAAAGTGTGTTGCTTTCGACAATGCCTACAACAGCAATGAGATTACTGACACGGCTTTGAACTCCGCCGATGGTGATTGTGTTTCTCTTAAATATGGCTCCGTTGTACTTCGTGGAGTCACGGCAACTTCTGAGAACGGAAAATGCGTCTACGTTTTCCGTGGCATCGCGGATATTTATGGCGGTAAGTACACGGCAAAGGACGACTGCATCAATGTGGACGGCGGCACGGTCAATCTCCATGTGGGAGCAATCTTTACGGCAACGGACGATACCAGCGGAAATGGCTGCCTGACGGCTAAATCTTACGGAAGGTATGTGTTTGCGGACGATGCAGTCCCCGATTCGAAGGAGTGGGAAACTGCTGCGGTGGTGAAGACGGTTACTTCTAAAGTCAAGATTGATTTCTATTCCGAGGGTACATTGGTTGCATCTACCTATGAGACCCCTGCCAACCGAAAGTTCCCGGATACAAACCCCACCCACTCCGCAGGCTATGCGTTCTGCTACTGGGCGGACGCTGCAGGCAATAAGGTGGCAGAGGAAGACCTTCGCAAGCTGACCGCTGATACCACTCTCTACGCGTTGTTTGCGGACAAGACCTACACGGTCATCTTTAATGACAACGGCACGACCAAGACGGAGACCGTGCTGGTCAACACGCCGTTGGGTCAGGTGCCGGGGCTGGACAGAACGGACAACGGCGACAGCTTCTACGGCTGGCTGTTGGACAGGGAGATCGTGAACGCCGCCACCACAACGCCGGTGCAGTCTGACCTGACGCTGACGGCAGCCTATGCCAACACGGCGGTAACAAACTACGCGGAGCTGCAGGCCGCTGTGACTGCGAAAAAGCCCGTCATTGTCCTGAACGACGATATTGATGATTTCACGGGCAGTGTAACGATCGACTATCCCTGCATCATCGAGGGCAACGGCCATGGCCTGATCCGTCCGGACGGCTTTGCGGACGCTCTGCTGGTGGCCAAGGGCGCGAATGCTTCCGTCACCATAAACAATGCCTTGGCAGACGGTCGGAAGATCGAGGCAGATGCGTCTGCGCTGGAGGTCACGGACGGTGCGGCGCTGACCCTGAACAAAGTGACCGTCCAGAATAATACCAAAACCTATGGTGTGGGCGGCGGCATTTATGCCTATGAGGGCAGCCTCCGCATGACCGACTGCGTTGTCCGGAACAATTACTCCAGTAAGTATGGCGGCGGCGTTTACGTGGAAGATGCCGTCTCTGAGGTGGTTCTGACCAACTGCACTATCGAGGGGAACAAGAATGAATGCTGCGGCGGCGGCATTTACATTAATAATTCCCCGGCAGCCGTGACCAATTGTAAGATCCTGAACAACTCTACGACCACCGGTCACTCCGGCGGCGGTATGTATGTAAATAACTATGACGGCCCGTCTGCAACGATAACCGGCTGCACCATTCAAGGCAACTGGGCAGACGATTACGGCGGCGGTTTGCGGCTCAGCGGAGGGGAGATAACGGTGACCGACTGCCTGGTGGCGGAGAATACTGCGGGCGAAGATGGCGGCGGTGTGTACGCCGATGACGGGGACCTCCACTTTGTCAACTGCATCATCCGCGATAACCGCACCGAAGAGGAAGGCGGCGGCATCTATGTCGATGATACGACCACGCTGGAAAACTGCATTATCCGGGACAACCATGCCGAAGAGAATGGCGGCGGTGTGTATCTCAACAATGAATGCACCTTTATCGGTGGTATGCTGTTTGATAACACCTCCAAGGAAGCGGGCGACGATCTGTGGCAGGACACTGATTATTCACGCGCCATCTGTCCCACGCAGGGCACACGCCTGAATGGCGACGGAAGCAGCACGGCGTTGGGCACGGTGCTGACAGCCCCTATCCCCGGCTACTATCCGGCGGCTCCCGGCACGGTCAATATCCCCTGGTATGGCTGGTTCGTGGACGGCGAAGAGGATGACGGTGATATCGTGAATCGCTATACCAATCGCGACACCGGCAAGCTGGTCTCCGCCGCCAACGGCAATCTGGACATTCTGACCGGCGAAGCGGAGGATGTGGGCATTAAAGCCATCTGGTACGGCCTGCTGCTGGCCTACGATGCCAACTACCCCGGCACCACCGAGCACCAATACGACGCGCAGGGGTATGTGTCCGGCGCAGACGCGACGGTGGCGGACAATATGTTCGCCCGTGCAGGGTATCGCTTTGCCGGATGGAACACCAAGGCCGACGGCAGCGGCACTGCCTACGCCAAGGGCGCGGCCCTGACCATGGGCAAGAGCCAGGTGCTCTATGCGCAGTGGGAGAAGCTGCCTTTGGGCAGTCTGACCGTCAGCAACACCGTGACCGGCAATCGCGGCGACACGAATAAAGCGTTCACCTTCACCGTAAAGCTGGGTGACACTGGCATCAGCGGCGTCTACGGCGACATGACCTTTACCGCCGGTGTGGCTACCTTCCAGCTCAAGCACAACGAGAGCAAGACCGCTACGGGACTTCCTGCAGGCGTTAGCTATGAGGTGAGCGAGAGCGAAGCCAATCTGAGCGGTTATGTGACCACGTCCACCGACGCCAGCGGCAGCATCGTAAAGGACAAGGCCGCGGTGGCAGCCTTTACCAACACCCGAAGCGGCAGCAGCCACACGACCAGCACCGGCACCGGTACCGGCACACCCGGCAGCAATACGCCCGGTAAGGCACCGACCACATCTGATAGCAGCAACCTGACGCTGTGGTTCAGCCTTGCGGCAGCTTCCCTGTTGGGAATGGCCGTTTACTTTGCTGGCGTGAAGAAGACCCGCTATTTCGGAAAACGCATGAAGTAAAAGTAGAATAAATTTCCCATACCCCCCCTAAAAGCAGGACGGCGGCCTTTTGGCCGACGCCCTGCTTTTTTACGACTCCTTCAGCCAGCGGGAGAAATCCTCCGGTGTGATCGTGCCGTTGTCGCAATCCTCTTTTTTCTTTCTGGCTTCCTCGCTCCAGGCGTAGAACGCGCTCTTGGTCAGCCTGCCGGCGTTGATGCGGGCGAAACGCTTTTTGTACTCTCTGCGATATTCCTTGAACACCTCGTCGCCCTGCTTGCGCTGTGTCCATGTGTTGATGGCCCCGATTTCCCGGCAGGTGCGGCCCTTGCTGTCGCAGACCCGGTCGCAGTACTCCGTGCTGGCCTTGCCCGTCACAGCGAAGTAGCGCAGGCAGTTCTTGCATACCCGCATCCTCACCTCACGCTTCACGCACTCCCGTATATGGTGGTCGATGAGGTCATAGATGTCCTTGGGATATAGCACCTCAGCAAAGATCCGTCTGTCGATGACCTCGAAGTTGACAGGCTGTGGCTGGAACTGGAAAGTGTACAACGTGTCGTTGCCCTCGGCATTGTAGTAGGCCACCATCTTCTCGGATACGGATTTCTTCTCGCCGTCCATGTCCAGCGCGTGTGCGATCAAACCGATGATCTGTCGCTGCATGGTATCGATGTTGCTGTAAATGTGGCTGATTTTTTTATGGGGCAGCAGCCGAAGGTACTCCTTGGGCGTGACGCGCTCCGCCGCTTTCAACCGCTCTGACCAGTCCAGCCGCAGCAGCTCAAAATAGATGTGTCGGGATGCAAGCTCGTCCAGTCCTGCTGCTACGACCTGCAGGTCATCCTTGACGCCGGACTGGTAAAAAGCCAGCAAGGCTTTGTCCATTTTCTTGGTGATGGCTTCCAGCTCCTGCGTATCCATATACAGCAGCTCCATCAGACTTTCCGGGAACGGAAAGTCTTTTTTTATGGTCTGCTCTCTATCCGCCGCATCGGTGTACTCGTAGTACTCTCTGCCGCTGTCAATGTAGGTTTTAAAAATATAGTCTGGCATAATGTGTACTCCTTAAATTAGACTAATGAAATATACTACTTTCGCTAAGACTTGACAATAGGGTGTTAACATGTTATAGTATGCTCGGAAGTAGACATAGAAAACATCTTTTATGAAATAAGTCTAATCTATTAAGCCGGATATGTCAACCGTTATTTTCGGAACCTTGAAAAGTGAATACCTGCCGCCGCAGCCCGGGTGCTCCGGGCGAAGTGACGCCATGATCCCGCAAAGGGGGAGCGTACCAACGGAGCAAGAGCGCGGCGTACAGCAGAGAAAAATCATGGGAGGTGAGATCAGGCCTACACCATCATCAAAAAATGAATACGCTCTACCAACAAAGCTACAAGGAGGACACTATTTGAAGAAAAGCATTTATACCAACTATGACGAACTGCCCCTGCTGCTGAGTGTGAAGCAGCTGGTGGATCTCATGGGAGTCTCGGAGTCCAGCATCTATGAACTCATTCAAGAAGATGATTTTCCCTCTCTGCGGATCGGCAAGCGCATCGTCGTTCCGAAGGAGGAACTGCGGAAATGGATCACCGCACACACGAAAGGGGCATCGGGATGCTGAACACGCCCTATGTGAAGAAGGACACCATCAAAAACTTTTTCCCCGTTCCCAACGCGGTCTTTGATCTGGGACTGCACCACATGGAGATCAGCATCTACGCTTACCTCCTCCGCATCGAGGACCGCCGCACCTACCAATGTATTGTCAGCTATCCTACTATCGCAAAGAAGCTGGGCATCTCAGTCAACACGGTGGCAAAGTATGTTGCTGCGCTGGAGGAACATGGGCTCATCCGAACAGAGCGCACGGAGATCATCACCAAAGATGGACACAAGCGCAATGGCTGTCTCAGATACACCATCCTGCCAATAAAGAATGCCCTCGGCCTCTGTTACGAGCGCCAGATGGAGAAGGCGGCGCAAGCCTTGGAACGGAAGCGGACGCAGGCAAACGCCGAAAAGTTGGGCGTTCAGTTTGTCCCGGCAGACGATGAACGGAGCGCATGAAGTACCAACCTGTACGCCGCTGTAAGCCGTCGTGTGAGATTTTATGGTCGAAGGCAGCAACAACAGCGAGGGCAGTTATGTGGAGCGTTCAGGGCAGAAATGCCCCGTAGGGGCATAGTTCCCGCCCTTCGGTGGGGCAAGCATAGCGTCCGGCTATACGCCGGACGCACTCGCCGGGGCAAGGCCCCGGCACCCCCGGCCCCAAGGGGGAGAAAGGAGTTCAATGCAGAGAAAGAAAACAGCGATCATCACCGCAAGAATGACACCGGGCATCAAAGATCTGATTCAGCATCAGGCCAAGCAAGCCGGAATGACTGTCACCGATTACATCATCACCTGCGCGCTGGGCAAGGAGATCGTCCGGGTAGACGGGCTGGATGAGATCCTCGCCGAAGTGAAAGCCCAGGGAAGGAACCTCAACCAGCTCACGACACTGGCAAACATGGGACGCATCCAAGTCCTCAGAAGCGACGAGCTCATCGACGGTTACGCAGACCTTTGCCAAAAGCTATTGCGCATCAGCCGGGAGGTGCAGTAATGGCCATCTTCACCGCAGTACGCAACAAGAAGCAGACAGCAGGTACGATGATGGGCGTGCTGAAATATGTGACGCAGGCCTGCAAAACCATGCTGGACGACCAATGGATGGTGACGGGACACAACTGCGTGGCAAGGGCTTCGTACCTGGAAATGATGACAACCAAACAGCAATTCCGAAAAACAGATGGCAGACAATTCTATCACTTCGTCCAATCCTTCCCGGTGGAGGACGGGCTGACGCCACAGCAGGTCAACGCCATCGGCGTGGAGTTCGCACAAAGGCAGTTCCCGGATTTTGAAGTAGTCGTGGCGACCCATCTGGACACGAATCACCTCCACAACCATCTGGTGGTCAACAGCGTGAGCTGCAAGGACGGCAAAAAGCTGCACCAGAACGCCGCAGATCTCCAGCGGCATCGGCAGGTCAATGATGAGATCTGCATGGCGCATGGACTGCAGGTGCTGGAGCCGCCAAAAAAGCACACTCGGAAAAAGCAGATGCGTCCCGGCGAGTACCAGGCGGGGCTGCGGGGCGATAGCTGGAAGCTGGATCTCGTCCAAGCCATCAACGACGCACTGGAATATGCCGATGACCGGGAGAGCTTCGTCGAAAACATGGAGTACGAGGGCTATGAAGTTATCTGGACGGACACACGGAAACATATCACCTTTGTCTGCCCTGACGGTCGGCGGTGCCGGGACAGCAGCCTCCATGATGAAACATTTCTGAAAGAGAATTTGGAAACGCTGTTTACCTACCGACAGGCGGTGGGTTTCCGGCCCAACACGCCGGAGCCGGAGGAGGGTTGGATGGGCGAGTTGGCAAGTGAGCTGGTTCGGCTGGGTCGGTCCATAGAGGAGGCAGACGATTTGCCGCCGCTGCCTGCGCCGCCGGCATGGACAGAGAGCAAGCAGCGGCATCGAGAGGCGCTGAAGAAACTGGCCTTGGGACAAAAGCTGAGCCGGGGGCAGAGCTGGCAGCAGACCATGTGGTGAAAGCTATGGGCGCGACTGTTGTTGCTTTCGTAGAAAGTGCGTCGACATCGATAATTCTTCTCGCTTTCGCAAAGGGTTATCGGTATGGTGTGTTTGTAAAACAGGCTGCAGGCAGCGCAGGGAATGCAATGCCTATACAAAGAAAAAACTTGGGGGTGAGATATGAATGGCAAAACGAAGGCCATCCGGCGACGGCATGGTACGCAAGCGTGACGATGGTCGCTGGGAAGGGCGTATCGTAGTCGGACACAAGGAAAACGGCGACGCGATCTTCCACTATGTATCCGCGAAGACGCAAAAGGCTCTGATGGAAAAACTGCATCGGTGCATTGTCGAGTACGACGGGGCCGAGCTCACGGAGGATTGCCGCATGACACTGGGGGAGTGGCTGGACATCTGGTTGAGGGAGTGTGCCGAACCGTCGGTACGGCCGTCCACATATACAGGGTACTGCGGTTATGCGGAGCGAAGCCTCAAGCCCTATCTTGGCAGCAAACAAATCGGCAAGGTGACTGCTGCCGATGTTCAGACCTTGTATCGAAAGCTGCAGCGGGAGGGCGGCGTGGACGGCGGGGCGCTGTCTCCCGCCACGGTCCGCAGGATACACGGCGTCCTGCATCAGGCGCTGAATGCGGTTGTTGACCGCCACCTGATCGTAAAGAACCCCACCGACGATGTGACACTGCCGAAGAAAGTGACTGCCGCAAAAACTATCCTCAATGATAAGCAGCTGGAACGATTCATGGAAGCTATTAAGGCAGATGAGCACTGGCACGACTTCTTCTATCTGGAGATCACCACCGGCCTGCGGCGGGGCGAGCTGTGCGGCCTTATGTGGACAGACTTTGATGCGGAAAAAGGAACGCTGACCGTCCGCAGAACGCTCCACAACAAGGAGGGCGGCGGTTACTATGTGGGTGAAACGAAAACCGGTGCGGGACGCAGGATCATCAAGCTACCGCCCAGCACGGTGCAGCTGCTGTCCAAGCGAAAAAGGACATCCATCTCCGGGTGGATCTTCCCGAACCCGATCCACCCGGAAGACCCCATCATGCCGAACAGCGGCTACACCCGCATGAAGAAGCTGCTGGCGGAAGCAGGGCTGCCCGATATGCGCTTTCACGATCTCCGACACACTTTCGCGACTCACGCGCTGACCAGCGGCGTGGATGCTAAAACGCTCTCCGGTATTCTGGGCCACACGAAAACCTCCTTCACGCTGGACACCTATACCCATGTTACAGGGGATATGCACCGCAAAGCGTCAGGGATCGTGAGTGAGTTTATGAATGACTTTGTGGTGAAGGGGTGATCGCATGGCAAAGAAACGCAAAAACGGGCAAGGCACTGTCCGCCTGAGAAGCGACGGACGGTGGGAAGGCCGTCACATCGTGGGGTACGATGAAAACGGAAAGGCAAAGCAGAAAAGCGTCCTGGCAAAAACAAAAGCGGAATGCGTGGAAAAACTGAAAAAGCTTCAGGAGGAGTATACCGAGGTCGCCCCCTTCAAGGTAAAACCGGATATGCGGTTTGGGGATTGGATGAATTACTGGTATGAAAATCACTGCAAGCCATCCATCCGCCCCACTACGCAGAAGGGCTATGAGGAGTGGATCTATGTCCACGCTATTCCCAGTCTCGGGCATATCCCGCTGAATAAGCTGACGCAGGCAGACTGCCAGAAGTTTCTGAACGAAATGAAGGCCAACGGCAGAAAAACACATCGGGACACCAAGGGGCCGGAGATGGCGGAGCGTTCGGTGCGAAGCTGCTATCATGTAATACGGATGGCACTGGACAGGGCGGTGAAGGATAGCTTGATCAAGAAAAACCCCATCCTCGGCGTCAAGCTCCCACCGCCGGAGCCGAAAGAAATGAAGGTGCTGTCCAAAGAAGAAATTCAGCGATTTCTGATACAGGCCAAGGCGGAGGGAATGTACGAACTCTTCCTGCTGGAGCTGACCACAGGACTTCGCCGGGGTGAGATACTGGCACTCACATGGGATGACCTGAACTTTGAGACAGGGGAACTCCATATCAGCAAGCAGGTCACACCGGTTGGCGGTAAGAATATCATCAGCGAGCCGAAAACAAAAGCAGCGTTTCGCACGATTATCCTGCCGCCAGTCATGGCAGGACTTCTGCGGGAATATCGGAAAGAAGTATTCTCCCCGCTGATGTTCCCGTCCCGCATCAAGCCGAACCAGCCCATCGACCCCAGCTATGTCCGCAAGCGGCTCCGGCAGATATTGGAACGGGCAGACTGCAAGAAAGTGCGCTTTCACGATCTGCGCCATACCTTCGCCACCATGTCACTGGAACACGGCATGGATGTGAAGACGCTGTCCGCCATCATTGGCCATGTCTCCGCCAAGACCACGCTGAATATCTACACCCACATTACCAATGAAATGCAGGAAAATGCCGCAGCCAGCATCGACCGCGGCATCGCAAAGGCAGAAATATCCCGACAGAAAGCAGAAGCTGCATCAGGGGCGCAGAGGTTTGAACCGTACACACCGCCGCGCCGCAGACCCGGCACAGGCTACATCAAGCAGCTCAAGGAGGATCTGTGGGAGGGACGGTACTCGCCCGTCTGGCCAGACGGCAAGAAGCACTCCCGCAATGTATATGGCCGCACGCGGGAGGAGTGTGAGGAAAAGCTGGCGAAGTTGATCCTGCAAATGAAAGCGGAGATCGCCGCCCTGCGGAATGGGACGGCTGCGGAGTATCCGGACGGTGTCAGCCCCAAGAAAAAGCAGCTGGCGGAGTACCTGCGCCAGCATCCCGGCGTGAGCAATAAAAGCTATATCGCACGGGAAACAGGCATGGACCGCACCACGGTACAGAAATACTACGATGAGGTCAGAGCAGAACTGGCAGCCCCGGCAAACACATAAAACGGAAATCCGCAGGTGGTGAGGGGCTTCTACTCACCGTCTGCGGATTCCAAAAGTGGTCAGGATTTTCTGCCGTCTGTGGTATAATTGTGGTCAAACGAAAAATCACCGCCAAAATGGCGGTGATTTTTCTCGAAATGGTGGACCCAAAGGGATTCGAACCCTCGACCTCTCGGATGCGAACCGAACGCTCTCCCAGCTGAGCTATGGGCCCATATTGCCGCTTTTTGCGGGTTTTTGCAACAAAAAACAGATTTTCAAGTTTTTCGATTTTAGAAGATTCCGGAGGAAATTCTCTCCGAAATCATGGGCTGAAACTCGCAGGTCGATGTGCGACCATAGGGATGCGAACCGAACGCTCTCCCAGCTGAGCTACAAGCCCGGATATGAAGTTGTAGAGCTATAATATATGGAGCGGATGCTCCGCTCCATATATTATACACACTTCTTTATAAAATGCAACCATTTTCTCTCCGGCGGCGCAAAAAATTGCCCCTGCAGATGGAAAACGCCGTCCGGCGGGCCTTATTCCACCGCTGGGATACGGGTATACGACACCGGCTGGCCCTCCCGGAAGGTCACCTGAAAGCCCTGACCGGGGGAGACGGAGTAGTCATAGCGCCCGCCGCCGAACCAGGTCATCATCAGCCCCGCCGTGACGCCGCCGTGGATGACGCAGACGGCGTCCTCCGGCCTCTGCACCACCGGGGCGATGGCGGCAAGGCTGCGCCGCAGCACCTGCGGGGCGCTCTCCCCGTGGGGGCAGGGGTTGTGCTCTACGTCGGTGATCCACGCCTGATAGGCCGGGGTGTCCTTCAGCTCCTCGTAGCTCTTCATCTCAAAGTCCCCGAAGTCCATCTCCCGCAGGCCCGGAAGCCGGGTGTGGGGTACGTCGCCGTAGATGGCCGCCAGCGTCTGCTCCGTCCGCAGCATCCCGCTGGTATAGTAGCGCTGGGCCGTGGGGTAGTCCCCGGCCCGGCGGTGCAGCTCCGACAGAGACTCCGGCAGGGCGGGGATATCCGCCGCCCCGTAATACAGGTTCCGCAGGCTGCCCTCCGTCTGGGCATGGCGCAGCAGGGTCAGCTTCATTTCAGCACCTCCGTCAGTCCGCAAAATACCCGGCGCACGCTGCCGGCCTGCTGGGCCAGC
>OIAE01000231.1_pt1 | contig 16138 bp, 14 predicted proteins | sample 1580681 | NCBI WGS metagenome assembly OIAE01 (sample SAMEA3882525, study PRJEB24775) | human gut metagenome | biome: human-associated habitat; feature: intestine environment; material: feces | place: Netherlands | collected 2009/2010
AGCTATGGCTATATGCTGGGCGACTATGTCCGGGATAAGGACGCCGTTACCGCCTCCCTGATCCTGACGGAGATGGCGGCATGGTATGCCGTGCAGGGCATGACCCTGTTCGATGCGCTGGAGGCCCTGTACCGGAAGTACGGCTTCTACGGCGAAAAGACCCACAATCTGGTGATGCCGGGTCTGGACGGATTGGAGAAGATGGCGGCACTGATGAAGTCCCTGCGGGCCGACCCCCCCACCCACATCGCCGGGGTAGAGGTGCTGCGCCGCAAGGACTACACCGACGGCAGCGTCATCGACTGCCGCACCGGTGAAAAGACTGCTATGGAACTCTCCGGCAGCAATGTGCTGCGGTATGAGCTGGCGGACGGCACCGCCATTCTGGTGCGGCCCTCCGGCACGGAGCCTAAGATCAAGGTCTACCTTCTCACCATCGGCAAGGATGAGACGGAGCGGGACGAGAATCTGGCCAAGTACAGCCAGTGGGTCGCCACGCTGACAAAGTAACAGGAACGATAAAAAGAGGCGGTGCGGCTATGTCCCCCCCTCACAGGTGTAACAAGTGATCCCCAGGAAACCCCGGCAGGTCATCGTGTTTACGATGCCTGCCGGGGCTTCTCTGTGTCCTGGGTTTGTAGGGATTCCGGTGCTTCCAGTGCTTCTTCCACATCCTGCTGACCACTGCCGACATAGCCAATGCCGTTGTAGTAAATCTCCACGGTCTGGGGTGCGTGTTTAGACCACTTTACCTCTTTCTTGTGGACCACGATCCTCTCAATGAACAGCCACAGCAACTCTGGCGGCAGCTCCGTGATATCCGTGTACCGCTTCGCTTTATCAAGGAGGCTGTCCGTCCCGTTCACGGTTTCCCGCAGACGCTGGATCTCTCTTCCTGCGGAATACCGGTGGTGATACGGTTCTGTTCTTCCGTGTAGCTGCCGGAGAGCAACTCATCCTTATGTGATTCACTTGTGATAGGCTGCACCTCTTTCTTTTTACTCGAGGGGAACCGGTGGCGTTTCCCGCCCCACACGGGTGTTCTCCCAGTCTGGCGGGCAAGGGATGCCAGCAGGTGTGAAAGAAGGCTGCACGGGGCCAACATGGGTAGTTATCGCCCAACCGCTTTCGGCAATGTTACCCAAAGCGGTTCTCGACTTCTGCGTAGCCCCCTCACTATCCCTCCCGAAAAAACAGCGTGGTGAGTAACCAGAAATTAAAAATTTCTACAAAAACTTGATGGTGCAGGGTGTTTCATTGACCCCCTGCCGCCGAAATTGAGGGTGTCTGACAGACCCCCCTCATCATAGAAAATTCGCACAAAAAATCAGCGGACAGACCCTTGCAAAGTCTGTCCGCTGATGGTAACATGCAACAAATTACGGAAGGAAGCATGGAACATGATGTATGCTTTTTTGATGCTGGGAATGACGCTGCTTGGCGGGCTCGTCCGTCTGATGCAGGCGCTGCGGCTGTCTGTGCCGCTGCCTGTATGGGGCACTGGCAGTTACTGTGTTTCGTCCATGGTATCTGGCTCACACCACGCCGGCGGATGGTATTTTCTTCGTACTGGCGGGACTTGCAGCATTGTCCTGGGTGGTGTCCCTGATCCGTGTGGCGAGGGAAATGGTAGTGTGATGATAAGGTTTGGCAAGATTGCCAAACCTTACTTTTAGACGACTTTGCCAAAAAGTAATATCGGGTTCGGTGAATTCACCGAACCCGATATTTTATGCTTTGCACGTGAAGAAATGCTTTAGAATGCGAGGCATCGTTTTTTGAGAACGGGTTTTGCAACATTGCCAAACCCGTTTTTCGGCGGCTACCGCTTGTGACAAGATTGTCTGCAGCGCTTTCGTGCAGTCCGCTGTGATTGGGTTTGGCAATATGGCCGAACCCGATTCTGCTCCCTCACCTTCTGGCAACGTTGCCGAGAAGTTTCCGCCCGCAGACGGCATGGGTGACTGGGGATTTCCCCAGCAAGCGCATTTGTCATACAAACGCTATGCTTGCGCCAGCGAAAGCAAACCCGGTATGAGAGTTTTTCATTTTATACCGACAGATAATTCATCAGAAATTGTAATAAGCCTGTAGGAAAGATTGTTTTGAAACTGCAATAAGCCGGAGAGCAGTTTGCTGACTTTACAAAAAGCTGATGGGATCAAGGCAGACAATCGATTACTGAGCTTCTAACTTGCTCACATCCAAAATCCTGTAGCGGCTGCGGCCAACGTGCTCCAAGATACCTCCATCGCAGAAAGAACGAAGCGTCCGCAGCAGATGCCGTTGACTGGTTTCCAGCACATCAGCGCAAAGTCTGGTGTTGTAGCCGAAGTAACCATCTTTTTGCTCCCGCAGAATAAACTGAGCTAATCTGGTTGGCAGCTGTTCATAGTGAATGAAATTTTTCCTGATATGCTCTGCCAGATACAAGCAGGCGTAGTTGAGAAACTTTGTATCTTGGCGAAGCGCCGCCCCGTATAGATCCACGGAAAGGCTCAGACACAGGCAGGGGGTCAGCGCTTCAATGGTGTTAATGGCGGGCTTATTCCAAAGAGCGGAAGTAAGTCCTAAAATGTTAGGACTCTGATACTGCAGCTCGCAGTGCAGTTTTCCGCTTTTAGAAACGCTGGAGGCTATGAGTGCCCCATCCGCCAACAGCTGGATCTCCGGATAGATCTCACCGCTGTGGCACAGGGTTTCTCCTGCCTCACAACGCAGCAGGACAGCGCATTTCTCCAGATCAAGCGAGAAAAGCTCTTGAAAATGGTGTTTTTCTATCAGTGCGCGTTTCAGCGCAGGATCGTTCAACTGGATCATAGCAAACATTCCTTTAGAAGGTGCGAAAGTAATCGTTTTCTTCTTGTGCAGCCATATTTCTTAGTAATAGTAAAGATAACATAGGTTCATAAAAAAGTAAAGGGATGACAAAACATTATCTTCTGAGAAACAAAAAGGGGACGTTTGTCCTTGAGAAAAAAACAAATTTTGGGAAGTCCTTTTGTTTGCACGGCCGCATCAAAAATTCCGGGGAAACCGCAAAAAAGTTCGGCGAAAAGAACGTGACATATGTCATTTATTTTTAGCCGTCAAAGAACTATGATAGCAAAAATTAATTTTAAGTTTAGTGTTGCAAAGCGGTAAAGTGTTAAAGCGTTTGAAATCTCAAGCGCGAGGCTGAAACGCATTGATTCCGTTTAGAAGCGGAAATGCACAGAGGAAAGGTGGGTATCAACAATGTCAACACAGGTACAATTCAAGGATTACAGCATGGGTTTTAAGGACGATGACGGAAAGGTCTACAACCTGATCGACCATCTGAATATGCAGTTGGACGAAGGAAAGGCTTTGGGAATCGTAGGCGAATCCGGCTGCGGCAAAAGCATGACCAGCCTTTCTCTGATGCGGCTTCTGCCGGCTGCGGCTTCTGTACAGGGAGGAGAGATCCTGCTCAATGGAGAGGATCTGCTGAAAAAGTCTGAGCCGGAGATGGAAAAGATCCGGGGAAAGCAGATCGCAATGATCTTTCAGGAGCCAATGACAGCGCTGAATCCAGTCATGACAATCGGCAAGCAGATTGGCGAATGTCTAAAGCTGCACCATCCGGAAATGAAGGAAGATGAGATTCGGAAACAGGTCTGTGAGGCGCTGAATGATGTGGGCATTGCCAATCCAGAGACCCGGATCGATCAATATCCGCATGAATTTTCCGGCGGTATGCGCCAGCGGGTAATGATCGCCATGGCCATTATCAACCATCCCGCCATACTGATCGCCGACGAACCGACCACCGCATTGGATGTAACGATCCAGGCGCAGATCCTGGATATCATGCGCCGCCTGAAGGGCGCCTCCGGCAGTCTGATGCTGATTACGCACAATCTGGGGATCGTGGCAGAGATCTGCGAGGAGGTGGTGGTGATGTATGCGGGCCGTGCCATTGAGCGTGGCACACTGAAAGCGATTTTCGACAACCCGCTGCATCCCTACACCCAAGGACTGATGGCCTCCGTGCCTACTATGCGCAGTGAAAAGAAGCCGCTCTACACCATACCCGGCACTGTGCCTACTGTGTATGATTTTAAGGAGGGGTGTCGGTTTGCGGATCGCTGCCAACACTGCACGGAGGAGTGCCGCACCAAAATTCCACCGGTAAAGCGGGTGGGAGAAGACCATATCGTTCAATGCTGGATGAACTTTGAAGGGGAGGAACCGTACCATGAGTGAAAAAAAGGAAACCCCCATTTTGAAAGCAGAACATCTGACTAAGATGTTCCCTGTGAAAAAGCGAAAGCTGATTGAAAAACAGAAATACGTGCACGCCGCAGAGGATGTCAGTTTCGAAGTCTATCCCGGCGAGGTGCTGGGAATCGTGGGCGAATCCGGTTCCGGCAAGTCCACGTTGGCCCGAACGATCCTTGCGCTGACGCCCTCCACCTCCGGGCAGGTGTTTTATCAGGGAGAGGACATTACGGACTTCAAAGTATCTGCCGGCGAAAAGCGTCGTCTGCGCAGCGAAATACAGATGATCTTTCAGGATCCCTACGCCAGCCTGAACCCAAAAATCAAGATCGGCAATGCGATCGCCGAGCCAATGCTGCTTCACGGTCAGGCATCCAGTTATGCTGAGGCAAAGGAAAAAATCCAGCACCTGTTGGAAGTCGTGGGGCTCCAGCCTGCGGTGTTCGACCGATATCCCCATGAGTTCTCAGGCGGTCAGCGGCAGCGTATCGGCATCGTCCGGGCCTTGGCGGTGAATCCAAAGCTGATTTTTTGCGATGAGTCCGTTTCCGCACTGGATGTTTCCGTACAGGCGCAGATTTTGAACCTGTTTCAAAGTCTGAAGGAGCAGTTTCATCTGACTTATGTGTTCATTGGCCACGATTTGGCGGTGGTTCGCTATATCAGCGACCGGGTCATGGTGATGTACTTGGGCAAGGTCATGGAGATCGCCCCGTACAGTGAACTGACGGGGGACAATATCCACCCATATACCCGGGCTCTGCTTTCCGCTGTACCGGAGCCCAGCATCACGCTCCACAAGGAGCGGATCCTGCTGGAGGGAGATATTCCCAGCGCGGTAGATCCTCCGGCAGGCTGCCGATTCTGCCAACGCTGCTTCATGGCAAAGCCCATTTGTTTCGAGCAGGAGCCGGACATGAAAACGGTGGGGCCTGATCACTGCGTGCGCTGTCACTTTGCAAAGGAGGGTTGATCGATGGTTCGTTATCTTCTGAAACGTCTCGGGCGGGGTATTCTGACGATCCTGCTCTCTGTGACGCTGGTATTCTTTATTGTCCGCGCTATGCCCTCCAATCCCGTAGATCTGATGGTCAGTCCCCAGATGTCCGAGGAGGCGCAGCAGGCGCTGATCGAGGAGTTCGGCCTGGACCAGTCGAAGCTGACCCAGTACGGCCTCTATATGAAGGAATTGCTTCATGGCAACCTGGGAACCAGCTTTGCCAAGCGAATTCCGGTTTCCCAGTATATTGCGGAAAAGCTGCCTTGGACGCTGCTGCTTTTGGCGGCAGTCATGCTGATCGTCATTCTGGTTGGCATCAGCCCACAAAGGAAAACTTTCGGACCGGGTCATCAGCGTGCTGGTGACGATGGGAATATCTGTGTTCATTCCATTTATGGCGTTCCTACTGTTGTACATTTTTTCCTTTAAGCTGAAGCTGCTGCCTACCGGCGGCGCGTATACGCCGCCCAAGGGCACCGGCTGGTCTTATTACGGCGACGTTGCCAAGCATCTGATCCTTCCCGCCATCGCCCTGTCCATCACCAACCTTGCCAATGCGGTGCTGTATACCCGCAACAGCATGATCGATGTGCTGCATGAGGACTATATTCGCACCGCTTACGCCAAGGGAAATAACAAGGGGCGTGTACTTCGTGTCCATGCGCTGAAAAACGCACTGATCCCCACTGTGACGGTCATCGGTATGCAGATTGGATTCATGGTAGGCGGCGCCACGGTGACGGAAACGGTATTCTCTTGGCCGGGCATCGGTCGGATGGTCTATGACGCTGTGAATGCACTGGATTACCCGGTGCTTCAGGGTGCGTTTCTTGTGATGGCGGTAGCCGTGGTAATCATGAGCTTTCTCACTGACCTTGTGGTCGCTTGGCTGGATCCCCGAATCAAGCTAGGAGGTTGATTATGAAAGAACGAAAAGGCTTCCTCTATTATTTTGTACGTAATCGCAACGGTATGATCGGTATGATCGGCGTCTTGCTGATTCTGCTGATCGGTCTGGTGGGGCCGATGCTGATCGCCAAACCAGATGGCTACACGCAGGATATTCTTCAGGCTCCCAGCGCTCTGCACTGGCTGGGGACCGACAACATTGGTCTGGATATTTTTGCAGAACTGGTCTGGGGCGCTCGCACCTCGCTGTACGTTTCCGTTATGGCTATGCTCATTGCCGGCGTGATCGGCATACCGGTGGGCCTGCTGTGCGGCTATAACACCGGCTGGCTCCGGGAAGTGATCGACGGCTTCATTGACATTTTTATGACGCTGCCCATGCTGCCGCTGATGATTATTATTGCGGCGGTAATGGGAACCTCTATTACCAACGTGGCGATCATCTTAGGTATATTCTCCTGGCCGCAGTTGGCCCGTGTAACGAAGAACAGCACCATGAAGATCCGGGAGATGCAGTATATTGAGGCCTGCACCTGCCTGGGACTCTCCAAGCCCCGGATCCTCTTCAAACACATACTCATCAACGCTACCGGCCCGGTGTTCGTCAATATGACACTGGTGATGGCCTCCGCCGTGTTGACGGAAGCCAGCCTGAGTTTTCTTGGCTTGGGTGATCCGACCACTTGGAGCTGGGGGACCATGCTCAAGCGGGCGTGGGGACAGAACGCCGTGATCAGCTCCCCCAATCCCTGGTGGTGGTGGCTGCTGCCCAGCTTGTGCATCGTCGTGTATGTGGTTTGCTTCAATTTGCTGGGAACGGCCATCAATGACAGTCTCAGCCCTAAATCCAGAGAGTGATTAGAAAGGAGTAGAAACGTATGTATGATTATCTGATTAAAAACGGCTTGGTAGTGGATGGCTCCGGAAAGCCTGCTGTTAAAGCGGATGTTGCGGTAAAGGGTGACAAGGTAGCCCGTATTGCCCCTGATATTCAGGAGCCTGCTGCCGAGGTATACGATGCCGCCGGCAAATACGTGATTCCCGGCCTTATCGACCCCCACGTTCACGAGGAATGGTATTGCTTTGACGATGGGCGCTATGAGTCCTATATCCGTCAGGGCGTGACCACGCTGGTGAACGGCAATTGCAGCCACAGCATTACACCCGGACATAAAAAGGAAGTATTGGACTATTATCTGGGAAACGGCCTTGTGGGACTGAAGCAGTATCAGCGCTATCTGCGGGACTGGCCCGACTGGCATGATTTTGAGGGGTATGCTCAGGCCGTGGAACAGGTGGGAACCAACTGCAACTTTGTCACCCTGTTGGGCCACGGCAGTATCCGCCAGTATGTGATGCATGGTGCCTATAACCGGGCGCCGGACGAGCTGGAGCAGGCACAAATCGAAAATATCATCCGCCACAACATGGATCAGGGCGCCTGGGGTATTTCTTTCGGTCTGGACTATGTCCCCAGCCGGTATGCCTCTATGGAGGAACTGTGCAATGTAGTCAGTCAGATCAAACGATATGACGCAGTTTCCGCAGCCCATCTCCGCCACCAGATCGGTATTCCCGAGTCTACCGCGGAATTCTGCGAGGTGGGCCGCCGCACCGGTGCCAAGATCCAGATCTCCCATCTGGCTTCCGCTGTGCCCGAGGCATATGACATTGCTCTGAAAGCCATCGAAGAAGACGGCGTTCGCGCCCGGATCGATGTGATTCCCAGCAGTGTGGGACACTGCACCGGCAAGGAGCGGATGCTGCTGTTCACCATGGCCCTCAGTGACGAGCTGTTCAGTCAGGGCATTGAGGGTGTCAAGAAAGCGCTGCATACGCCTGAGGGCCGGGCAATGATCAAGAAGGACAACTATACCTTTGCCGGTCCTAAGGACAAGGTCTATATCGTCAACTCCGATGATCCCCATCTGGAAAACCGATCTGTCCGGGATATTGCGCAGGAGCGGGGCATCGACGAGGATGACTGCATGCTGGATCTGCTGGGGGATGAGAAGAACTATGTATTCTGGCTCAACGCACCCGCCGCCAATGTGCCCAGCAACTTCATCGACCACTGTGAATCCATCGTGAAGAATCCCTATGTTTCCGTAGGCAGCGACACCATCATGGGAGATCCCGCGGATCCTTACGATTGGTACGAGATCCGACGCCGGGGCGGGTTCGCCATCTTCGCCCAGATGTATGTGGGCAAGGGCGTTCCCTATGAAGAGGTTGTCCGCAGAAATACCAGCATGGTGGCCGATCACTTCGGCATCTATAAGCGGGGCCGCCTGGTGGAAGGCAATTACGCCGATATCGCCGTGATCGATCTGCCCAACTACCGGTATCCGGAGATGGATCAGATGCAGTACAAAACACCGCAGATGAATGCCACCGGCTGCGATCTGGCGCTATGCAACGGCAAGGTCGAACTGAAAGACGGTGACCTGCTGAGAACCTACGCAGGTCGTGTCCTTCGGAAAAATGCCCAGGGCTGAGTGTCAGCCCAATCAATTTCAAACGTTGCAGTGAAGCTGTGATGAAATATTACTGGAGGTAACAATATGAAAAAATTTCTTGCACTCGTGCTGTCTCTCTGCCTGGTGCTTTCCCTGGCAGCCTGCGGCGGAAAGCCGGCGGATGATGACACTGCCGAAGGTTCCAAGACCGGCGGCACCATACAGGTGGGCCTGAACAGTGCTCCCGTGAGCATGAATATCTGGTGCCAGAATGACCTGAATTCTGCGACCATCATGAATCTGGTCTGCCCCAACCTCGTTGCCATTGATGATGACGGCAACAAGTATGACTATTTGACTGAGTCCTCCGAGTCCAACGAGGACTGCACCGTCTGGACCATCAAGCTGAAGGAGCTCTACTGGAATGATGGTACCCCCGTCACTTCTGCGGATCTGCTGTTCACCGCCAAGTACGGTGTGGAGCATCACATCGGCTTCTTCGACAGCTACTATGGTCTGGTGGATTTTGAAAAGTCCTCCTGCCCGGATGAGCGCACCGTGGAATTTGCTCTGACTTCCGGAAACGTGAACTTCTGGAAGGGCGCCGGCAACTGGATACCCGTGATGCGTGAGAGCGAGTGGTCCTCTGTGGAAGAACCCACTACCTATTCTTACTCCGGCGCTGGTTACGGTCCCTACTATATTTCCGAGTGGGTGGACGGCGAGTATGTCACTCTGAAGCGCAACCCCTATTTCACTCAGGCCAATGACGGTGCCGGCGCCTACATTGATGAAGTGGTATTCCGCGTGTACACCGACGAGAATGCTATGGTGCTGGCCTTGCAGAACGGCGAGGTCGATGTCTGTGCCAACTTCCTCAGCGCATCTTCCATTTCTCAGCTGCAGAGCAACTCCAACTATCAGATCGAATCTGTTGGCTCCCTTGGCTATACGCTCATCACCTTCTCTCAGACCAACGAACTGCTGCAGGATGTGAATGTTCGTAAGGCCCTGGCCGCCAGCTGCGACCGTGAGGCTCTGGTAAACGTGGCCATGTCCGGCGCTGCAACGCCGATGTACACGCCTATCAGCCCCGTTTACAGTGACTTTACCGCTTCCAACATCCGTCAGCCTGAGTTTGATACCGCTGCCGCCGCCTCCATTTTGGAGAACGCCGGTTATGTGGATACCAACGGCGACGGCATCCGTGAAAGCGCCGATGGCAAGCCTCTGAGCTTCACCATTACCTACAAGGGCACGATGGCCAATGTGGACGGCATCATGTCCATTCTGTCCTCTGACTTTGCCAAGGCCGGCGTGGAATTGAAGCTGCAGCCTGTGGACGCCGCAACTTTCTCCGCCAACGTGACTCAGGGCCACAAGTATGACATCAGCTACAGCAGCTGGGGAACCATCGACGATGTGGATACCACTCTGCTGACGGTCTTCGGCATCGGCCAGACTCTGAACTTCATGGAATTCAACAGCCAGGAGCAGGAGGATCTGCTGAATGCCATGCAGAGCGAAACCGACTACAACAAGCGTGTGGAGCTGCTGAACCAATGGCAGACGTGGTTTGTGGAGAACCTGCCCTGCTGCCACCTGTTCGTGCCCAACAACACCTATGCCGCTGACACCACCAACTTCACCGGCTGGCACCTGTCCCCCGGCAATAGTGCGTTCCTGGCCTGCGCCAACTTTGTCAACGTCCATGCGAAATAAAGCACCCCTGCTGCTTCGTATGTAATGGTTGCATGGAGAGAGGGGGGCTCCTGCGGGAGCCCCCCTCTTTTCAAAAAAGATTATAAAGAAAGGTGTGTGAACTGATGAACTTTGTACAAAAACCTGCTTATATGGGTTATAAGGCTTATGAATATCTGGAAGAGGGCAAGGACTATCCAAAGATCGAATGGGCACAGTGGGACTGGGCCGGACGCCATGTTGTAGAGCTGGAGCCGGATCAGGAAGCCATGGTGCAGGAGATCCTGAAGAAGCATCCTTACATCAGCCTTCACGATCACCCTACATTTTACCCAAAGGATATGTCCAGCATTGACCACATTTATGATTCCATGCGGCAGGGCCGCGCTGTCTGCGGTTATGAGGCACTGTCCTATTCCAATATTGACTGCATCTTCGACAATATGATGGACGGTGTGAATATCATCTCCAGTCCCGGCGGCTGGAAGTGGATCGACATCATTCATGATCTGGGAATGCGGCTGTGCGACCTTGCTCATCAGGATTTTCTGATCCAGTGCAAGACGGTTGATGACATTTTTGCTGCCAAGAAGGCTGGCAAGATCGCCTGGGTGCCTTGCATTGAGGGTGCAGCTCCCATTGAAAATGAAGTGGATCGCATCGATATTCTCTACGGTCTGGGCGTCCGTCAGTTGGGCGTGACCTATTCTGAGAGCAACGCTTTGGGTAATGGCATGAAGGAGGATCACGACGGTGGCTTGACCATGTTCGGCAAGCAGTGCGTGGAGCGGATGAACAAGGTGGGTATGCTTATTGATGTGTCCCACTGTGGCCAGCAAACAGCCTATGACGCGGTCATGTATTCCAAGAAGCCCATTATCATGAGCCACGTGGGTGCCAAGGGCGTATGGGACATTAAGCGTATGGCCGGCGATGATCTCATTAAAGCCATCGGTTCCAAGGGCGGCGTGGTCGGTATTGAATCTGCCCCCCACACAACCATGTCCAAAACCAAGATGACCCATGATCTGGACAGCGTGATGGAGCACTTCGAGTATGTGAAGAACCTGATCGGCATCGACCACGTTGGTTTTGGCGTGGACTGCCTGTACGGCGACCATGTGGGCGTACACCACGCCTTTGCCGCTGCCCTGTCTACAGCGGAAACTGCGAATACCTCTTACGAGGAAGTGCCCTTCGTCTGGGGCCTGGAGAATCCCACAGAAGCCAGCTGGAACATCATCCGCTGGCTGGTAAAGCACAATTACAGCGAAGAGGACATCGTCAAGGTCATCGGCGGCAACGCCATCCGGGTGCTGCGGGAAGTCTGGGCCTGACCGTTCTGCTGAACAGGAGTAAATTGTATGGAATTTCAACTGAAGAAAGGGTATCGCCCCTATGAGGCGTATCAGTATCTTGAGCCGGGAAGGGATTTTAAGGTCATTGACTGGGCGGACTGGGACTGGGCCGGCCGAAACATCCTGCCCCTGAATCCGGAAGAAGAGATCCGGTGCAGGGAACTGCTGGAAAGGACGCCCTACGTCAGCCTCCACGATCATCCGGACTTTACCACACGGGATATGTCCACCTGTGAACCGCTGTTTGACGCCATGCGGACTGGCCGGGATCGCTGCGGATATGAGGCGCTGGCCTATTCCAACATCGACTGTATCTTCGATAATATGATGGACGGCACCAACATTATTTCCAGTCCTAACGGTTGGAAGTGGATCGACATCATTCATGATCTGGGGATGCGGCTGTGTGACCTGGCCCATCAGGATTTTATTGTCCATTGTAAAACCGTGGACGATATCTTTGCCGCAAAAAAAGAGGGCAAGATCGCCATGGTGTTTGTGATCGAGGGAGCTGCTCCCATTGAAAACGAGGTGGATCGCATTGACATCCTGTATGGATTGGGCGTCCGCCAACTGGGCGTGACTTATTCCGAGAGCAATGCATTGGGGAGCGGCTGCAAGGAGGACCACGACGGCGGGCTGACCATGTTCGGCAAGCAATGTGTGGAGCGAATGAACAAAGTGGGTATGCTTATTGATGTGTCCCACTGCGGTTCTCAGACCGCTTATGACGCGGTGGTCCATTCCACCAAGCCCGTTATTATGAGCCATACCGGAGCGAAGGGTGTTTGGAACACAAAGCGCCTTGCAAGCGACGAATTGATTCAGGCCATTGCTGCCAAAGGCGGTGTGGTCGGTATCGAGGCTGCCCCACACACCACCATGTCAAAGACCCGCATGACCCACGATATTGACAGTTACATGGAGCACTTCGAATATGTAAAGGATCTGGTGGGCATCGACCATGTGGGATTCGGCGTGGACTGTATGTACGGCGACCACGTGGGTCTGCATCACGCTTTTGCCGCAGCCCTGTCTACCGGGGATACTTCCAAAACCACGGTGCCTTATCAGGAGGTTCCCTTTGTGAAGTATCTGGAAAATCCGACTGAGGCAAGCTGGAATATTCCCAGATGGCTCATCAAACACGGTTATACGGATGAGGAAATTATCAAGGTGCTGGGCGGCAATGCCATCCGGGTGCTGCGAGAAGTCTGGGCCTAATTAAAAACAGAAAGGAAACCATGCAATGGAGTACAAAATGAAGCCTGCCTATAAAGGCTACAAAGCATATGAGTATCTGGAGGAGGGAAAGGATTTCCCCAAATTTGAGTGGGCCGACTGGGACTGGGCCGGCCGCCATGTAGTAGAGCTGGAACCGGAGCAGGAGGCTCGTGTTGCGGAGCTGCTGGCAAAATATCCCTATGTCAGCGTCCATGATCATCCGACTCTGTTCCCGAAGGACGTTACCAGCAAGCAGAATATCGACAATGTGATGCGTAACGGCCGGGAGATGACCGCTTATGAAGCACTGGCCTATTCAAATATCGACTGCGTATTCGATAACCAGCTGGACGGTGTGAATATCATCTCCAGTCCCGGCGGCTGGAAGTGGATCGACATCATTCACGATCTGGGGATGCGGCTGTGTGATCTGGCTCATCAGGATTTTATTGTCCATTGTAAGACCGTGGATGACATTTTTGCCGCCAAGAAGGCCGGAAAGATCGCTATGGTATTTGTGGTGGAGGGAGCCGCTCCTATTGAAAACGAGGTAGACCGCATCGATATTCTCTACGGCTTGGGCGTCCGCCAGCTGGGTGTGACCTATTCCGAAAGCAATGCGCTGGGCAACGGCTGCAAGGAGGTCCATGACGGCGGCCTGACCATGTTCGGCAAGCAGTGCGTAGAGCGAATGAACAAGGTGGGTATGCTCATTGACGTATCCCACTGCGGCCCTCAGACTGCTTATGATGCGATCACCTATTCCAAGAAGCCGATCATTATGAGCCATGTGGGTGCAAAAGGCGTGTGGAACACCAAGCGGATGGCCAGCGATGAGATGATTCAGGCCGTTGCTGCCAAGGGCGGCGTGGTCGGCATTGAGGCCGCTCCCCACACCACTATGTCCAAAACCAAGATGACCCATGATCTGGACAGCTTTATGGAGCACTTTGAATATGTGAAAAACATGGTGGGCATCGACCATGTGGGCTTTGGCGTGGATTGCCTGTACGGTGATCACGTGGGCGTGCATCATGCCTTTGCACAGGCACTGTCCATCGCCGCCACCTCCAAGACCGGTGCGGAGTATGAAGAGGTCCCCTATGTGAAGTATCTGGAGAACCCCACTGAATCCAGCTGGAACATTATCCGCTGGCTGGTAAAGCACAACTACAGCAATGAGGATATTGCCAAGGTCATCGGCGGTAACGCCATCCGGGTGCTGCAAGAAGTCTGGGCCTGATGCGAAAACGGATGCAGGCAGCAGACTGTTTTAGAAATATCCGAGTCGATCATTTCCCACGTTGACCGCTATTCGTGTGTCTACCATAAGGAATCGAAATTGATAAAATCGGCGGCAATATACCCAATTAGGTATATTGCCGCCGATTTATATGCTCTGAACGCAATTCATGTTGTCCTTGTGCGTGGATAACTTATGCCGCACCGTCTCTTTTTATCTTGTAGGAAGCCTTCCTTATCCCGGTCACAGGGCCTGTGGGCGGGACTCCAGCAGCTCACGGGCGCAGGAGCGGACCGTCTCCTCTTCGTCGTAGGGGATCTTCTTCCCCTGCACCAGCTGGTATCCCTCCCGGCCCTTGCCGCACAGCAGCAGCATATCGCCGGGACGCATCTGCTCCAGCGCATAGCGCACCGCCTCCCGGCGGTCCACAATACCCACATGGGGGCAGCTGCCGGGGCCGAAGCAGGTGGCAATGTCCGCAATGACCTCCGCCGGGTCGTCCCGATCCGGGTCGTCGGTGGTAATAATGGCCAAATCGGCCCCCTTGGCCACTGCCTCCCCCAGCTGGTGGCGGCGCACTCTGGTGCGGCCGCCGGTGCCGAACACGGCGATGATGCGAGCCGGATCGTAGCTGCGGGCCGTTTGCAGCAGGGCGTTCATACTGATGGAGTTATGGGCAAAATCCAGCACCACGGTACATCCCGGCATCACGTCCGGCAGCACCTCGAATCGGCCCGGCACCGTCACATAGCTGAGGGCCTCCGCCAACTCGCAGGTGCGGTCCGTATAACGCCCCACCAGTGCCACCACCGCCAGAGCGTTGTAGACGTTGTACTCCCCCGGCATCCGAATGTGGTAGGTGGTGCCGGCCGCCGTGAACTCCATACCGAACAGGTCCCCGGCCTTCAGGATGTTCACTCCCTCCGCCCGGAGATCCGCCGGACGGTGAATGGCATAGGTGCTCTTTTCGCAGGGACTGCCCGCCATCATGTACTCCGCCTCCGGGTCGTCGGCGTTGAAGATGCCGTGGCGGCACTGAGCGAACAGCCGCTTCTTGCTGTCCCGGTAGTGGGCATAGTCCGGGTGCTCCTCGGTGCCGATGTGGTCCGGGGAGAGGTTGGTGAACACCGCCGTATCGAAGGTGATGCCGTCCACCCGGTGGCGGGCCAGCGCCTGAGAGGACACCTCCATCACCACATACCGGACGCCCTCGTCCCGCATGGCCCGAAACAGCCGCATCAGCTCGTAGCTCTCCGGTGTGGTATTGCTGGTTCCCACGTGCTTCCCGGCGTAGGCGGCCCCGTTGGAGCCGATGACGCCGCAGGCCAAGCCCATGCGGTTCATGACGGAGCAGGCCGTCTCCGCCACGGTGGTCTTGCCCTTGGTGCCGGTCACGCCAACCATCGTCATTTCCAGCGCGGGACGGCCAAAATAGGCGGTGGAAAGCAGCGCCATGGCGTAACGGGTGTTCTCGAACTTGACCACGGTCACATCCGGCAAAGCGGCCAGCACCTCGGCGGGCAGGTCGTGCTGGATGGCCAGCACGGCGGCGCCTTTGGCGGCAACGTCCGCGGCGTAATCATGGCTGTCCCGCTGGGTGCCGACGATGCAGACAAACAGGCCGCTGATCTCCAGCTCCCGGCCGTTCTGCAGGCGGATGCCGGTCAGGCGCTCACGGCCCAGCAGCTCCGTTACGATGCTGTTCCGGCAGAATGTCACATTGTCCTGCTTTTCCAGCGCCGCCAGCTCTGCGGCAGATGCCCGGAACGTGCTGCGGCGGTGCACGAGCGTTACATGGCGGCACAGTCTCGACAGCAGCAGGGCCTCGCCGACGGCGGAATTGCCGCCGCCGACCACGGCGACGTCCTTCCCGCGGAAAAACGCCCCGTCACAGGCGGCACAGTAGCTCACACCGGGCAGTGTATCCTCCCGCGGCAGCCCAAGCCTCCGCGGGCCCGCTCCCGTGGCGAGCACAACGGTCCGGGCAAGGACCGGCCCGCCG
>OIAE01000232.1_pt1 | contig 16117 bp, 12 predicted proteins | sample 1580681 | NCBI WGS metagenome assembly OIAE01 (sample SAMEA3882525, study PRJEB24775) | human gut metagenome | biome: human-associated habitat; feature: intestine environment; material: feces | place: Netherlands | collected 2009/2010
TCCTCCAGCGCCTGCCGGTCGGCCTGCATCTGCTGGCGCAGCTGCCGCAGGTCGCTGATGACGCTCTGGTCGTGCTCGGCCACCTCGTTGATGAAGTCGATGCGGCCCAAAAGATCGCTGAAGCTGGTGGCCTTGAAGATCACCGACCAGAAGGAAGCGGTACCCCGCTCCTCCTCATCCCGCACCTGACGGCAGAACAGGTCGTACTGGGACTCCTCCTTCTGCTGGTTGTCCGCCAGCTCCGCCTCCAGCGCATCGATCTGCTGCTGGGCGTTGGAGATCTGGCTGCGGAGGATATCCGCCTGCTGATCCAGCAGGTTTTTCTGCTCCAGCGCATCGGCCTTGTTGGCCTCGGCCTCCTCGATCTGCTGGTTGATCTCCTCCAGCTTCTTCTGGTGCTCCTCCGACTGCTCCTGCAGGTCTGCGATGGTCTCGGCATAGACGTTCACCGGGCGCAGAGCGCCGCTGGTGAACACGATGCTCACCGCCATGAGAATGGCCAGCAGGCCGCACCATTTTTTCTTACTCATGCTGCACTCCTCCTTATACTCTCAGGAACTTCCGGATGGCGGTCAGGCTGCCGCCCACGCCCACCAGGATCCCTACCAGACCGAACACACCGGCCACCGGCCCCCAGATTTTCCGGAAAGACACCACCCGCAGCAGCTGCAGGGTATCAGACCCGGAAATGCCCTTGGAAATGGCCTCATACAGCAGCCACTGCAGCCCAAAGGCGATGACGGCGCCCATCAGGCCGATGAGCAGACCCTCGTAGACGAAGGGCCATCGAATGAAGCCGTCGGTGGCGCCCACCATCTTCATGATGGCGATCTCATCCCGCCGGTCAAAGGTGGTGAGCTTGATGGTGTTGGAGATAATGAATACCGAGATCACCAGCAGCACCGCAATGAGGGCGATGCTGATGAGGCTTGCCACATTCCGCACCGTCAAAAACCCGTTGGAGATGGTCTCATCCGCCCGGACCTTCACGATGCCGGGGGTGGCCTCCAGATCGGATACCACCTGCTGCATCTGTGCGGCGTCCGTCAGATGGATAACGTACCGATGGCGAAAAATGGAGGGATCCAGGTTGCTGTACAGGTCGTCCTCATCGTACTGCTCCACGTAGCTGTCCCGTGCCTCCTGCCGGGAGACGAAGGTGCAGTCCGCCGCACCGGGGATCTTCTCCAGCGTGGATTGCAGGGCCTTGGCCTCGTTGTCTGAGAGGTTCTCATCCACGAAGGCCAGCACGGCGTTTTCCTTCTGCAGATCCTTCAGGTTCTCGTTGGCGTTATAGGCCACCAGCGAAAAGGTCCCCATGATCACCAGACACGCCACCGTCACGCCGATGGCGGCGAAGGACATGAATCCGTGGGAGAACATATTGCGGATGCCCTCCCGGAAAAAATATCGAAAATCGTGCTTCATCTGTTATACCTCATACGTTCCCACGCCGTCGCCGTTGACCTGCCCGTGATCGATCATGATGACCCGCTTGTCGAAGTGGTTCACCAGATCCCGCTCGTGGGTCACCACCACCACGGTGGTGCCAAGGGCGTTGATGCGCTCCAGCAGGGTCATGATCTCCAGCGAGCGGTTGGGATCCAGATTGCCGGTGGGCTCATCGGCCACGATGGTGCTGGGATTGTTCACCAGCGCCCGTGCAATGGCCACACGCTGCTGCTCACCGCCGGACAGCTCGTCGGGGTACCGGTTCTCCATATCCTTCAGCCCCACCAGCTCCAGCACATAGGGGATGCGGGTGCGGATGTCACGGGGCGTGGCCCCCACCGCCCGCATGGCAAGGCTCAGGTTGTCGAACACCGTCTTTTTGGGGATCAGGCGGAAGTCCTGAAAGATCACGCCGATGGTGCGGCGCATATAGGGGATCTGCCGGTCGGAGATGCGGCTCATGGAAAAGCCGTTGACCATGACCCGCCCTGCCGTGGGGATGACCTCGCCGGTCAGGAGCTTGATGATGGTGGACTTGCCGGAGCCGGAGGGTCCCACCAGAAATACAAATTCCCCGTCCTCAATGGTAAAGGAGATGCCCTGCAGGGCCTCCGTCCCGTTTTCGTATGTTTTTTCAACGTCCTTCAATCGAATCATATCATATCCCTCGTTGCCGGAGACCCGGCCCGCTGCATTTGAAACGACGAACCCTGTCGGGCTGCGCCGTATTATGTCACCATAGGGTATTATATAAAAAAAGTTACAAAATGGCAACAGGAATAATATGAAAATTTTATGAACAGATAGGAAAGCCCTCCGGCAAAGATCCCGGTAGCCATCAGTGAACTGCACCCCACTTGTTAGATATCTAACAAATGGGGTGCTGTTCAGCAGCGCCGGAGCTGGGGCTGTTGCTCTAATATGTGCTTTATTGGGCGCTGCCCTCGCCCAAGATGCGGGCGGCGCTCTCCTGAGCGAACTGCTTGCTGTACAGGTCGTGGTAGTACCCCTTGCGCCGCAGCAGCTCCTCATGCTTGCCCTGCTCCACGATGTGGCCGTCCTTCACCACAAGGATCACGTCCGCCTTGCGGATGGTGGAGAGACGATGGGCTACCAGAAAGGAGGTGCGGTTCGTCAGCAGATGGTCAATGGCGTTCTGGATCAGCTGCTCCGTCTGGGTGTCGATGGAGGAGGTGGCCTCATCCAGCACGAAGATGCGGGGGTCGGCCAGCACGGCGCGGGCAAAGGAGATCAGCTGCTTCTCGCCGGTGGAGAGACGGTCGCCGCCCTCACCCACATCGCTGTCCCAGTCATTTTCCAACTTGGCCACCACCGTATCCGCCGACACGGCCCGTGCGGCGGCCTCCACCTCCTCGTCGGTGGCGTCCAGCTTGCCGTAGCGGATGTTCTCCCGGACGCTGCCGGAGAACAGGTGGGGATTCTGCAGCACATAGCCGATGTTGGAGTGGAGCCACAGCTGGCTGCGCTGGCGGTAGTCCACGCCGTCAATGAGGATCTGCCCCTCCGTAGGCTCGAAGAACCGGCAGGCCAGATTGATGAGGGTACTCTTGCCGGCTCCCGTCTCGCCCACGATGGCCACCGTGGTCCCCTGAGGGATGTGGAGGGAGAAGTGCTCCAGCACGTTCTCGCCACCGTCGGGATAGCGGAAGGTCACATCCCGGAATTCGATCTAGCCCCGCAGCGGCTCCCAGTTCTCCCGCTTGGGGTGGAAGGCGTCGCCGTACTTCTCGATGACCTCCGGGGTGTCCTGAATTTGCGGCTGTTCGTCCATCAGGTCGGTTACCCGCTCGATGGAGGCCTGCAGCGAGATGAATTCCGCCAGATTGGCGGCGGTCATCTGGATGGGGTCGAAGATGCTGACGGCATAGGTGGTAAAGGCCGACAGAGTGGCCAGCTCCAGCGCCTGATCCAGCACCATATAGCCGCCCCGCAGCAGCACGATAGACACCGCCATGGTGCCGAAGAACAGCACCAGCGGGATAAACACCGCATTAAGCCGGGCTGCCCGAATGCCGGAGTCGTGCATCTGTCGGGTGAGACTGCGGAAGGCGTCGGCGGTCTGCTCCTCCGTCACCAGCGTCTTGGTGGTGCGTGCGCCGGTGATGCCCTCGTTGAAGGCGCCGGTGATGCGGGAGTTCAGCTTACGCACCTTCCGGTTCCAGTGGAGGATGCGGTTCTGAAAATACCCTGTCAGAATGGCCATCACCGGCACGATGGCGATGACTGCCAGCGCCAGCTTCCAGTTCAGCGCCAGCATGGCGGTAAAGGTACCCAGCACATAGAACATTGCCCACAGGATATCCGTGAAGTTCCATGCCAGCATACCGGAGATGCGGTTGGTGTCGCTCATGACACGGGTCAGCAGATAGCCCACCGGTGTCACATTATAAAAGGAGAAGGACAGGGTCTGCAAATGATGGAACAGCGTCCCACGCATATCCTTGCCCAGATTCATCTCGATGTGCATGGAGTTTCGGGCAAAGGCCACCACCGACAGTGCCTGCACCACCACCACCGCCAGATACGCCAGTGCATAGGGCAGCAGCCCCGTCAGGGTGTCCTTTTCGATGAAGTTCTGGATGGCGTACTTCTGGAACAGGGGCAGCACCACGTCCACCAGAGCGCAGATGCCGTTGAACACCAGCATGGACACGAAGGCGCCCCGATAGGGCCGCAGGAACGGCCCCAGCCGCTTCCAGATCCTCCAGTCGAAGGATTGGGTATATTCCTTTTCGTCAATGGCTGCCATGCTCGCTCCCCCCTTCCTCCAGCAGCGCCCGGTCGGCACTCTGCATCTGAATGTTGTAGATATCCCGGTAGATGCCGGGCTTTTCCACCAGCTGGGCATGGGTCCCCAGCTCCGCCACCCGGCCGCCGTCCAGCACCAGAATGCGGTCGGCCTGCATGAGGGTGGTGACCCGGTGGGAGATCAGCAGCACCGTGGCATTGCCGGTGGACCGGCGCAGGGCGGTGCGGATCTTCTCGTCCGTCTCGGCATCCACGGCGGACAGGGAGTCGTCGAAGATCATCACCGGGGCCTGCTGCATCAGCATCCGGGCGATGGCCACCCGCTGCTTCTGTCCGCCGGAGAGAGTCACGCCCCGCTCCCCCACGATGGTGTCATACCCCTCCGGGAAGGAGGTCACCGCATCATCCACGCAGGCGATGGCCGCCGCACGGCGCATGGCATCCTCCGGCGCATCGGGGCGCACGGCCCGGATGTTCTCTCCAATGGTCTGGGAGAACAGGAAGGGCTCCTGCAAAACAAGACCGATGTGCCGCCGCAGATCGCTGCGCCGGATATGCCGCAGGTCCACGCCGCCGATGGTGATGCGGCCGGAGCCCTCCGGCACGTCGTACAGCCGGTCCAGCAGATGCACCAGCGTGCTCTTGCCGGAGCCGGTGCCGCCCAGCACGGCGAAGGTCTCCCCCTCCCGGATGGTGAAGGACACATCCTTCAGCACCGGCTGCCCCTCGTAGCCGAAGGTCACATGGTCAAACACAATGTCCCCGCCGGGGAAGGGAACGTCGTCAGGCTGATCCTGCTCCTCCGGGGAGCGGAGGATGTAGCCCACACGGTCCATGGATACCCCGGCCTTGCTCATATCCGACAGCACCCGGCCCAGAGAACGCACGGGCCACGCCAGAGACTCGTTGTAGCTGACGAAGGCCACGAAGGCGCCCAGAGTCATGGCCCCGGCCACGCTCTCGTGGATGCCCGCCAGAATGATGACCATCACCTGCAAGCACGTCAGCAGCGTCCCCGACGCCCAGTACACCGACAGGAGCTTTCCCAGATGGATCCACAGTCCGGCGTACCGCTCGCTCTTGGCCTGAAACTTGTCCTCCTCATACTTCTCCCGCCCGAAGGCCCGTACCACCCGCACGGCGGTGAGGTTCTCCTGAGCGCAGGTGGTCACCTCGCCCTCGGCCTCGTCGGCGGTCTTGAACCGGGAGGAGATCTTCCGGTAGAATACCCCCGACGACAGGCCCACAATGGGGATGAAGGCCAGAGCGATCAGGGACAGCTTCACGTTCATGCGGAACATGATCCACAGATACAGAATGATGAGGAACACCGTCCGCACCACCTCCACCAGCTGGTTGCACACGAAGGTACGGATCACGTCCACATCGGAGGTGCAGCGCTGGATGATGTCGCCGGTGGGGTGCTGCTTGTGCCACGCAAAGGGCAGATACTGGATGCGCCGGTACAGGTCATCCCGCAGCCCCTTGACGTAGGCCTCGGACCCGCGGGACAGCTGCGCCCGCTGCCCGAAGCTGCACAGGCCCCGCAGCAGCGCTGTCACCATGACGGCTCCCGCCGCCCACCACAGCGCCGTGACAGGCTCCTGCCGCAGCGTCTCCAGCGGCAGCACCCGCAGCACCAGCGCCGGCAGCTTGGCCTCCTCGGATCCCAGAATGGAGTCCACCGTGATACGGATGATCTGGGGCGTCAGGGCGTTGAGCGCCATGGACAGGCACGCACACAGCAGCGCCGCCGCAAAATGCCCCCAGCAGGGGCGCAGATAGTGCCAGATGAGCCCGGCCTTCTCCCGCCCCGACAGCTTGAATGTCGATTGCTTCTCTTCCATAAGCCTCCTTCTCTCTCCCGGCGGCCCGCAGGCCGCCTGTCCAAACGCCGCCGGCGTCCGGCAGCGTACAAAAAATGCGCCCCCGGACGGGGACGCACACAGAGTACGGTCACATCGACCCCTTTATCGGGCCGATCCGGCGGCGCACACGATGATCCCCTTACTGGTCAGCTTGCTCTTCGTCATGGTGTACGCCTCCTTTCGTTTATAGTGAGTACAGTATAACGCCGTATGAGTATCCTGTCAAGAAAAGTTTTCCGCCCCTGCGGCGGAGGGCCGTCTCCCCCTCTTGCATTTTTGGAAAAATAGGGTATGATATAAGAGAAAAATTGTCCTCTGCCATGGCGGAGGAGAAAAGAAGGGTTGTTTTATGACAAAAATCGACATTGTATCGGGCTTTCTGGGTGCCGGTAAGACCACGCTCATCAAGAAGATGCTCAGCGAGGCCTATCAGGGCGAGAAGCTGGTACTCATTGAAAACGAGTTTGGCGAGATCAGCATCGACGGCGGTTTCCTGAAGGATTCCGGCGTGCAGATCAGCGAGATGTCCTCCGGCTGCATCTGCTGCTCTCTGGTGGGTGACTTCAACAAGGCCCTGCGCCAGGTCCATGAGCAGTTCGCTCCGGATCGCATCCTCATCGAGCCCTCCGGCGTAGGCAAGCTCTCCGACGTTATCGTGGCGGTGGAGAACACCGTTCGGGACGAGCCGGACATGAAGCTGAACTCCTTTGTCACCGTGGCCGACGCCACCAAGGTGAAGGTGTATATGAAGAACTTCGGTGAGTTCTACAACAATCAGATCGAGTCTGCCGGCACCATCATCCTCTCCCGGACACAGAAGCTGTCTCAGGAGAAGCTGGAGGCCGCCGTGGCTCTGCTGCGAGAGAAGAATCCCACCGCCGCCATCCTCACTACCCCGTGGGACCAGCTGGACGGCAAGACTCTGCTGTCCGCTGTGGAAAAGGTCTCTCTGGCCGATGAGCTGCTGGCCAGGATGCAGGCCGAGCACGAGGCGGAGGAGGCGGAGCACCACCATCACCACCACGACCATGATGAGCATGATGACCATGACGAGCATCACCATCATCATGACCACGACGAGGACGAGGGCCACTGCTGCTGCGGCCATCACCACGACGATGATGACCATGACGAGCATCATCACCACGACCACGAGGAGCACGAGCACCATCATGACCACGACGAGCATGAGCATCACCATCACCATGACGGCGAGTGCGACGACCCGGAGTGCTCCTGCCACCACCATCACCATCATGCCGACGAGGTGTTCACCAGCTGGGGCGCTGAGACGGTCCACTCCTACACGGAGGAGGACATCCGCCGCATCCTGACGGCGCTGGATACCGGCGACTACGGCGCCATCCTCCGGGCCAAGGGGATCGTTCCCAGTGGCGGCAAGTGGCTGCACTTCGACTATGTCCCCGAGGAGCAGGACGTCCGCTACGGCAGCGCCGACTACACCGGCCGCCTGTGCGTCATCGGCGCCCAGCTGAAGGAGGACAAGCTCAAAGAGCTGTTCAGCCTGTAACACCTGTAAGGAGCGAGGAACTATGGATATTCCTGTCTATCTCATCGCCGGCTTTCTGGATTCCGGCAAAACCGGCTTCATCAACGGTATCCTCCGGGACGGCTTTGCCGAAGAGGATCGTACCCTGCTGATCTGCTGCGAGGAGGGGGAGCTGGAGTACGACCCCCGTGTGCTGGGCAATGTGTTCACCTACACGGTGGACGAGCAGAGTCAGCTGACCCCGGAGCTGTTCAAGAAGCTGGAGAAGCAGTACCGGCCCAAGCAGGTCATCATCGAGTATAACGGTATGTGGATGATCGAGCCTCTGTACCGGGATGGCCTGCCTGCCAACTGGATCCTCTACCAGATCATGTGTCTGGTGGACGCCAGAAGCTTCGAGATGTATGTGAAGAATATGGGCCAGCTGATGATGGAGAAGATCAGCAACGCCGATATGCTGATCTTCAACCACTGCAACGAGGAGCTGCGGGCCCAGCTCCGCAGCCGCAACCTGCGGATGGTGAACCGCCGGGCCGATATCTATCTGGAGAACGAGGACGGCACCAGCGAGGAGTACGTCACTCCGGAGATGTCCCCCTTCGATCTCTCCGACGGCCATCTGGATGTGCCGGACGACGACTACGGTGTCTGGTATGTGGATATGATGGACAACCCCGACCGCTACGACGGCGTCACCGTGCGGTATAAGGCCGTCATGTGCCACTCCAAGAAGTTCAAGGGCGTCCACTGCCCCGGTCGCTTCGCCATGGTCTGCTGCGAAAACGATATGCAGTTTTTGGCTCTGGTGGCCAAGGGCGAGGGGCTGGAGAAGTTCAAGAACCGCCAGTGGGTGGAGATCACCGCCACGGTGAAGAAAGAGGCCAATGACGCCTATCAGGGCGAGGGCCCGGTGCTGTATGTCACCGCCATCGCCCCCTGCGAAAAGCCCAAGGAGGAGGTCGTCTCCTTCTGACGATCCTCCGGCCTAGTTGTGTGTAAACCATGTGAAAAAGAGAAAAGGAGAGCTACCCCATGACCCAAAAAGAAAAGACATTTCTGGACCAGACCGCCCAGCGTCTGCACCTGACGGTGGACGGCGAGAGCAGCATCCTCTTCGGCAGCGTCGGCGGCTACCAGACCATGCTCTGGCGCAACGATCAGGGCCTTGCCGTTATGACCCTGTCCCTGCACAAGCTGGGGCAGGAGCCGGATCAGTCTGCCATCCGCCAGTTTGTAAAGGGGACCCGTCTGGTGATGGGCTTCTCTGTCCGGCGCAGCCGGGTGGAGCTGACCCTGAATGTCCGCTTCGGCAATCCCAATCAGGTGGAGAAGCTGGCGGAGGCTGTAGCCGCCGTGGTGGAGTTTCTGCACGCCTCCGGCTATGACAACTGCTGCCAGAACTGCGGCAGCGCCGTGGAGACGGACCCCTGCATCATGACCGGTGTCCCCTCCCTGCTGTGCGACAGCTGCTACCAGCAGCTGGGCCATCTGCAGGAGCAGAACCAGCAGGCGGAGCTGGGCAAGACGGAGAACGTGGTGGCCGGCATCGTGGGTGCGCTGCTGGGTTCTCTGCTGGGCGTGGCGTGCATCGTGCTGCTGGGCCAGCTGGGCTACGTGGCGGCAGTCAGCGGTATCGTCATGGCCATCTGCACCATGAAGGGTTATGAACTGCTGGGCGGCCGGTTCTCCACCGTGGGTCTGGTGGTCAGCATCGTGCTGATGCTGGGCATGACCTATGTGGGCTACCAGCTGGATTGGTCCATCGCCGTCTATAATGAGCTGAAGGCGTACTACGAGCTGAGCCTGCTGGACTGCTTCCGCATGATCCCGGAGATGCTGCGTCAGGAGATCATCGATTCCTCCACCTACATCGGGGAGCTGGTGAAGCTGTATGCCTTCACGCTGCTGGGCGCCATCCCCACGGCCATCAGCTCCATGAGAAGCCGGAAGCTGAAGAAGGTCACTTACCGTCTGCGCTCCCAGCGCACCACCGCCGCCCCTGAGCTGTAATAAACCAAAAAACGGAGGCCGCAGGCATTGTCTGCGGCCTCCGTTTATTTGTTTCACCTTGGCTTACGCCTGATAGAACAGCTCCACCAGATCGGCGGTGATATCCTCCGTCCAGCTGCACATGGTCACGCAGCACATATAGCCCTCCTGCTTGATGCACACCAGCGTCTCATACATGGGGGCGCCGTCCATCTCGCCGGAGATAACAGCGCCCTCCCGAACCAGACCGGCGAACTGCACCGGAGTCTGCTCCACCTTCACGTTGGATAGCCCCATGGAGGTCAGAGCATCTTCCAGCTTGGGTACGGCGATCTCCAGATAGCCCGCCTCGTCCAGCAGCTTGCCGTACAGAGCGCCCAGATCCTCATACACCACGTTTATGGTCACAAGGCCCTCCATGGCGCTGGCGAACATATCATAGGTGCTCTTGCCATCCTCCATGGCCTTCTGCATCTCCTCGCTGCTCTCGGCCACCACGCCGGACAGCTCTGCCAGCTGCTCGTCGGTGTAGTAGGTCCAGTCATCGCTCAGCTGGCAGCCGATGCCCACGAAGGTGTTGGTGTAAATGCCGTTTTCAATCGTGCCACGCTGGAAGCCGGATTGGCTGTCGCCGCCGTCTCCGTCCTTCTTACCGCAGGCGGCCATGCTCAGCACCAGTACCAGCGCCAGCAGCAGACCTGCGGCCCGTTTCATCTGCTTCATCGCTTCTCTTTCCTCCGAATCATGTATTTGGGGGTCGCTATACCATATGGTATACATCCATCCTACCATATTTCGACACAGCCTGCAAGAGAAAAGCGCATCAGGGGCGGGCGCAAATGCGCCTGCCCCTGATGCGTCTGCCCCGCAGACTTCCGCTACAAGTCCTCCAGATCGTCCTTTCCCAGACGCATGGTGCGCCAGCGCTCCGGCAGCTCCGGCCCGATGAGAGGAAACAGATTCTCCGTGTGGGAGGTGGGCTGGATGTTGTAGGTGCCGTACTGGTTTACCAGATCGAAGGTGCTCTCCGGCACGCCGGGGAAGTCGTGGATATCCGGAGCCGGGTCGTGAAAGGGCTTTTTCCTTCGCATGGCATAGACCTCCTGTTCTTGGCTGCCGCCGGTCATGACGGCAGGGATAGTATGCCCCATTTTAGGCACTTTGGGAGGGTTGTCAGCCGGGGAAAAATCTGTTATAATCAATTTTCCGAGAGAGTATGTGCAGAAGAGACGGAGGTATGTATGGCAAATTTTACCAAGCAGGCCATTGAAACGGCGTTTTTGCAGCTGCTCAACGAAAAGCCCCTGAACAAGATCAGTGTCCGGGATATTGTGGAAAAATGCGGCATCAACCGAAACTCCTTTTACTACCATTTTCAGGATATTCCCTCCCTCATCGCTGAGATCATCACCGCCTACACCGACCGGCTCATCGAGGAGTATCCCACCATCTCCACACTGGACGAGTGCTGCGAGATGGCCTTCCGCTATGCGCTGCGCAACCGCAGCGCCGTGATGCATATCTACCACTCCGTGAACCGTGACCTCTTCGAGAAGAGCACCATGCGTCTGTGCGAGTACGCCGTCACCACCTACATCGATACCGCCTTCCCCCAGCACCAACTGCCGGAGGCAGACCGGAAGGCGGTGATCCGCTTCATCAAGTGCCAGATCTTCGGAATGTGCATCGACTGGATCAGCGACGGGATGCAGGACGAGGCGCTGGAGGAGCTGCGGCGTATCAGCCGCCTGTGCCACGGCCTGCCGGAGCTCATCATTGAGCGCAGCCGGGAGGACCATTGAAAATTTAGGCAAATGCCCCCTGACTGCCTAAAAACTGGGCAATTTGCATCCGGGTGTCTGACTTTCAGACACCCGGCGTTTTTTTGTCCATTTTCTCCCGGCCCCGAAAGCGGTAAACTCAGACCATCAAAAGTGAGGGAGATGCGTATCATGCGTTCTGTGACCCCTATGCGAGCGGCCAAAACAGGATACATCATCATGTCGGTGCTGCTGTGCGTGCTGGGCGTGGTGCTGTTTGTGTGGCCCGGCGTGTCGGTGGCCGTCATCGGAGAGCTGCTGGGCATCGGGATGATCGTGTTTGGTGCCGTGAAGGTGGCGGGGTATCTGTCCCGTGACCTGTTCCGGCTGGCCTTCCAGTACGATCTGGCCTTCGGCGTGCTGCTGATCGCCTTGGGCATCGTAACACTGACCCATCCCGGCGAGACCATCGGCTTTCTGTGCGTGGTGTACGGCATTCTGGTGCTGTCGGACGGGCTGTTCAAGGTGCAGATCGCCGTGGACGCCAAGCGCTTCGGCATCGACCGCTGGTGGGCCATCCTGCTGGCGGCGGCGTGCGCCGGTGTGCTGGGCGTGCTGCTGGTACTGCGGCCCGGCGAGGGGGCGCAGGCGCTGACCATGCTCCTGGGTGCGTCGCTGTTTCTGGACGGCGTGATGAATCTGCTGGTGGCTCTGCTGACAGTGAAGATCATCCGCCACCAGCAGCCGGACGTCATCGAGACAGATGAATTTGAGATCAAGTGAGAAAGGACCGAGATGCAATGGGATTGTCTAAAGCGGTGGTAAAAAACCGTGTTCTGATCCTGATGATCGCATTGATCCTGCTGGTGCCGGCGGTGTTTGGGATGCTGGGTACCCGGATCAACTACGATATGCTGGATTATCTGCCCAGCGACATGGATACCGTCATCGGGCAGGAGACGTTGAAGGAGGACTTCGGCAAGGGAGCCTTCTCCTTCATCGTGGTGCAGGATATGCCGGTGCAGGAGGTGGCCCAGCTGAAGGAGAAGATCCAGCAGGTGGACCACGTGGAGAGCGTGCTGTGGTACGATTCCGTGGCGGACCTCTCCATCCCCATGGAGCTGCTGCCGGATAAGCTGTATAACGAGTTCAATACCGACGACGCCACCATGCTGGCGGTGTTCTTCGACTCCGCCACCTCGGAGGACGTGACCATGGACGCCATCCGCGAGATCCGCTCCATCGCCGGCAAGCAGTGCTTCGTGTCGGGTATGTCGGCGCTGGTGACGGACCTGAAGGACCTGTGCGAGCAGGAGGAGCCTATCTATGTGGCGCTGGCCGTGGCCTGCGCCTGCGCCGCCATGATGCTGCTGCTGGACGGCTGGCTGGTGCCCTTCGTGTTCCTGGCCAGCATCGGCATGGCCATCGTGTATAACCTTGGCAGCAACTTCTTCCTGGGAGAGATCTCCTACATCACCAAGGCCCTGTCTGCGGTGCTGCAGCTGGCCGTGACCATGGATTACTCCATCTTCCTGTGGCACAGCTACAACGAGCAGCTGACCCTACAGAGCGACCACAAGGAGGCCATGGCGGTGGCCATCCACAACACCTTTACCTCCGTCATCGGCAGCTCTGCCACCACCATCGCCGGCTTCATCGCCCTGTGCTTCATGTCCTTCACGCTGGGCCGTGACTTGGGTATCGTCATGGCTAAGGGCGTGCTGCTGGGCGTGCTGGGCTGCGTGACCATCCTGCCGTCCCTGATCCTGGTGCTGGATAAGCCTCTGCAGCGGACACGGCATAAGTCCCTGATCCCCGATATGGGAGGCTTTGCCAAGGGCGTGTGCAAGATTTTCCCTGTGTTTCTGGTGATCTTCGCCCTGCTCATCGCCCCGGCCTACATCAGCTATGATAAGACCAATGACGAGGTATACTACGACATGGGCCAGTGCCTGCCGGAGGACATGGAGTACGTCATCGCCAACAAGAAGCTCTCCGAGGAGTTTGACATCGCCTCCACCCATATGCTGCTGGTGAACGCCGATCTGCCGGACAGCGACGTCCGGGCCATGATCGACGAGATGGAGCAGGTGCCGGGCGTGAAGTATGTGTTGGGTATGGAGAGCGTGGTAGGCCCCATGATCCCCATGGAGGTGCTGCCGGATTCCGTGCGCTCCATGCTGGAGAGCGACCAGTGGGAGCTGTTGCTCATCAACTCCGAGTATAAGGTGGCCTCCGATGATGTCGATCAGCAGATCGATCAGCTGAACGCCATCCTGAAGAAGTATGACGAGGGCGGAATGCTCATCGGTGAGGCCCCCTGCATGAAGGACATGATCGAGACGACGGACCACGACTTCAAGGTAGTCAACGCCATCTCCATCGCCGCCATCTTTATCATCATCACGCTGGTAGAGGGAAGCTTCTCCCTGCCCTTCGTCCTGATCGCCGTCATCGAGCTGGCTATCTTCATCAATCTGGGCCTGCCCCATGTGCTGGGTCAGTCGCTGCCTTTCATCGCCCCCATCTGTATCAGTACCATCCAGTTGGGCGCTACGGTGGACTACGCCATCCTGATGACCACCCGCTACAAGGCGGAGCGGCTCAATGGCGAGGACAAGAAGAAGGCCGTCATGACCGCCCTGCGGACCTCGGCCCCCTCCATCATCGTCAGCGGCATGGGCCTGTTCGCTGCCACCTTCGGCGTGGCGCTGTATTCCAACATCGATATCGTGGGCTCCATGTGTATGCTGATGGCCCGTGGCGCTATCATCAGCGTGCTGCTGGTGCTGCTGGTGCTGCCGGCTCTGCTGATCCTGTGCGACGGCATCGTGTGCCGCACCACCCGTGGTATGACCCATCTCATTGGTAAACAGGAGGTTGTAAAATGAAAAAGAATAAATTTCTGGCTGTGATCTTAGCCGTGGCGGTGGCCGTAGGCGCCGCCGGCGTCACCACCTACGCCGTGGGCAAGGACGCCAATGATACCGAGACCCCGTCCACCGTGGCGACGGCCGCCTCCGCCTCCGACACGGAGGCCGTCAAGGATGAGACGGTGTACGTCATGACCGCCGCCGACGGCAGCACCCAGAAGATCCTGGTCAGCGACTGGATCAAGAACGCCCTGCCCGCCGAGGCTCAGAAGGCCATCGAGAACCTGAACGACGCCCAGCAGGTGAAGGACGACTGCTGGACCGGCACCATCCAGAAGGAGCTGCCGGTGAGCATGAGCATCCACTATACCTTGGATGGCAAGACCGTCACCCCCAGCGAGCTGGCGGGCAAGAGCGGCAAGGTGACCATCCGCTTCGAGTATGAAAACAACCAGTATGAGGTGCGTACCGTCAACGGCGTCAGCCAGAAGGTGTATGTCCCCTTCGTGGCCCTCACCGGCGCCCTGCTGGATACCTCCCACTTCTCCAATGTCACCGTCTCCAACGGTAAGCTCATCAACGACGGCGACCGCATCGCCGTCATGGGCATGGCCTTCCCCGGCCTGCAGGAGGATCTGGGCATCAGCAAGGAGCAGCTGGACCTGCCCGACTATGTGGAGATCAGCGCCGACGTAACGGACTTCACGCTGGAGACCACCCTCACCGTCGTCTCCAACAGCCTCCTCAATGAGGTGGATACCGACGACCTTACCTCCGGCGATCTGGGGAGCCTGTCCGATTCCCTGGGTAAGCTCACGGATGCCATGGATCAGCTGATGGACGGTTCCTCCCAGCTGTATGACGGACTCTGCACGCTGCTGGACAGCTGCGGACAGCTGTCTGACGGCGTGGATCAGCTGACGGACGGGCTGAATCAGCTCAGCTCCAACAGCAGCGCCCTGAACGCCGGGGCCAAGCAGGTCTTTACCTCCCTGCTGGCTATGGCCGATGAGCAGCTGCAGCCCCAGCTGGCTCAGGCGGGCATCACCATTCCCTCCCTGACCATTGACAACTACGCCACCGTGCTGGGCGGCGTGCTGGCCCAGCTGGACAAGGCCGGTACGCTGGCCGAGCAGGCCGCCCGTGAGCAGGTGACTGCCGCCGTGGAGGCCGCACGGGATCAGATCCGCGCCGCTGTGACCGAGGCCGTGCAGCAGCAGGTAACGGCGCAGGTGACGGAGCAGGTGCGCCAGCAGGTGCTGGGGCAGGTGCTCAACGCCATGGGCTACACCATGGAGCAGTATCAGCAGAGTCCTGAGCTGAAGGCGCAGGTGGATGCCGCCGTAGAGCTGCAGGTGCAGACTCCCGCCATGCAGCAGACCATCTCCGAGAATGTGACGGCCCTTATGGGGACGGAGGAGATCCGGCAGAAGATCGACGCCGCCACGGAGCAGCAGGTGCAGCTGAAGATCGAGGAGACCATGGCCTCCGACGAGGTGCAGCAGAAGATCATGGCCGCTACGGAGCAAGCCTCCGCCGGTGCCGTGCAGATCCGCAGCCTGAAGCAGCAGCTGGACCAGTACAACGTGTTCTACATGGGCCTGAATAGCTACACCGCCGGTGTGGATCAGGCTGCCGCCGGTGCTCAGCGGCTCCAGAGCAATATGCCCGCCCTGCTGGACGGCGTGAAGCAGCTGCGGGACGGCGCCATGCAGCTCTCCGATGGATTGAAGCAGTTCAACGAGGAGGGCGTGGAGAAGCTGGTCAGTGTGCTGGGCGACAACGTGGAGGGTCTGGCGGAGCGCCTGACCGCCACGGTGGAGGTCTCCCGCAACTACCGCAGCTTCTCCGGGCTGACGGACGGCATGGACGGCGCTGTGCGCTTCATCTACCGCA
>OIAE01000245.1_pt1 | contig 15426 bp, 7 predicted proteins | sample 1580681 | NCBI WGS metagenome assembly OIAE01 (sample SAMEA3882525, study PRJEB24775) | human gut metagenome | biome: human-associated habitat; feature: intestine environment; material: feces | place: Netherlands | collected 2009/2010
TTTATATACGGAGACTGCTTCGGGAGAGTATTGCTTTACTCGGTCCTTACGTGGGTTCAGTCACATGATTCGTCATATAGAAGTGGACCATCAAGGGAATATTTGGGCGAAACATTTAAGGAATGGTTTGTATCGCTTTCGGATTGATTCGGATATGAAGCAGGTAAAGGATGTGCGGAAGTATGAGAGTTTGGGAGAAGTGAAAGGTGGGAGTTTTACTTTGTTCAAAATCAATGGTCGGGTAGTTTTTTCTAATGGGGAATATTTCTATACTTACGAAGATATGACTGATTCGATTGTTCCCTATGAAACAATGAATGAACAATTGATGGAATTGAAGGGAATCAAGACAGTGAGTCGTGCGAACGGAGATTACTATTGGTTTGTGGGTGATAGGATAGTGTATTTAGTGAAGTGTGCGATAAATACTTTCAATATCGAACTCCGGATTCCATATTCTTTGTTTGACGGTCTGACGGTGGAAGAACGGGGAAGCGTGGCTTATGACGTGAGGAATGGCTGTTCCTATCTTTGCCTGAACAATGCCATTGCCCGTATTGAGACGGACAGTTCCTCGTTATATAAATCTCGGGTCAGACGCTCTTTATGGATTTCGGGAATGCGGGTCATTGATGAATTCAGTGGTAAGCGGAAAACATTGGTCGTGCAGTCGGGAGTCAAGGTGGAGCCTGAGTTTAATACGGTGAATTTTACATTGTGTTATCCGGTTTATAGTAATTATACTTATAAGGTAAGGTATCGGTTGGAAGGATATTCTGACCAATGGATGCCGGGTGGACGCTATTTGCAGAAGAAGTATTCTCGGCTCTCCTATGGAAGTTATGTTTTTCAGGCAGAGATATATGATACCGATAGAGTTTTGGCATCGGTAGAGCTTCCTTTTGAGATTTTGCGTCCGTGGTATTTGTCTTATTGGGCTGTGGGAAGTTATATCTTGGCAGGATTGTGTCTGTTGGCTTTATTGCAATATCTGGTCTACCGTTTCGTGAAGAAAAAGAAAGACCGTGTGATTGAACGGCAGCGCGTAGCCCATCAGGCAGAACTCGAGCGGCAAGAGAAGAAGATTGTTGAGTTGGAAAAGGAACAGCTTGAGGCCGATTTGCGTTTTAAAAGCAAGGAGTTGTCCAGTGTGGTAATGACAAATATCGCCCATCAGGAATTTCTGAGTTCCTTGAAAGAAGAGATACAGCGGCAAAAGTTGTTAGGACAGTATAGCCGTAAGAACTTGGATAAGCTGCTCACTTTAGTTAATAGCAATATAGTGTCCGATGAAGAGAATTGGACTATGTTTCAGGCTAATTTTGACCGTATACACGAGAATTTCTTCCGTAATCTGAAACTTCAATATACAGATTTAACTTCAGGAGATTTGCGCTTTTGCGCATTGCTTCGCTTGAATATGCCGACAAAGGAGATAGCGAAGTTGCTCAACATTTCCACGCGTGGGGTTGATGCTGCAAGATACCGGTTGCGCAAGAAATTCAATCTGCTTCCGGAAGAAAGTCTGACTGATTTTCTTATAAACTTTAAATAGCTGCTTTACAGTGAAATATTAATGGGGGAAGTACTAATATTGTACTTCCTCTTTTGTTTTTTAGTGATGGTTGTACTTTTGTTGTAGTACGGGATGTGGAGATTGTCGCATGCTTTTCTTTTATTTGCAGTAAAATAATATTTCTATCAATTAAAAGCATGAAAAACATGAAGCATTTACTTTTCAAGTTACAATTATTTTTAGTCTTGTTGGTGTTTACTGCCGTTAGTACGTATGCACAGAAATCTCCGGTTGATATGGATCGTTTCATCGACGATTTAATGAAGAAGATGACCCTGGAAGAGAAAATAGGTCAGTTGAATCTGCCGGTTACCGGTGAGATTACGACCGGTCAGGCTAAAAGTAGTAATGTGGCCAAACGTATTCGTGCCGGTGAAGTGGGCGGGCTTTTCAATCTGAAAGGCGTGGAACGTATCCGCGATGTACAGAAGCAGGCGGTTGAAGAAAGTCGTTTGGGTATTCCTCTCTTATTTGGTATGGATGTTATTCATGGATATGAAACGGTGTTTCCCATTCCTTTAGGATTATCGTGTACATGGGATATGAAGGCGGTTGAAGAATCGGCGCGTATTGCAGCCATTGAGTCCAGCGCCGACGGTATTTGCTGGACATTCAGTCCGATGGTGGATATTTGCCGTGATGCCCGTTGGGGGCGTGTGTCCGAGGGCAACGGTGAAGACCCGTTTCTGGGAGCAGCCATTGCGCAAGCCATGGTACGTGGTTATCAGGGAAAGGATATGAGCCGTAATGATGAGATTATGGCTTGTGTAAAGCATTTTGCCTTGTATGGTGCCGGCGAGGCAGGACGTGACTATAATACAGTAGATATGAGTCATCAGCGCATGTTCAATGAATACATGTTGCCCTATCAGGCGGCGGTTGATGCCGGTGTGGGCAGTGCGATGGCTTCTTTCAATGAGGTCGATGGTATTCCAGCTACTGGAAACAAGTGGTTGATGACGGATGTATTGCGTAAGCAGTGGGGGTTTGACGGTTTTGTAGTGACAGATTATACCGGAATTACAGAAATGACCGACCATGGCATGGGCGATACGCAGACTGTTGCCGCGTTGGCGTTGAATGCTGGTGTCGATATGGATATGGTGAGCGATGCATTTGTAGGTACGCTCAAGAAGTCATTGACAGAAGGAAAAGTGACAGAAGAAGCTATTAATGCGGCTTGTCGCCGTATTTTGGAAGCTAAGTACAAGTTAGGCTTGTTCGATAATCCTTATAAATACTGTGATGTGAAGCGTGCCAAGAAGCAAATCTTTACCAAAGAGCATCGTGCCGTTGCGCGTAAGATTGCTTCGGAGAGCTTGGTGTTGCTGAAGAACGAGGGTAATGTGCTTCCGCTGGCCAAGAAGGGCACTATTGCTGTGGTAGGTCCGTTGGCAGACAGCCGCAGTAATATGCCGGGTACTTGGAGTGTGGCTGCCGTATTGAAGAATGCTACTTCTTTGGCTGAAGGTTTGAAGGCGGTAGCAGGCGGTAAAGCCGAAATACTGACTGCGAAAGGCTGTAATTTGATGAGTGATGCCGAATATGAGAAACGTGCCACTATGTTCGGACGTTCTTTACACCGTGACAATCGTTCGGACAAGGAGTTGCTGGACGAGGCTCTTGCCGTGGCTGCCAAATCGGATGTTATTGTGGCTGCGCTCGGTGAGTCTTCGGAAATGAGTGGAGAGAGCAGTTGCCGCACGAATCTTGAAATGACGGACACCCAACGCATACTGTTACAGGAATTATTGAAAACGGGAAAACCTGTGGTACTGGTGCTGTTTACCGGTCGTCCGCTGGTACTGAACTGGGAGCAGGCAAACGTGCCGGCCATTCTGAATGTATGGTTTGCGGGCAGTGAGGCAGGTTTTGCCATCGGCGATGTACTGTTTGGTGATGTGAACCCGAGCGGAAAGCTGACTACGACTTTCCCGAAGAGCGTGGGACAGATTCCTTTGTTCTACAACCACAAGAACACGGGTCGCCCTCTTGCCGACGGTGCATGGTTCCAGAAATTCCGCAGCAACTATATAGACATAGACAATGAACCGCTTTATCCCTTCGGTTTCGGTTTGAGCTATACAACATTCTCTTATAGCGACGTGGCTTTGGACAAGACTAGCATGACGGATAAGGGCGAACTGACTGCTACCGTGACTGTGACCAATACCGGCAAGAGAGACGGTGCCGAAGTGGTCCAGCTTTATATTCGTGACCTTGTGGGAAGTGTAACCCGTCCGGTGAAAGAGTTGAAAGGCTTTGAAAAGATTTTCCTGAAAGCCGGCGAATCTAAAAAAGTATCTTTCAAGATTACCCCCGAATTGCTGAAGTTCTACAACTACAATCTTGATTTTGTATGCGAGCCGGGTGACTTTGAGGTGATGATTGGCAGAAGTTGCCGGGACGTAAAAAAAGCAGCGTTCAAGTTACTCTAACTGATTCCCAAGGCGGCAATATGCAGCATTCGAGTCACTGCGTTGAAATGGCATTGTTGCTGCATATTGTCTGCATTTTCACTGCAAACTATATGCAGTATTCTTGCAGTATTTGCTTGACTTGTGTAAGATAATATGATCTATTGAAAAACATGAAGAAAATATTTTTATTAATATTGTGTCTGTCCACCATGTACCCGGTTGTCAATGCTGGGCGGGTGGTTCAGAGTTTTAATGACGGCTGGTATTATGCCGCATGTGATGACAATCGGTTGCAGGAAGTGCAACGCCATGAAGAAGGTTGGCAGCAGGTACATCTGCCGCATACCTGGAATGCGGATGCCTATTCTACCCGTAACTACCGCAGGGCTTCTTCCTGGTATAAGAAAGAGTTCCGTACGGATGCCGCGCAGATGCGGGATAAACAGCTTTACCTGAAATTTGATGGTGTCAATTCTCTGGCAGATGTGTACCTCAACGGCGAGCTGCTCACTACCCACAAAGGAGGTTACTCTGCCTTTACCGTAGACATTACGGATAAAGTAAGGACCGATGCCCCGAATCTGCTGATGGTGCACGTCAATAATCAGAACGACCGGATACCTCCTTTGTCCGGCGACTTCACCATCTTTGGCGGCATCTACCGCAATGTGTGGCTCATCAGTGCTGCAAAGCAGCACATCAGCCTTACCGACTATGCCTCTACGGGCATTTATGTCGATTTGCCTTCCGTGAGTGAGGATAGGGCAGAAATCAGTGTGCGTGGGACTTTGGTGAACCGTGATGTGCGGCGTGCGGTGTTGAAGTTGGACGTCGAGGTGCTGGATACAGATGGGAAGACCGTAGCCCAATCTTTGCGCAGCGTCCGGATAGATGCCGACGGGGCGTTCGCCTTCAAGGAACGGTTACAGTTGGAAAAGCCACAGTTGTGGTCGCCCGATTCCCCTTATCTGTACAGCGTGAAAGTTTCTTTGAAAGATGTGCGTGGCAAGGTGTTGAAAGATGAGACACGTGTCCCTTTGGGGGTCCGCTGGTTCAGCGTGGATGCGCAGGAAGGCTTCAAGTTGAATGGGGAACCCCTGAAACTTATGGGAGCTTGCCGTCATCAGGACCAGATGCCGATGGGCATAGCGCTTTCGGATGAGATGCACCGCAGGGATATGCAGTTGCTGAAAGACATGGGTGTGAACTTTGTCCGTCTGGCACATTACCCACAGGACGATGCCGTGTTGCGTGCTTGCGACGAACTCGGCATGCTGGTATGGGAGGAGATTCCGGTAGTAGATTTGATAGCTTTGGGTGACGAGTTCCGCGCGAATGCCACAAGCGCCTTGCGCGAAATGATTCGCCAGCATTACAACCATCCGTCCGTCATTATGTGGGGGTATATGAACGAGGCTGTTATCCAGCTGCAGTATCGGGTGAAGAAACAACGGCTCAACGGTTTCTACGAGAATACCTTGGCGCTTGCCCGGCATCTGGAGGAAACTCTGAAGAGGGAAGACCCCTACCGTCTGAGTACGATGGCCTACCACGGCAATCAGATTTACAATAAAATCGGTCTCAGCAATATCACCGACATTTCCGGTTGGAACCTTTATCAGGGCTGGTATGAGAACGACTTCAAGTCTTTCGACCGCTTTGTGGACGAAGAGCATCGTAAATACCCGCACCGTCCGTTAATAATCAGTGAGTTCGGTGCCGGTTCCGACCCGCGCTTGCAGTCGCTCGATCCGCAGATATTCGATTTCTCCATGCAATGGCAGCAGTTGTACCTCGAATACTATCTGCCCGCTATCATGAAGCGACCGTTCATAGTGGGCGCCACGGAGTGGAACTTCATTGATTTCAGTTCTGCCAGTCGCCAGGAGGCTACGCCGCATATCAATAATAAAGGACTGATGTACAATGACCGCCGTCCTAAAGATGTGTTCTATTATTTCCAGGCATTCCTGCGCAAGGATATTCCGGTGCTGCACATTGCTGTGGATGACTGGAAGCATCGGACTGTGGTTTCGGACGGTGAAGCGGTGGAACATCCGGTGAAAGTGTATTCCAATCTGGATAAGGTGGAGTTGTCTGTCAACGGCACGAAGCTCTCCGTGCAAGGCATCGAGAATTGCCATGCAGTGTGGCAAGTGCCTCTCGTTGCGGGGCGAAACACGCTTGTGGCTTCAGGTATCTGCCATGGGAAGAAGGTGGAGCAGGTTTCGGACATTTTTGTGAAGATGCAGCCTCGCCATATCGCGGCAGTCGGCTCCGGACAGCTGGAACTTGCAGTGAACGTGGGCAGCAACTGTTTCTTTACGGATGACAAGAGTGATCTTTGCTGGCTTCCCGACCAAGCTTATACTCCTGGAAGTTGGGGCTACATAGGTGGAGAGATTTTCCGCCGTTCTCCGGGACGTATCGGAACCACTGCCGAGGTGAAAGACACCCGTAATGTTCCTTTGCTCCAGACCAAACGCAAGGACATCAGGGCCTATCGCTTCGACTTGCCCGACGGCGACTATGAAGTAGAACTTCTTTTTGCTGACCTGAACGCACGTTCCGAGCGGGTGACTTACGATTTGGGAGCTGTCGCTACCCTAGACAATGCCGATTTCCGCGGCAGTGTCTTCAATGTTTCTGTCAACAACCGACCTTGGCTGAATCATTTCTCTCCGGCGATAGAAGTAGGCGGGAACCGTTGCATATCCAAGAAACTGCATGTTGCCGTAACCGGTGGAAACCTTACGGTGAACTTTGAGGCGGTGAAAGGGATGACGTTCTTGAATGGGATAAAGATATTCAGGATTCATTGATGTTCTATTCTTAATAATGTTGTATTAACCGATAAATTGAGTGAAATATGAAACACAAATTACTTACCGGGTCTCTCTCCTTCACAGTAGGGATGGGATTCAGCGTTTTGCCTGCCGTCGCGCAGCAATCTCCGGCTTCCACTGAGGTCAAGCCCAATGTAATCATTATCAACGTTGATGACTTGGGCTATGGCGACATTGGTTGTTACGGTGCCACCAAGGTCAAGACTCCCAATATAGACCGTCTGGCATCGCAGGGCCGTAGCTTTATGGACGCTCATTCATCCTCGGCTGTTTCCACGCCTTCACGTTATGGACTGATGACCGGTCAATATCCTTGCCGTGAGGATATTTGGGGGGCAATCTTCCTGAATCAGACTCTGCAAATTGATACGGCACGCACCACAATTGCGGATGTGATGAAACGTTCCGGCTATTCCACTGCCATCGTGGGGAAGTGGCATCTTGGATTCCGTACGGACGAAAAGATGGACTGGAACAAGGAACTGGCTCCCGGACCACTTGAATTGGGATTCGATTATTACTTCGGTGTGCCTATTCTCAACAGTCATCCACCTTTTGTTTATGTGGAGAACCATCATGTGGTGGGTTATGATCCCAACGACCCGTTTGTAAGAGGCAAGAGGGCAGAAACGGAGGAGTTCGATGAAAAATTCGGTATCAACTCTATTGGTGGAGCCACGGCTGCGCACCGTTTGTACAAAGACAGGGCTGTAGCCACTACTTTGAAAGACCGGGCCGTGCAGTGGATAAAGGAACATAAGGATTCACCTTTCTTCTTGTATTATGCTACCACCAACATCCATCATCCTTTTACACCGGCCGAACGCTTTGTAGGTACCAGTGAGGCAGGACCTTACGGTGATTCAATCCATGAATTGGACTGGGTGGTAGGCGAGATTATGCGTACCCTCGATGAGGAAGGGCTGGCGGGAAATACTCTGCTCATCTTCACCAGTGACAACGGAGGAATGCTGAATCATGGAGGGCAGAGAGCTTGGAAGGCAGGACACCATATCAACGGCAAGCTTCTTGGTTTCAAGTTCGGAGCTTGGGAAGGCGGGCATCGCATTCCTATGATTGTCCGCTGGCCGGGCAGGATTCCTGCGGGCAGCGTATCCAACCAGTTGATGTCCAATGTTGACATGCTTGCCACTTTGGCTGCCCTCACAGGATATGAATTGCAGGAGCAGGACGGGCCGGACAGTTTCAATATGCTTCCTGCCCTTATCGGAAATCCCGGGAAAATGATTCGGGACCATATTATTATCTGTCCTTCCCAAAAGAGCCATCTTTCCATTCGCAAAGGGAAGTGGGTCTATATTCCGGCGCAAAACAGCGGTGGATTTACCGGAAAGAATGTCGGTGACCATGACTTGGGCGGGGCATCCGCTTTCCAGCTCACCCATCGGGTGAACAGCGATATAGAAAATGCCCGGATAAAGCCGGATGCACCCTCTGTGCAGCTTTATAATTTGGAGGAAGACCCATACCAGACCACAAATGTGTATGAACAGCATCCCAAAGTGGCACGCAGGCTGGCGCGGATACTGGAGGAGAAGATAAGGAAGTCGGATGCCACAAGAAAGTGACAACCGATAGATTGATGAAAAACATAATTTGAAAAATGAAGAATACCATGATGAAAAAGTTTTTTGTAGGTTTATTCTCCCTTTTGATGGGAGTAGGCAGCGCTTTTGCGCAGACCAATATGTCTAGTGAAATGTATGACCTTGCCAAGATGAAGGAAGGCTTGCGCAACCGCCGTGTCAGCAGTTATGACCGTACGGGCAACAACCGTGACCACCTGAAGGCCATCAAGCCGGGCGAAACGGCTGTCTTGGCCGACATCAAGGGGGCAGGCGTAATCAACCATATCTGGATAACGATGTCTCCGGGACCGCGCCAGCTTTCCCGTAACGACATCATCCTTCGGATGTACTGGGACGGCAGCGACGAGCCTTCTGTCGTGTCCCCCATCGGTCCCTTTTTCGGCCAGGGATGGAACGAACAGTATAACTATGCTTCTTTTGCCCTTTCTTCCGGTCCCAACGGTGGTACGGGTTTGTGCAGCTATTTCGCCATGCCTTTTGCCAAAGGTGCGCGCATTGAGATAGAGAATCAGACGGATGTCAACATCGGCGCCTTCTACTACTACATAGACTATGTGGAGATGAAGGAACTGCCCAAGGACATGGGACGTTTCCATGCGTGGTTTAACCGTGAGATTACCGAAGCGCTTCCCGAAGGGGAGACCGAGTGGGGTTCCGTGGGTAAGCAGACGGAGAATAAGGACGGAGCCGACAATTATGTGTTTGCCGATATCAAGGGAAAGGGCCATTTTGTGGGATTGAACTATTATGTACAGTGCCCTACCCCCATGTGGTATGGTGAAGGCGATGACATGTGGTTCATCGACGGTGAAAAACAGTCTTCCTTGATAGGAACCGGTACGGAAGATTTGTTCAACACCGCCTGGTGCCCGAAAGAGCCCTACCAGCATATCTACTTCGGCTATCCACGTGTGAATAATGATGTCGGATTCTTGGGGCGTACACATGTCTATCGGTTCTTTATTCAAGATCCCGTCTTCTTCGAGAAAGGGCTGAAAGCCACCATCGAGCATGGACACAACAATTGCCTGACGCTCGACCTGGCTACCGTTGCTTACTGGTATCAGGACAAGGCGACGGCTGTCCCGGCCATTCCCGACAAGGCGGGCCGTAAGCTGAAGCCGATGGTAAACAATGTGATGATACACAAATGGCGTCATGAATGGAGAAAGAACAAGGGGAACAAAGCGGACCTTTGGGGGGACGAATAAATAGTTGGAGGACATGAAATGAAAAAAATTAGTTTATTTCCATTATTGGCTGCTACTACGGTTTCTCAAATGATGTTTTCGTCTTGTAGTTCGGAGCAGGAGAAGGAGCAGCCGAATTTTGTATTGATTTTCTGTGATGATATGGGATATGGAGATTTGGGGTGCTATGGAAACCCTACCATACATACCCCGAACATTGACCGTATGGCCTCGGAAGGGATGAAGTTCACACAGTTTTATGTGGGCGCTTCTGTTTCTACGCCTAGCCGCAGTGCACTGATGACCGGCAGGTTACCGGTTCGTAATGGACTGTATGGCGATAAACGGGATGTTCTTTTCCCGGATTCCAAAGCAGGATTGGGACAAGATGAAGTGACTGTTGCCAAACTGTTGCAGCAGAATGGATACGCTACCGCTTGTGTAGGTAAATGGCATTTGGGGCATTTTTCTCCTTATTTGCCTACTGACCATGGTTTTGATGATTTTTTCGGAATACCTTATTCGAACGATATGCGCCCTGCCTCATTGATGCGGGGGGATTCTGTTCTTGAAATCAAGCCTGAGCAGGGAGAATTGACACGGCGTTATACCGAATATGCTGTAGACTATATCAAAAAGAATAAGAATCGTCCATTCTTCCTTTACTTGGCACATACTTTCCCCCATACGCCGTTGCATACGAACGAGCGTTTCGAAGGCAGGAGTAACCGGGGGCTGTATGGCGATGTGGTCGAGGAGCTGGACTGGAGTGTGGGTGAAGTATTGAAAGCCTTGAAGGAAAATGGTCTGGATGAAAACACATTGGTCATTTTTACCAGTGACAACGGGCCTGCACCCAGTTTCAAGGGAAGCCGGGCCGGTAATATGAGAGGATGTAAAGCTTCATTGTTCGAGGGAGGTATACATATGCCCTTTATAATATGGGATACAAAAGGCGAAATTCCTTCGGGGAAAACGGACGATACTACGGTGGTCAGCGCTCTGGATTTGTACAAGAGTTTGAGTTCACTTGCTGGAATCAAATTGCCTGCTGATTGTAAAAGTGATGGCATGGACATGAGTGCGGCTTTGAAAGGGGTTCCGCAGGAAAGGAGAGAACCTCTCTTTTGGGAATATAGAAGAAATGAAAGCAAAGCATTCCCCCGGCCTGCAGACAAAGATGTCAGTCCGGCTATTGCGGTGCGGTATGGCAAGTGGAAACTGTTGGTTGATAAAGACAGTACAAATGTCTTATTGTATGATTTGGAGGATAATTTGAGGGAAAACGTTGATTTAAGCAAGAAACATCCTCAGGTGGCAAGTCGGTTGAGTAAATTGGCTCTTGAGTGGTGGAATTCTTTACCGGAATTTTGACCTTATATAATAGTATGTAATACTAATTGAAATACAAAAAATGAGATCCGCCTTGTCGATGTTGTCTGCTATGCCGTGTATGGCAGACGAAACAATACGAACCAGCAAAGAAACTGATGAAAGACCTAATATTGTACTTATTATGGCAGATGACATGGGATATTCGGATGTTGGGTGTTATGGCGGTGAGATTCCGACTCCCAATATTGACCGGTTGGCACAAAAGGGAGTACGATATACGCAGTTTTATAATTCTGGACGTTCTTGTCCTACCCGTGCCAGCTTGCTGACCGGACTTTATCCGCAGCAGGCCGGCATCGGAGCTATGTCTGAAGATCCCGGCATCAAGAAAGGAGAAAAACATCCGGAAAATAGAGGAGTCCATGGTTATATGGGTTTTCTCAACCGTAATTGTGTGACAATTGCTGAGGTGCTGAAAGAGGCTGGCTATCATACATACATGACAGGCAAATGGCATGTTGGGATGCATGGCAAGGAAAAGTGGCCGTTGCAGAGGGGATTTGAGCATTTTTATGGAATACTGGCCGGTGCTTCCAGCTATTTGAAACCTCAGGGCAGACGGGGCTTGACTCTGGATAATACGAATTTGCCTGCTCCTCAATCCCCCTATTATACAACGGATGCTTTTACTGATTATGCCATTCGGTTTATAGATGAACAGACGGATGATAATCCGTTCTTTCTTTACTTGGCGTACAATGCTCCCCATTGGCCGCTACATGCCAAAGACAAGGATTTGGAAAAGTTTGCAGGCAAATATGACAAGGGATGGGAAGCCGTTCGTGAAGAGCGTTACCGGAAAATGGTTGAATTGGGTATAGTCAATCCTGATTGGAAATTGGCCGAATGGGAATCTCGTGCCTGGAATGAGCTTACGGAAGCAGAACGTGATAGTTCGTCCTTGCGGATGTCTGTTTATGCCGCCCAAGTTTACTGCATGGATTATAACATTGGAAAGTTGATTGATTATCTGGAAGAAGAAGGTAAGCTTGACAATACTCTTATACTTTTTCTCTCGGATAATGGGGCATGTGCAGAACCTTATTCGGAAAAAGGTTTCGGAAGCACAAGTGAGATTAATAAGCTTGACAGCTGGGTTCATCCTTCTTATGGACTGCCTTGGGCACAGGTTAGCAATACACCGTACCGGAAATATAAAGTACGGGCCTATGAAGGAGGCATTGCTACCCCATTGATTATTTCCTGGCCGGAAGTGCTTGGAAAGTATAGCAACCAGATAAGAAGAAACGTAGGTTTTGTTCCTGATATCATGGCTACATTTGTAGAGGTTGCCAGAGCAGAATATCCGACAACTTATCATGACGGAAATTCGATTATTCCTATGGCAGGAACTAGCTTGATGTCAACGGTTCATAATCCTGATAAACAAATACATGAATATATCTTCGGTGAACACTTCAATAATTGTTTTGTACGGTGGAAAAATTGGAAAGCTGTAAAGGATGAAAAAATGAAGGAGTGGGAACTGTATGATATTGAAAAAGACAGAACTGAGTGGAATAATGTAGCTGCTGAGTATCCGGATGTGCTGAAGAAGATGGTCCGGAAATGGGAGGAGTGGGCGAACGAATGCTACATCTTCCCTAAAAGGCTGAACTAAACCATCGTTTCCAACAAAGTTTAGTTGTTCTATCCCCATTTGCTTGCACTTTTTTGATAGTTTGATAATAATCAATCTGTTATGTGTGTAAGCAGGATTTTTTACTTCCATATTATTTCTACTAATTCAGTGAGTATAAGTGTATTACAGGTGGAGGTAACTGTGGAAGTAATAGTGTAAGCAGATTTATCTTCCACTTCTTTTATATAACTGTTCCGTTGTATGGTAAAAGTATAATGTATTAGTTCATAGTATTGAACACTTTGTTTCATACCTATAGAACAAAGTGTTTTCTATAAGGAAACAAGTTGTTCCTAATAGTGAAACGAACTGTTTCAAGGTATGGAACACTTTGTTTCATCAAGACAAACAGACCATTTGACGGTTACAACGGGTTTCCGGTTATAGATTGGGGGCTGTCATTAGTAGATTTAGTCATTAAATAAAAAACATTATGAATTTGAAAGTGAAAAACAAAACCTTGTTTTTATGCCTTCCGGCATTATTGAACATGCCTTTTTTCGGACTCTCTGCATTCGGAGCGAATACGGAGAAAGGTAATGATAAGGGGAACGGGCCGAAGCGTCCTAATATTCTTGTCCTGCTGACGGACGACCAGACTTTCAGCACTATCCATGCTTGGGGTAACGGTACAATCCAGACCCCGAATATGGACCGGCTTGTCAGCCGTGGTATATCATTCACCCAAACTCACGTAATGGGAGGTTTCAATGGTGCTATTTCGCAGCCCAGCCGTGCAATGCTTCTTACCGGGCGTGGTTTGATGGATATACATCGCAATGGCGGCGTTATTCCGGAAAATGAAAGAACTTTTCCGGAACTATTCCGTGAGAATGGCTACACGACTTTTGCAACTGGTAAATGGCACAGTGACAATGCCTCGTTTACCCGTTCGTTTTCTACAGGTGCAAACCTTTTTTTCGGTGGAATGCATCCTTACGGGAAATACAATGAACTGGGACATCGGTGCCCTTACCTGCATCAGTACGATCCGGCAGGGAAGTACAATAATACCAACGGTAAATGGGTGGATGCGTCACTCAATACCTTTTCGTCCGAATTATATGCCGATGCTGCTATCAGATTTCTTGAAGCTAAGGCGTCGGACGACACTCCTTTTTTGATGTATGTTGCATTTACTTCGCCTCATGATCCGCGCAATGTGTTGCCTCACTACGGACATAAATACGCTAGTACTGAGGTTCCGATGCCCGAGAATTTTGTTGCACAACACCCATTTGACAACGGTGACCTTAATGAACGCGATGAAAAGTTGCTTTCCACTCCTCGCATTTCGGCTCAGGTACTTACTGAAAGGGCTAATTATTATGGCATGGTGAGCGAAGTGGATTTTCAGATAGGACGTATCCTTGATGTACTTGAAAGCAGTGGCAAGGTTGATAATACCATCATTGTTTTTACGTCGGACAACGGTCTTTGTGTCGGGGAACATGGGCTGCTGGGCAAGCAGAACTTGTATGAAGCAGCAGTGAGAGTACCTTTGGTAATATGCGGTCCCGGCATTCCACAGAATGCGATGTGTGATGCTTATTGTTATCTTTATGATATTTATCCCACTCTTTGTGAGCTTGCGGATATAGAAGTGCCGCCTACTGTTAAAGGCCTTTCATTGGCACAAACCATACAGAACCCCATGGTAAAAAAACGCGAGGACATACTATTGGCATACATCAACCTCCAGCGTGCCATTAAAAAGGATAACTTTAAACTTATACTCTACAATGTTGGAGGGCAACGTCATCCTCAGCTTTTCGACCTTGAGGCCGACCCGATGGAGATGAACAACCTTTATGATGATCCTAACTACAGCAAAAAGCGCGACGAACTTACCGCATTGCTTTATGCCCGGATGAAAGCTGTCGGTGACTTTTGTGATCCAGCAAAACCGGATTGGGGATATCCAGTAAAACTGAAATGGAATCAGGTTATTCAAGTTAATCCGTGAAGCCAGTGCTTGGGAGAAGTTATAAAAATGCCTTAACACGCTCTTTTATAGATGGGGAGTACGGTATTGGTACAGAAAAGTACGAATTCCTACTTTTCCCTATAGTGATGCTTTTATGGCTGGAATCCGTACTCAGGATGTACTTATTCAGTCTATATTTGCACCATCAAATCATGATGAGAAACACATATCGCGAATATGAGTAGTTAATTAAATCTTAAGTATTATGAAAGTAATAACCGGTTCTTTTAGTTTCTGAATTTTAGAATTAATAAGTTTAATCATTAAATCAAGACTTGTATGATTTTTGAAAAGTATAAACCACTGATTTTAGGTTTATGGGCTTTGTTTTCCTTCTCTGTATATAGTGGAAATATATATGCCAAACAAACCGAAAATACTACTGTTCCTCAGCCGGTACAAAATGCAACGGTAAAAGGTGTGGTAAAAGATGCGACAGGAGAACCTCTGATTGGGGTGAGTGTAGTTGTCAAAGGAACCACCAATGGTGCCGTAACAGATGTAAATGGTAATTTCTCGATTGCATGTAGTGCAAATGATATTTTGGTATTTTCATATATTGGTTATGATAAAATAGAGGTGAAGGCAGGAAATGCTTCTTTCCATACAATTACTATGAAAGAAGATAGTGAATTGCTGGATGAAGTAATTGTCATTGGTTACGGTACGACTACCCGTAAACATGTAATTGGCGCAGTAGACCAGATTCGTGATGATGTGATAAAGGATCGTCCTGTAGCCAATATAACTCAAGCATTAC
>OIAE01000260.1_pt1 | contig 14704 bp, 17 predicted proteins | sample 1580681 | NCBI WGS metagenome assembly OIAE01 (sample SAMEA3882525, study PRJEB24775) | human gut metagenome | biome: human-associated habitat; feature: intestine environment; material: feces | place: Netherlands | collected 2009/2010
CGGCGGTATTTCTTCCGGTTTGTTGTTCTACGCTTGGCACTCAAAAAATACGACTATATATTAACATAGAAGCTTGAAAAAGGGTAGCGAAACTTTGCCGAAACACAAGAGGAGTATCCTCCGCCCCGCACAAAAGCCGAACAGACGGCGTCTGTTCGGCTTTTTCACAGGTTCTCCTTCACCCACTCACCGGCACAGCATCAGGGGGATGGCACCGGGGAGGTTCCGCAGCTCCACACGGGGGGCGCTGGGGGCGTACTCCCCATCCAGCGACCAGGGCAGGTCCTCATCGGTGGTGACGGTCACCTGCTGCACATGGCGGAAGATGACACCGGGGCCGTTGTAGTCCATGCGGCTGATGGCGGCGATGAGGCTTTGCAGGTCGATGGCCGTCTTGGGCATCCGCAGCAGCAGCAGCTCAAAGGCTCCGTCGTCCATCTGCACCCGGCTGGGGTCCAGCTTCATGATGCCGCCCAAGGAGGTGGAGTTGCACACGGCTCCGAAGATGAACTCCCCCTCGAAGGTCTCCTCTCCCGTCTCCACCCGGCAACGGTAGGGCCGCAGGGAGTCCAGATCCTTCATGCCCTCCAGAATATAGGCGAAGTGACCCAGAGCGTTCTTGGTGGCCTGTGGCACGGAGTAGGAGCTGCGGGTAAAGGCCCCGAAGGAAGCCACATAGGCAAAGTATCGGTCGTTGTGGCGGCCCATCCAGATAGAAGGGGTGGCCGTTTACGATGCTCTCCGCCGCCTTCAGCGGCGTGGCGGGGATATGCAGGCTGGCGGCAAAGTCGTTGGTGCTGCCGTTGGGGAGATAGCCCACCTCCGGACACTCAGGCAGCTGCATCAGGCCGGACACCATCTCGTTGAAGGTGCCGTCGCCGCCGGCGCAGACCACCAGATCGTATGCTCCGCCCAACTCCGCCGCCGCACGGGTGGCATCTCCACGTCCCTCGGTGAGGAATACCTTCACCAGATAGCCCGCCTTGGAAAAGCAGGCCACCGCATCAAACAGCGGCGCAAAGGACTTGGTGCGCCCCGCACGGGGATTGACGATAAACAGAAGCTTTTTATCCATACCGGTTCTCCTCTTTTGCACACGGTTCTCGGTTTTGTGTTTCCACAGAAGACAGCATAGTATGTTTATTATACTCCTCTCCGGTGGAAAAAGCAATGGGGCTGCGGGGGGACGCCTGAACAGTTTCTGAACACATTCTTAAAGAAAAATTTGCCCGGCGGGCTTGCAATGGCGGCGGGCTTTCGGTATGATATAAGATATTATGGTACGTTGTGCGTACCTACTTCGGCGGAAGGAGTCCACCCATGAAGCAGCAAAAAAGCCACTATTTCAAATGGGGCCTGACGGTGTTTCTCACCGTCTGCGCCATCCTTGCTTTTTACGATACATTTTATATGAACGGCACCCTCCAGCGCTATCTGAGCAAGCTGGTGACGGTGCTGGCTCCGGTGCTGTACGGCTTCGCCATGGCCTATCTGCTGGCACCCATCGTCAACTGGATCGAGGGCTTGATCCGTAAGGGGCTGAAGCGGCTGAGCAAGGGTCAGGAGCCCAAGATCAGGGGCGGTCTGCTGCGAGGCGTCAGTATCCTGCTGACGTGGGCCGTGGTGGCGTACCTGCTGTATCTGTTGATGAGCGTGCTGATCCCCCAGCTCATCGACAGCGTGGCCATGCTTATCAACAACGCCGAAAGCTACTATAATAAGATATATGTCTGGGTCACCAATCTGCTGGAGAAGAACCCGGAGATCGCCGGCTGGATGGAGACGAATCTGGAGAACTACTACAATGACCTCATGAAGGTGCTGACGGAGCAGGTACTGCCCGGCGCCCAGCAGATGCTCACCACCATCACCGGCGGCATCTGGACAGGCATCTGGGGTCTTGTGACCTTCACCACCAACTTCCTGGTGGGCATCATCATCTCCGTGTATCTGCTGGCCATGAAGGAGAAGAGTCTGGCCCGGTGCTGCAAGCTGCTGTATGCCCTCCTGCAGGAGGAGCAGGCCCGCTGGGTGGTGCGGGCCACCCGCAAGACGAATCAGATCTTCAGCGGCTTCGTCCGGGGCAAGATGCTGGACTCCCTCATCATCGGCATTCTGTGCTTCATCGGCTGCTCCATCTTCTCACTGCCCTACACGCCCCTTGTGAGTGTGGTGGTTGGCGTCACCAACATGATTCCCTTCTTCGGGCCGTTCCTGGGCGCAGTACCCAGTGCCTTCCTGATCCTGCTGGTGAGCCCCAAGCAGTGCCTGATCTTCATCGTGTTCGTCATCGTTCTGCAGCAGATCGACGGCAACATCATCGGCCCCAAGATCCTGGGCGATGCCACCGGCATCTCCAGCTTCTGGGTGGTGGTGGCCATCACCGTGGGCGGCGGCTTTGCCGGGGTGCTGGGAATGTTCCTGGGCGTCCCCATCTTCGCCTGCCTGCAGACGCTGGTAAAGTACCTCACCGACCGGCGGCTGGAAAATCGTCATATGCCGCTGGAGGCCTGCGAATACGTCCACCGGGATCAGGAGCCCATGCCGCCGGAGGAGCCTCCCGCTCCGCCAACGGAGACCAACTGACAGCGCAGCTCCCGCACCGGCATCCCATCAGGGGATGCCGGTGCTTTTTTGCGGGCCGCCGGGTTTTGCCGGGGAGGTGTGAGAGCTTTCCCCGCATTTTTTTGCAAAAACGAAACTTTCTCTTGCAAACCGTGGGGAAATGTGGTACATTGCACTTCGACAACTGCATATCGACAGGCCCTCGCCGGGTGATGCCACACGATCACACAGGCCGGGGGCGACCATTATTTCTGGCCTGCCGCCGAAAGGGCGGCAAGGAAGGAGAAGACATGAAGAAGAGACTATTGGCTCTTTTCCTGACGCTGGGACTGGTCTGCACCGTACTCACCGCTTGCGGAGACGGCAGCAAAGGCCAGGGCGGACAAGGAAATAACGGCGGCGAAGCAGTCAACGGCGGAGAGATCACCGTTGGCATCGCCAAGGACCTGGATGACAGTCTTGACCCTCACCGGATGGTGACCGCAGGAACCAGAGAGGTCTTGTTCAACCTGTTTGAGGGCTTGGTAAAGCCCAATTCCAAGGGTGAATTGATCCCCGCTGTTGCGGAGCGCTACGAGCTGTCTGAGGACGGAAGGACTTATACCTTTACCCTGCGTGAGGGTGTGAAGTTCCACAATGGCGCAACGGTGACGGCGGAGGATGTGGTATATTCCATCGAACGCTGCGCCGATACATCGGAGGGTACGCCTCTGGTGCCGGCGTTTTCTGTTATTCAGGAGGTCAAGGCCGTTGACGAAAGGACCGTGACCATCACCATTGCCCAGCGGGATCTGGAGTTCATCAGCTATCTCACCAGCGCCATCATCCCCAAGGGCTACGACGATCAGGCTACCCATCCCGTGGGTACCGGCCCGTTCATGTACGTGTCCCGCTCCCCGCAGGAGAACTTCGTCATCCAGCGCTTTGACGATTACTGGGGAACCCCCGCCTATCTGGATAAGGTGACCTATAAAATTTACGAGAGCGCCGATGCGCTGGTGACGGCCCTGAAGGGCAAGTCCATCGACCTGTGCGCCCATCTGACCTCGTCTCAGACGGCTCAGCTGGACAGCGACTTCCAGATTCTGGAGGGCACCATGAATCTGGTGCAGGCGGTGTATCTGAACAACGCCGTGGCCCCCTTTGACAATCAGCAGGTGCGTCAGGCCCTGTGCTACGCCATCGATCGCCAGACCATCATGGACATGATCGCCGACGGCCACGGTACGGCGCTGGGCAGCAGCATCTATCCGGCCTTCACCAAGTACTTCCTGCCGGAGCTGGTGCAGAAGTACCCCTATGACCCCGCCAAGGCCAAGGAGCTGCTGGCACAGGCCGGCTATCCCAACGGCTTTGACATGACCATCTCCGTTCCCTCCAACTATCAGCCCCATATGGACACGGCGGAGGTGGTGGCCGAGCAGCTGCGTGCTGTGGGCGTCAACGTCACCATCCAGCCCATGGAGTGGGGCGTGTGGCACGAGCAGGTCTATAAGGGCCGGGACTTCCAGGCCACGCTGGTGGGTCTGGATGCCAGTGCCATGACGGCCCGTGCGCTGCTGGAGCGCTTTACCTCGGATCACGCCAAAAACTTTGTCAACTACAACAATCCCGACTACGATGCGCTGTTCACGCAGGCCCTGAATGCCTCCAACGATGCGCAGCAGGCGGAGGTCTACAAGCAAATGGAGACCATGCTCTCCGACACCGCCGCCAACCTGTACATTCAGGATCTGGCGGATCTGGTGGCCATGCGTCAGAATCTGGCGGGGCTGGAGTTCTACCCCATCTATGTGCTGGATCTGTCCACGGTGCATTTTGTGAAATAAGGACGGCGAGACCGTCCCCATAGAAATGAGGCGATGACCATGAAATATGCGGCAAAGAAGATCGTGTGGATGCTGCTGACCATGGTCATCGTCTCATTTTTGGCCTTTCTGGCCTTTCGCATCATTCCCGGCGACCCCACCGCCAAACTGCTGGGCGAACAGGCCACCCCGGAGCGGGTGGAGGCCCTGCGGCAGGAGCTGGGACTGGACCGCCCGTTTCTGGAGCGGTACGTCAGCTGGCTGGGGGATTTCGTCCGGGGGGACATGGGCTCGTCGTACAATTACAGTATGCCGGTGAGCCAGATGCTGCAGGGGAAAATTCCCGTGACGGGGCTTTTGACCCTGCTGTCGTTTCTGCTGATCGTGGTGCTGTCCATCCCGCCACAGCGGCGGGGCGCTGGATAAGGCCCTGACGGTAGTGAATCAGGTACTGATGGCGGTGCCGGCCTTCTTTACCGGCATCCTGCTGACGTACCTGTTCGGCCTGCTGCTGCGGTGGTTCGTGCCGGGGAGCTTCGTCTCACCGGCGGAGAGCTTCTGGCAGAGCGCCGGCTATCTGGTCTTCCCCGCCGCCGCCATCGCCATCCCCCGCATCGCCATGACGGTGAAGATGCTGCGCTCGGCGCTGCTGGCGGAGATGAACAAGGACTACGTCCGCACCTCGTACAGCCGGGGCAACGACCGGCGGGCCACCCTGTACCTCCATGTGCTGCGAAACGCCCTGCCGCCGGTGGTGAGCTTTCTGGCCATGACGGTGGCGGATATCGTGGCGGGCTCCGTGGTCATCGAGCAGGTCTTTGCCATTCCGGGGCTGGGGCGGCTGCTGCTGACCTCCATCTCCAACCGGGACTATCCGGTGGTGCAGGCCGTCGTGGTACTGGTGGCCTTCTGGGTGGTGCTGGTGAACCTGCTGGGGGATCTGCTGAACCAGCGGCTGGACCCCCGTCTGCGGCTGACGGATTGAGCCGCACGCATTTGTAAAGAGAAATTTCTATGGAAAGGGGGCAGGCTCCGTGCTGCTGCACCAGAAAAAGAATCACTATCTCCGCATCGGCCTTGCCATCACGGCGGTCATCACGGCCATGGCGCTGGTGGGCTGCTTCTGGACGCCTTATGCCCCCACGGCCATGTCCGGCAGCGAGAAATTCGCTGCGCCCTCCCTGCGGCACCTGTTCGGTACGGACAACTTCGGCCGGGATATTTTCAGCCGGGTCATGGTGGGCGCCCGCACCACCTTCTTCATCAGCGCCTGCACCGTGACCATCGGCGCCGTGGTGGGAACGCTGGTGGGCGCCCTCACCGGCTACTTCGGCGGGCTGGTGGACGAGCTGCTGATGCGGGTCAACGACGCTGTCACCGCCTTTCCCAGCATCCTGCTGGCGCTGGTGTTCATCTCCCTGCTGGGCTTCGGCACCTACAACGTCATTCTGGCGCTGGGCATCGCCTTCATCCCCAGCTACGCCCGTGTTATCCGGGGAGAGTTCGCCCGGCAGCGGGAGATGAACTATGTGAAAAACGCCCGGCTCATGGGAGCCAGCCACCTGCGGATCATGCTGGTACACATCCTGCCCAACACCCGGCAGGTGCTGCTGCCGACGCTGGCCATCGGGTTTAACAACGCCGTTCTGGCGGAGGCCAGCATGAGCTTTCTGGGCATTGGTGTCAAGCCGCCGGAGGTGTCTCTGGGCTACATGATGTCCGAGTCCCAGAGCTACATGGTCCGTGCGCCGTGGTATATGCTCACCTGCGGCAGTGTCATCGTGCTGCTGATCTTAGGGGTCAGCCTCATCGGCGAGGGCCTGCAGCAGAAGAAATGGGGGAGGTAGCGCCATGCTGGAGATCAAGGACCTTCATGTGCAGTTCCATACCTCCGACCACGAGGCGGTACGGGGCATCGACCTGACAGTGCAGGACGGTGAAATTATGGGGCTGGTGGGCGAATCCGGCTCCGGCAAGACCGTAACGGCCATGATGGTGTCCGGCCTGCTGCGGCCGGAGCAGGCGGATTTCCGGGGCCGCATCCTGCTGGACGGCGAGGATCTGCTCCACGCCGGCGGCCAGCGCATCCGTGCCATTCAGGGCAAGGATATCTGTGTGGTGTTTCAGGAGCCTATGAGCGCCATGGACCCCACCATGCGGATCGGTAAGCAGGTGGAGGAGTGCCTGCGGGTCCACACGGACCTGTCGGCGCAGGAGCGGAGGCAGCGGGCCCTGCAGGCTCTGCGGGACGTGGAGCTGCCGGACCCCGAGGAGGTCGCGCGCCTGTACCCCCACGAGCTCTCCGGCGGAATGCTCCAGCGGGTGATGATCGCCGCCGCCATTGTGGCCCGGCCCCGTCTGCTGCTGGCGGACGAGCCCACCACGGCGCTGGATGTCACCATTCAGGCCCAGATACTGGCCCTGCTGAAGCGGCTGAACCGGGAGATGGGAATGTCCATTCTCTTCATCTCCCACAACCTCCATGTGGTGCGTAAGCTCTGCACCCGTGTGGCGGTGATGGAAAAGGGCCGCATCGTGGAGACGGGGCCGGTGGACCAGATCTTCTTCCACCCGCAGGCTCCCTACACCCAGCGGCTCATTGCCGCCATTCCCACAAGGAGGAAGCTATGAACAGCGAACCCATTCTGGAGGTGCGGCACCTGAACGTGTGGTATCGGCCCTCCGGCGTGCTGTGCCGGGGACGGCAACAGGTACTCCACGACGTGAGCTTTGACCTGTACCGGGGCGAGATACTGGGGCTGGTGGGCGAATCCGGCTCCGGTAAATCCACGCTGGCCCGTGCCATTTTGGGGATGCTGCCGGACTGTGAGGGGGAGATCATCCATCACAGCAAGCGCCCTCAGATGGTGTTTCAGGACCCGGCCAGCGCCATGAACCCCAGCCGCACGGTGGAGTGGATATTGTCCGAGCCCCTGCGGATCTACGGGAAATACGACGCCGCCGAGGTACGGCGGCGGGTGGCGGAGATCATGAAGCTGGTAGGTCTGCCGCCGGAGTGCGGCAAAATGTACCCGTCGGAGCTGTCTGGCGGCCAGCGGCAGCGGGTGTGCATCGGCACGGCGCTGATCCAGAAGCCGGGGCTCATCATCGCTGACGAGGCGGTGTCGGCGCTGGACGTCACCATTCAGGCTCAGATACTGGAGCTTATCGCCCGGCTGCGCCGAGAGTACGGGCTGTCGTACCTGTTTATCTCCCACGATCTGAACGTGGTGTATGAGATCTGCGACCGGTGCCTTGTGATGCACCGGGGACGCATCGTGGAGCAGGGGCCGGTGGAGGAGCTTTACGACCATCCCAAGGAGGACTATACCAAGGCGCTGTTAGCAGCGGCGGAGTGAGAGCATATGACCAACGACCTGAAAGAGAAATTACTGGCCTACGGCACCAAGGCCGAGCCATTTACCGTACACAATCACATCCGGGTGACGGACCTGCAGGACGGCGAGGCCCGTGTGGAGCTGACGCTTCAGCCGGAGAGCCTGAACCGCTGGGGGACGGCCCACGGCGGCATCCTGTTTGCCTTAGCGGACATCGCCGCCGGAACGGCGGTCCTGACCCTGCGGCAGGAAGTGTGCCTCACCGTCAACGCCTCCATCGACTTTCTGGATGCGGCGGGGCTGGGCAGCACCCTCATCGCCGTGGGCCACGTGGATCGCATGGGCAAGTCTCTCTGCTTCTGCCACACGGACATCACCGACGAAACGGGCCGTCTGCTGGCGACGCTGCGGACGGTAATGGATCTGACGGGCCGCCCGCTGGAGCTGTGAGCGCTATGAGGGAGTTTTACAGACGCCACCGGGGACTGCACCGGTGGCTTTTGGCCGTGGTAGCCCTGCTGGCAGTGTATTTCGCCCTGCGGCCGGTGCCGGGGCTGATGAACTGGCTCAGCCGCCACGTCATCATGCCTTGGGAGCGGGCGGTGGCCAGCGTCTGCTATCTGTTCCGCACCTCTATGGCAGAGGTGGCATATATCGTGCTGCTATCGGTGGCTATCTTCTATGTGGCCAATGTCCTCCGACGGTTGGTGACTCAGCCCCACCGGGGCCGGACTCTGTACCGCTTCTTCCTGACGGTGGTGTGCAGCGGGCTGAGCATCTATGCGGGCTTCTGCCTGCTGTGGGGCGTCAACTACTATGCCGACTCCTTCCAGCAGCAGTCCGGCATCTATGCCCGCTCCTGTACCGTGGAGGAGTTAGAGGCCGTCACGGTGGACTTTGCCCACCAGTTGGCGGAGGCGGCGGACGGCGTGCAGCGGGACGAGAATGGCTGCTTTGCCGTGTCCCGGCAGGATATCTTCGCCGCCGCCACGTCGGTGTACGCCCCCTCCTATGAGGAGTTCCCCTGTCTGCGGATGAAGGATCACACGCCCAAGGCCATCAGCTGCTCCACAGTGCTCAGCGCCATGGACTTCACGGGCTTCTACTTCCCCTTCACCGGGGAGGCCAACCTCAATGTGGACTGCCCCGCCAGCTTTCTGCCCTCCACCATCGTCCATGAGATGGCCCATCAGCGGGGCATCGCCTCGGAGCAGGAGTGCAACTTCATTGCCATTGCCGTGTCTCTGGCCAGCGGCGATCCAGTGTACCGGTATTCCGGGCTGCTGATGGGGTATGTGCATCTGGGCAACGCCCTGTACCGGGCGGACCCGGACCGGTGGCAGGTCATCCGGGATACACTGCCGGATACGGTGGTGGCAGACCTGCGGCAGAACAGCGCCTATTGGGCGGCCTTCGAGGGGCCGGTGAACGACGCTGCCAGCAAGGTCTACGACTCCTTCCTCAAAAGCAACGGCGAGAGCCGTGGCGTCCAGAGCTACGGCACCGTGGTGGATATGCTCATGGCGTACTACGGGTAAGTCAGGTTGCGGTAAGAGGAGCTGCAAATTCCCCAAAAGCGCAAGAACAGGCCCCGTCCGATGGACGGGGCCTGTCCGGCATTAAGCTAACGGTGTGATTTTCGTTTCGATAAACCGAATGTGGTCAGCGATATCGCTTTCCACAAGATGGTTCAAGTAAATGTCCTCGGCATCCATATCGTCCCATGCTTCGATGACTCTATGTGTAAGTACAAAAGTCATATCCGGTTCATAGGGACTGCGTAAATAAACCTGTCCATTACAAAGATATCTTTGCACATCCGTTGCCTCCTTTCCTTTGAATTTGTTTTCTTATTACATTATACTGCATCACTGCACGCAAAAATAATCGAAAAAATGTAATAAGGAAGCAGGCCCCCGTCCATAGGACGGGACCCGCTTCCTTATCAATTGCAAATAGGGCAGGGCGAGAAGCCCCGCTGTACAGCATTTTCGGTATTGTATACCCAAAATGAATCCCCTCTAAACTTGTAGCAGCTGAACTTGTGATATAGGTTTGTGCCGTCATCTTCAATAAAAACCACATAGTCATCTATAAAGGATGCAAGTTTCTCATAGCTGGCAATGTCGCGATCCAAGGAGCGGATATCCGCATTCAGGTGTACAATCTGTTTTTCCAGATGAAGCATAGTAGATTCTTTCGTGGTTATCTGCTTCTCCAGATCAGTCACCTCGGTTTGCAGCTTTTGCACACTTACGGTTTGGAGGATTCCAAATCCAACAGCAAGTACAATGAGCAGTGATAGGCCGATGTAAACGATCGTGTGCTTGTTTAGGGCAAGCCGCTTAGTAGGCTCCTTAGCGGAGGTTTGATACGGCGCCTGTGAAGATGTGGAGGTCGGATTTATGGGCGCCATCACCTCGATGGGCTCATTGGATACACCTTCAGACGCAGTCTCACTTCTCACGGACACAGTCTCTGTATCAGTCGGCATATTGGCAGAATGGGTGGCTGGAGATGCTACGGGAATATTATCTGTGATGTTGGTGACTTTCTGGATTTTGCTTCCGCAGTACTGGCAAAATTCGCTATCATCAGGCAGATTGTGGTTGCATTTGCTGCAAATCATGATAACGATTCCTCCTCCAAAACTCGTGTGCCACATCGGCTGCAAAATTTACTGTTGGCTATGAGTTTTGCGCCGCATTTTCGGCAAAATAGAATTTGTCCACTTTCGCCAGCAGTCCCAGTCTCTCCTTCATGAAAGCCGGACGAAGGGGCATCGCCCAAAGAGGCGGAAGTCTCGTCCCGCTGTGGCAACAGACGCTTTTCAAAATATTTGACATTTAGCCGATACCATATAAAATATGATGCAATCAAGATAACAAAAAATACGCTAAGTGCGGAAATCACATCAAAATTTCTCACGTAGGTTTGAACACCCTGCTGGTATGCAGTATAGATTGTTTCAAAAAGAAGAACCTTGCGAGCAAAACGCACAAAATGGGGATAATCTCCGCCAGACTTAACTGCGATGAGTATGCAGAGAACAAATTGTGCCACTGCACCGGCGAAAGAGAGTGTTAACCACCATATTTTTGTGTATATAGCCAAGTTTAGACGAAAGCTTTCCAGAGCGGCAAGCAAAAAAAGGCCACTTAGAATAGGCCGCACTTTTGTATAGAAGGTAAACCATTTCGTCCCCATCAGCTTATTCATATTCTGTCTCCCCTTTTCAAAAACACGTTATGCTAAAAAGAAGTTACGAAAGCAATATTATCATAATTTGGCGAGATATGCAAATGAAAATACTGCATATCGCACAGTGCCACAGGCCCCGTCCGATGGACGGGGCCTGTTTCGATACCGGCACTCCCGGAATTTTTCTCCACGGAGACGAAAAATACATTGCGTCTGACCAGAGGGGATGACAAGAAGGATACGGGCGTCCGCAGTCGGAAAGCACGCCGGGGTCTGATGACCCGGCCCCATAAAACCAATAGGGGGACGCATGGCGTCCCCCTATTGGTTTTATTTATCAGACAATGAAGAAATCGGAGATCTGCCCGTACAGGATCATCAGCATACACAGCGGCGTGATATACTTCACGCAGAGACGGAAGAAATCATAGACCCAAGGGCGGTTCTCGCCGTTGAGGAGGATCTCCTGCCGCAGGGCATCCGGCTTCAGCTCCCAGCTGATCATCAGGCACATGAGCAGCGCCCCCAAGGGCATCAGCAGGCCCTCGGCCACGCTGTCGAACAGACCCAGCCAGCTGGTGCTCCAGCCGGGCAGCTTGGCGCCGGCCAGACCCAGCAGCTCCGCCGGGGAGATGTGATTGCTGCCCATACCGTCGGCGCAGACCAGAGCGCACAGGGCCGCACAGATCACCACCACAATGGCGGAATACAGCTTGCGGCGGTCGCCCTTGCCCTTTTCCCGTGCCTTATCGCAGAAATGGGCCACGATGACCTCCAGCATGGAGATGGAGGAGGAGATGGCGGCAAAGAACACCAGCAGGTAAAACAGGATGCCGAACACGGGACCGGCGGGTCCCATCTTATCGAACACGTTCTGCATGGTGATAAACAGCAGCTCCGGGCCGCCCAAAGCTCCGTTGGGGTCTAGGGCAAAGCGTCCGGGAATGACACACAGACCGGCCATCAGGGCCACCACGGTGTCCATGCCCACGATGATCATGGTGCTCTTGCCCAGATCCTGCTTCTTATCCAAATAGGAGCCGTAGGTAATCATGACACCGGCGCCCAGAGACAGGGAGAAGAACATCTGCCCGCCGGCGGCGGTGAGGACCCTCCAGAAGCCGGGGGCCTCGTCGATGATGCCGTTGGCCACGGCCCAGCCGGGGACAAACATATACTTCAGGCCGTCCGCCGCACCCGGCAGGGTGCAGGAGCGGATGATGCAGATGATGAGGATGAAGAACAGGGCCGGCATCCCCACGGAGCAGACCCGCTCGATGCCGCCGCCTACGCCGCTCATGACCACCAGCATGGTGATGAGCATGAAGGCCAGCGCAAAGGCGATGGACACACCGGGCTGGCCCAGCAGCCCCTGAAACGCGTCGGCGCCGCCCACTCCGTTAGTGCCAAATTCGGCGCCGATGAGGTTGCCAAAGTTCACCACCACATAGCGCAGACAGTAGCCGCCTAGAGCGCTGTAAAAGCTGAAGATCAGCGCCGCAGCGGCAATGCCCAGCCAGCCCAGCCACTTGAAGCGCTTGGAGATGCTCTGGTAAGCGCCCACAGCGCCATGGCCCGTCTTGCGACCCAGCGCCAGCTCACCCAGCATGATGATAACGCCGCAGCACAGCGCCAGCGCCAGATACAGGATCAGGAAGGGGAAGCCACCGTTGGCACCCATTTTGTTGGGGAAGCCCCATATATTGCCCAGCCCCACAGCCGAGCCCACAGCGGCCATCAGAAAACCGAAGTTTGAACCGAAGCCCTTGCGATCATTCATCGTGTGTTTCTCCTCTCCGGTGCATAACGCATAAAACCTTAAATATTATACAGCATTTTAACATAAGATACAACGATTTTTTCCGCAAACTCCGTTGGATACAGCATCTATTTATCCAGCAAGATGAGGCAGACCGCATATTTAGCCGGGGCACTCCACGATTTTTGATGTTTTCGGGAAAAAGTGTTGACACCGGGCCGGGGATGTGGTATATTATGTGTTGCCGATATCCGCCGGTGTGGTGGAATGGCAGACACAGGAGACTTAAAATCTCCCGGTAGCGATACCGTACCGGTTCGAGTCCGGTCACCGGCACCATCCGGTTCTTTAATATCGCGGAGTAGAGCAGTTGGCAGCTCGTCGGGCTCATAACCCGGAGGTCGCAGGTTCAAGTCCTGCCTCCGCAACCAGATCGAGTGGATGTAACTGATTTCAGTTACATCCGCTTCTTTTTTACCTGAAAGTATTGACACGGGCATCATTCGTGAGTATACTACAATGATTTAGCGAGAAACGCTGAATGGGTGGCATGGGCGAAGAGGAGATTGTTATTATGTATCACTATATTAAAGATAAGGTATTTCTTAAAGATATGAAATACTTATGCTCCAATATCATCAACCAGCTTGTTCAGCTCATTAACAACGATTCCCTTATGGAAGTCGAAGCTCACCTTGTCGGCAGCGGTGCAAAAAATCTTATCACACAAAATTCCAATGAACCGATTGATCTCGATTATAATTTGATGATAATTGATTCTGAAATCAACATCAACAACTGTAGAGAAATCAAGGAATATATCCGCAAACAGTTTAATGTGATTCTCAATAAAAACGGATGGAATGACTGCATGGATTCCACTTCCGTATTAACAACAGAAAAACGGCATTTTACCAAAGGTAATCACACCGAATTCAGCATTGATCTCGCCATAGTATTCAACGATCGTAATGGTTGCCATAGATTGATCCATGAGAAAACCGGTTTTACCGCTCGGGACAGGTATTACTGGAATCTAGTGCCCAATTCAAGGAATTTGTTTGATAAAGTTGCAGCCATCAAAGACGAACATCTTTGGGACGAAGTAATTGATGAATATCTTGAAAAGAAAAACATGTATCTTCGTCGGCAAGATTATAATCATCCGTCATTTAACGTTTACGTCGAAACCGTAAATCAAGTTTTTAATAAATACTTCGATTGAATACCCTTATCCTCGGAGCAGGTTTACGCCTGCTCCGGTTTTGCTTCCTCAAAAGAATCATCGCATGCGCCGTATCCCTCCGGGAACAGCTCCTTCAGATTCTCCGGCGGCTCGTAGGAGATATACTCTATGGCAACACCCTCGCGGATCTCGGCGGTGTAGTTCGGACGGCACTGCGTGGGATCAATGTCCAGATACCCGACGAACTTGTAGTAGATGACAAGTCGTTGGGTTTTGTTTTTGCCCGTCCCCTGCGTTTCGTACACATCAATGTGGTCAATCAGCTCGTTCAACACCTGTTTGGTCAGCGTCCGCATTTCCATGAACTTGCGTATCGCATGGATGAACTCTTCCCGCTCGTTTTCCTTTTCGCCCATTTCGGTCAGCTTCCTGCGCAGCTTCAGAATCTTCTTTTGCAGCTGCTCACGCTCATCGGAATATTCCTGCGAAAGAACACAGTAGTTATCCTCCGAGGTCTTGCCGCTGAGCTTGTCCTCATAAAGCGTTTTCAGTAGCTTGGGAATCATTTCAATTTTGCGCTGGTTTTCCCGGTCTTTTCAGCGGATACAGCACATCCCTCCAACCCGCACACGATCCCGTGGCCCCTGCATTTTCCAGAAACCCCCAACAGCGGCGGCTACATATTTTTGCCGCCATTGCAGAAAATAGGCATACCGCCGATGAAGAAGGGCAAGCACACCCACCATCGCCGGTAACAAAACTCAACAACTGGAGGATGTATATAGATGAAAGCAACTGGGATCGTGCGGCGCATCGATGACCTGGGCCGGGTCGTGATCCCCAAGGA
>OIAE01000275.1_pt1 | contig 14448 bp, 9 predicted proteins | sample 1580681 | NCBI WGS metagenome assembly OIAE01 (sample SAMEA3882525, study PRJEB24775) | human gut metagenome | biome: human-associated habitat; feature: intestine environment; material: feces | place: Netherlands | collected 2009/2010
CCGATGCCCTCCACTTTTTTTAGATCCTCCGCCGGGGCTGACAGCACGGCGGTCAGGGAGCCGTAGCGATCCATGAGCCGGTGGGCGATGGGGTTGGTGTCCTGCCGGGGGATGGCGTAATACAGCAAAAGCTCCAACGCCTCGTGATCCGCGAAGCCCTCCAGCCCGCTTTTCAGAAAACGCTGCCGCATTTTTTCACGATGTCCCTGATGGATATTTTCCATACGAATCCCTCCCCCGGACCGTTTCTTTTGCCGAAAATCAGAACAAGTAAGTAACGTGGTATTATAGCATATCCAGCGAAAAAAAGGAAGAGCGGACAGCCGTCCGCTCTTCCTTTTTCCAGAGAAGTTCCTTCTGCGCAGACGCTTACAGGTTCTTCTCGTAGGACTCGATCATCTTCTTGACCATCTGGCCACCCACGGAGCCGGCCTCACGGGAGGTCAGGTGGCCGTTGTAGCCCTCCTTCAGGTTCACGCCCACCTCTTGCGGTGTGTATTCACCTCAAAGACTTGAAGTTTTTAACGACATAACGCACCAAAACGAATATTGCTGCTGTTATAAGGCAAAAGCAAAGAGAAAGGTCTGGAACACTCATTTACATAGAAAACCGTCTGCGAGGGCAGGCGGTTTTCTTGTTTGGTAATCAATATGGGAGGAGGAACACGCCGTGGCGGTATTCAGAGTGGAGAAAACGCGGAACTATACCGTGATGTCCAACCAGCACCTGCGGGACAAAAGACTGTCGCTGAAGGCAAAGGGACTGCTGTCCCTGATGCTGTCGCTGCCGGAGGACTGGGACTACACCACCAAGGGGTTGGCGCGTATCTGCAAGGACGGTGTGGACAGCATCTGTACCACGGTGCGGGAGCTGGAAGGCACGGGGTACATCGTGCGGAAGCGGGAACGCCGCGCAGACGGAACGCTGGGCAGCATCGAATACACCATTTTGGAGCAGTCGCGGCAGGCAGATGCTCCTAAACGGGAAAATCCCGTTCAGGCGGAAAAATCTGCCGATGCACCTAAACGGGCTTTTCCAGAACAGGTAAAACCTGAACAGGAAAAGCCCGCCCAATTAAATATACAAGAACAAAGTAAAGAGAAACAAAATACGGATGTTCTTACATCCTTCCCTTCCTTCTGGCGCGAGGATAGATCTACGCAGAAGGACAGAATGGAACGGAGGAAGATATACAGCGAGCAGATCAGGGAAAACATCAGCTACGATTACCTGTCAAATTATACCAACGCCGACCGCGAGCGATTGGATGAGCTGGTGAGCCTGATGCTGGATACCGTGTGCTCTACCAAGTCCTCCATTCACGTGGCGGGAGAGGAGCTGCCAGCGGAGGTAGTGCGTTCAAGGCTGCTGAAGCTGACCGGAGCACATCTGCTGTATGTACTGGATCGGATCAACGAGAACACCACCGAGGTGCGCCATGTGAAGCCATATCTGCTGACTGCACTGTATAACGCGCCGTTGACCATGGATAACCACTACGCGCTGATGGTGGGCCATGACCTCAGCGGCGGAAACGGGTAGAACAGAATACTGTCAGAGCAAGAGCCGAAAGGCTCTTTTTTTGTTGCACGAAATGGAGGTGTGCTTTTGAAAACCATCGCACTGGCAAATCAGAAGGGCGGCGTGGGGAAAACCACCACAGCTGCCAGCTTGGGTGTCGGCCTTGCCCAGCAGGGCAAGAAAGTCCTGTTGGTGGACGCCGACGCCCAGGGCAATCTCACCCAAATGCTGGGCTGGCGGCAGCCGGACGAGCTTTCTCCCACACTGGCCGACCTGATGAGTAAGACCGTCAACGAGGAACCCATCGCACCCGGCGAGGGTATCCTGCACCATGCGTCCGGTATCGATCTTGTTCCCGCCAACATTGAGCTGTCGGGACTGGAGGTAACGCTGGTGAACATCATGAGCCGGGAGACGGTGCTGCGGCAGTATCTGTCCACGGCGGCACCGGCCTATGACTACGCCATCATCGACTGTATGCCCTCGCTGGGGATGTTGACCATCAACGCACTGACCGCGGCGGACAGCGTTATCATTCCGGTGCAGGGGCAGTATCTGGCCGCCAAAGGGCTGGAACAGCTCATGCGTACCATTGCCCGCGTCAAACGGCAGATCAATCCCCACCTGACGGTGGACGGTATCCTGCTGACCATGATGGACAGCCGCACCACGCTGGCTAAGGGAATTAGTGAGCAGTTACGCAGGAACTACGGCAGCCGAGTATTCGCCAGCGAGATACCCCGTTCTATCCGCGTGGCGGAGATCAGCGTCACAGGAACCAGCATTTATGAGCATGACCCAGAGGGGAAAGCGGCACAGGCGTATGCCGCGCTGACGAAGGAGGTGTTGCAGCTTGGCCCGCAAATTAAACGGCATAGAGCTGACCCGGTACGATGATCTGTTCAAAACAGACGCAGAGCGGGAAGCCGACCAGCAGGAGCGGGTACAGATCGTGCCGGCGGAGCAGGTGTTCCCCTATGCGCGGCAGCCGTATTCCGTAGACCGGCCCAGCGCCGATCTGGTGCGGCTGATGGACAGCATCGAGCGCACCGGCATTGCCGAGCCGCTGATCGTCCGCCCCCGCAGCGAGGGCGGGTATGAGATCATCTCCGGCCACCGGCGCGATTACTGCGCCAAGGTGGTGGGACTGGATACCCGTCCGGTCATCGTGCGCAATTATAGTGACGAGGACGCGGACATTCTGGTGGTGGACTACAACATCAACCGAGAAAACCTGCTGCCCAGCGAGAAGGCCAAGGCGTATAAGCTGAAGCTGGACGCCATGAAGCGGAGCGCAGGACGACCCGCAAAAAATTCTGCCCAAGTTGGGCAGAATTTTCAGGGGCGCTTTTCGGTGGAGATTTTGGCGGAGCAAGCAAACGAGAGCCGTATGCAAATTCAACGCTATATCCGCCTGACGAACCTCATCCCGCCGCTGCTGGAGGCGGTGGACACAGGGAAACTGAAATTCGTTCCGGCAGCGGACTATATCTCCCACCTGACCGAAAAAGAACAGACCTACCTCCAGTTTCTCATGGAGCGGGATGAGGTATCCCCCACTGTGGATCAGGCGCAGCGGCTCAAGCAGATCAGTGCAGAGGGCAAGCTGGGGAACGACATTATCGACAGAATCATGCGGGAGGAAAAGCCGCTGGAGCGCAAAGTGACCATCCGCAGCGACCGGCTGCAAAGGTACTTCCCTGCCAGCTATACCCCCAAGCAGATGGAGGAGGTCATTCTCAAGCTGCTGGAGGGCTGGCACCGCAGACGGCAGCAGGAGCAAGCAAGATGAGGAGGAAACAAATGCGCAGAAATGAATTGCCCGATACCTGCCTTTCTACGCTGCCCTCCACCGGGTAGCTTGTCGTACTTAAACACGGCGTGCGTGGCTACTACCGCTCGGAGTGGGACACCGGGAATCGCGCAGAAAACCGTGATATCGCAGACAGCCATAACCGGCGGCGCGGCATTACGGATATTCAGGAAACTGCCATGATGGCAGGTTCCATGTTTGGCTGGGATACGCCGGGAGCCGACCCGCAATGGTACTTGGATCATGCAAAATACGGAAACTCCGCCATGATAAAAGGGCACATCAAAGACCCCATCATGAGTGTGTACTATCCGGTTATCGGTTTCCTGCTGCGCTATAAGATCCTGGGGCGGGAGAAAATGTACCTGCCGGTATCGGCATTGTCTAAAGAACTGCTGGGCGCGAGGTCACAGTTCGTCATGCAGCCGGATTTGGTCTGTGGCGTGCCGATGATGCCGGTAACAGCAGCCTTTGCGAAAAACGGAAGCTGCACCGTTCAACTGGAGCGCGGCAGCTATGTTGTAGGCAAAACGATCAATCAGGAATACTGTATTACTGCCCGCGTCCGTGTCGGAAATGCGGAGTTTGTCATGGGCGAGTGCGATAAAGCGCCCTCCCCATTTGTCACATGGCAGCGCAACTGCCAAAATGACGGCGATGGCCCGCCCAACTTCTTTTGGGGTCATTATTTTGCTGAGCGCACATCCTGCATGGAGGACTTCTGCGGACGCGCCGGCGGTGAATACCGGCAGCAGAAAGAACGGATGGAACAGGTATCTAAAAAGGAACGAGGTGAATCCAGATGAGCCAGTATAACGCCAGCGAGCGAACCTATCAGGAGGTCGCGATCATGGACAGACCGGCACTATTTACAGAGCTTCGCATTGACAGAAGCTCTGTGCCGGAGGGCGTGTATCGCTATGAACTGCGGCACAGCGATGAGGATTGGGGCGAACCCATTGAGCTTTCCCGAAGCATCGCCGTTAACTTTTACGGCACCGTCCTCACCCGCGAGCCGTTTCAGCTTCCCATTGAGGGGTGGCTGCCGATGGAGCCGGACAGTCTTTCTTTTCAGGACGGAGAGTGTCGCACCCTTGCGGCGTTTCAGCAGAAATATCCCGCCAGCGAAAAGGATGTTATCGACTTTTACAGCGTCAACGATCCGAGTCTGCATGACTTCTACTTCTCTCGCAGCAGGGAACAAGATGAGGCTGCGGGCTGTATCGGCCATCTGCGGGGCGATTTCGGCAGCGGGAATCAGTTTTACACCACATGGTGGCCGCATCAGAATGACGCACTGAACACACCGGAGTTCAAGGCAGATATCGATCGTACCGTGAACTGGCTGCGGGAGCAGCCGGATTCCCCAATTCGTGATTTTGACACCATGAAACGCTGCTGTGACCGTTATAAGCGCGCCTGCACCATTGAACAGGCGATGCTGCCATCCTGCGGCTTTATGGTAAAAACGAAGCAGTATGCATATATGCTCCGCTGTACGCCGGTCAAAGGCGACTACAATTTTTATATCTATTGCTACCGGCGTGACAGCTTTGAGCGAGTTTGCAGAGAGCGGAAGAAAGATAACCGGATTCAAGTCAAAAGACAAACAGAGCCGTACAGATAGGAGGTATCTACTTGCCTACTAAGTTTCAATTCATCACAGAGCTATACCGTTCCACGCTGGCGGGACTGACCAATAGTTATGAAAGCTGGACGGGTTTCTTGTGTGCGGCGTGCTATAACTACAAATGCCCGTTTGACGAGCAGGTTCTGATCTACGCCCAGCGCCCCAATGCCACGGCGGTGCTGGAGCTGGAAAAGTGGAATAGGCAGTTTGGCCGCTGGGTCAACGCCGGTGCTGCCGGCATTGCCGTTATCGCGGAATCCCGCGGCAAGGGACGGCTGAAGTACTATTTTGACATCACCGACACCCACGCTACAGCGATTTCTCGACCCGTTCCCATCTGGTCAATGACACCAGCCTATGCCGATCGGGTCATGGAAACGCTGGAGGCCACCTTCGGCGCACTGTCCGAAAAGGGCACTCTGTCGGACGCGGTGCGTTCTGCCAGCCGCAATGCGGTGGCGGATAATTTTCAGGATTATCTGCGGGATCTGCGTGACTGCCGGGACGGCAGTATGCTGGAGGAGCTGGACGAGCTGAATGTAGAGGTGGCATACCGGCGGGCGCTGGAGAGTAGCGTGGCCTATATGCTGATGACGCGCCTGTCACTGCCTGCCCCGGCGTACATCCTGCCGGAGGACTTCGCAGACATCTATTCCTTCGACACGCCTTCTACCATCAATGCCCTGGGTATCGCCACCAGCGATATTGCGGAGATGGGGCTGCGGGAGATCAGCCGCACGGTGATGCAGGCGCGGCGGGAGCAAAATTTTGCAAAGGATGCACAAATCGGCTATGATGCTGTCAAAGAGCAAAACCCTACCGAAAAAGAAAGGAGCGGTGATCATGGAAGTGACCTACAGAGTGCAGGAGGGCTATCGCCTGCCGAACCTGCTGCTGCCCCAAGAGCCGGAGACGCATCTGGGCAAGTACGCGGAGCTGCGGAGGCAGTACATCAAGAAGCATCGCAGGGTGCTGTATACGAATCTCAAGACCAGCGGGCAGCTGGCGGCACATCTGGCGGAGATCGAGGAATCGGCACAGCGGATGGTGACGGAGATCGTGACCCAGACGGCGCAGGCGGAGGGCGTGACGGAGGATCTGAAGGCCGCCGATCCCCAGCGCTGGACGGGGCTGATGAACAATCTCCGGCACAGCGCGGAGGAACTGGTGCTCAGCGACCTGATCTACAGCTAATAAGTGAAGAACCGGCAAGGGCGGGAAGTGATGCACTTCCCGCCCTTGCTGATAACAGAGCGAACTTATATCATGTTGCCGCCTATCATCACTTTGAAAACGGCTTTGATGATAAGCTGGACTATCCTACGTTGGAAGAAGCAGAGGCTGCGGCGCAGGGCTATGTGGCCGGAACGATGGAAGCAGATGGCTTTGCCTATGATGGTGCCGCTGTTTATGATGCCGATACGAACGTGTGCCTTCGCGTTTATGGGGACTATCCGGACGAAAAGGCGCAGGCACAGGCCGCAATCTATGCGGTGGAGCACGATAGAGAGGCAGAGCTTCCGGCGTTTTTGGATGAACACCTCATTGAAGCGATACTGTTGGACGATGGCGGGCGCAAGCATACCCGGCAGGAGATTTTTGCGTTTTTTCAGACCAATAGGGATATTGCGACGCGCACGGAATTTCTGAAGAACAGCTACAACGATATATGGGTGGAGGTGCTGGCCGGCGCGGACAAAGTCCGGGTGGGCTACCACGCCGAAGAAGACGGACTCTTGATGTGGGAGGGCAGCTATCTCTCCCGCACAGCGGAATCCGTTTTTTCGTGGGGCGTGGTCATGGAAATGACCGAAAGCCTCATAGAGCGCGGTGAATACAAGATCAAGCTGGGCTTGCAGAACGCGCCGGTGATGGCGGAGCAAATGTCCCTCTTTGGTATGAACGGCGGCACGGCGGTCTATGAAGTACCGGAGACGCAGCGAACGGGTGAGTTGTTCCCCACCCGCCCAGTGCCGCAGACGGTCATCGACCAGACACTGTATACGGCGGGCAACAGCCGCGGCAGCGCGGAGCGGATCGCAGTGTTCTATATGCGCCAGCGTCCGGAAGCGGAATGTATTGCTTTCCTGCGTCGTGAGTTTGGCGCGGAGAACGGGCGCGGCATTGAATATGAGGGTAAGAAATATGCCGTGTGGTTCATGGAGGACGGTATCCATCTGGCACAGGGCGACAGCATCCGCGCCGGTCACTGCCGTACCACGGTGACGTGGGAGCAGGCGTCGGCACGGATATTGGAGCTGCTGGAGGCGGGAACGTACCTTTCGGCACCAGAGCTGGAGCAGGCGCAGGACAAGGTGCTGCTTGAGATGGGCGACGCCCTGCTGATGACCGCCCGCGATTTGACCGAGGAGGGACGCGCACAGAGCCTGTTCCCTCAGACGCTGGCCATCCATGACCAGCGCAAGGGCTATCCGGAGCTGGACGAGGATATGGTGGCCTTTGCCAAGAGCGAGGGCGGCCTTGCGGCTTTGGCTGAGGAATACCATGCTTTTTTGAGTGCCTATGAACAGGATCGCAGCATCATGCGCTTTCGACTGTCTGAGTATAATACACACCGGATCGGCGTGGTGCTGGACGGAATTGATCTGCCGGAGCGCAGCTTTGCCGCGCAGCCGGATTTCCTGCGCCGGTGTAAAATGTTCATCACGCAGGATGAGATCGACCAGTTCTTCCTTGCGGATTCCGTGGATAGCCGACTGGCGGTGTATTCCTTCTTCTGTTACCCCCACACGAAAGAGGAGCAGCATAAATTCATCAAAAGACGTTTTGGTGAGTACAGCGGAGGCGGGCGCGACGGGTATAACTATACGAGAAGTTCTAAGGGACTGACCTATCAGCGGGAATATGCCGGTAAGCGCTATGGCGAGGTCACGCTGACCATCCCCAATGTGGTCAAGAACTATGAAAGACTCATCGCGCAGAAGCGTTTCCCCGACGAGGATGCTGTGGCAAAAATACCGCAGTATGAGCTGCGGGAGCTGGCAAGGACGGTATATTTCGGCTTTTCCGACGCGCCGGACGATGTGCCGAGACCGTACCCCAAGGGCGCGGACTACTATGACGCTGTTTCCGTCATTGAGGAGCAGTTGGCGGATAAGGCAAAAGCGGCGGAAATGCTGGAAGCCCTGACTGTCTATCTGGAAGGCATGGACGAGGGCGACCGGCACTATGACTCTGGCCAGCGGGCGAGGGAACAGCTTTCGGAATACGTTGACGGCATATTTAGTTTGTTCAACCACCGGCATGACCAAGAGTTGCCGGAGCCAGAGCAGAAAGAAGTACCCACGGAAGAGCCTACACCTGCGGCAGAACCGGCACAGGAGCAGGAAGCCCCACCGCCAGAGGAACCGACGCAGGCGGCTATGCCGCCTGCGTTTACCTTGCCGAGAAAAAAAGAACGGCTGGAAGCCGACGCCCCGCTGTTCGCGGGCGGCGTCAACTACCGTATCACCGACGATGCTCTGGGCGCAGCGCCGCCCAGCCAGCGCTATGCCAACAATGTGGCGGCCATCCGGCTCTTAAAGCAGTTGGAGGCGGAGAACCGTCCTGCCACGCTGGAGGAACAGGAGGTTTTGGCCAAGTATGTGGGTTGGGGCGGTTTGGCGGACTGCTTCGACCCCAAGCACAGCCGGTATGAGGAACTAAAGGGGCTGCTGTCCGAAACAGAGTACGCCGCGGCGCGGGAATCCACGCTGACCGCCTTCTATACGCCGCCTGTGGTCATCCGCAGCATCTATGCCGTGCTGGAGCAGATGGGCTTTTCGCAGGGGAATATTTTGGAGCCGTCCTGCGGCGTGGGCAATTTTCTCGGTATGCTGCCGGAGAGCATGGCGGAGAGCAAGGTCTACGGCGTGGAGCTGGATGACGTTTCAGGACGCATCGCCCGTCAGTTGTACCCACGCAGCAGTATTTCCGTTCGCGGCTATGAAAAGATGGACTTCCCCGATAACTTCTTCGATGTGGCGGTGGGCAATATGCCTTTCGGCCAGTTCAAGGTGCAGGATCGGCGCTATGACCGGCTGAATCTGTCTATCCATGAGTATTTCTTTGCCAAGACGCTGGATAAGGTGAGGCCGGGCGGCGTGGTGACGTTCGTCACCTCTAGCTACACCATGGATAAGCGCACCGGCAATGTGCGGAAGTACATCGCGCAGCGGGCGGAGCTGCTGGGCGCGATCCGCCTGCCCAACGATACCTTCAAGGCGGCAGCGGGTACGGAGGTGGTATCGGACATTCTGTTCCTGCAAAAACGTGACCGCATGGTGGACATTGAGCCAGACTGGGTGCAGTTGGGGACGAATGACGACGGTATCACCATGAACCGTTATTTCATCGACCACCCGGATATGGTGCTGGGCGAGATGAAAATGGTATCGGGAGCGTATGGCCCGGAGCCCACCTGTGTGCCGTTTCCGGAGCAGCCGCTGGACAGCCTCCTTGTCAACGCCGTGCAGAATATCCACGGTGAGATCAATGCCTACGACCGGGCGGAGGAGCTGGAGGGAGAAGATCAATCCATCGCGGCAGATTCCACCGTCCGCAATTTTTCCTACACGCTGGTGGACGGAAAGCTCTATTACCGCGAGAACAGCCGCATGAATCCGGTGGAGGTGTCCAAGACCGCCGAGAGCCGCATCCGCGGCATGATCGGCCTGCGGGATTGTGTGCGGACGCTGCTGGAGTACCAGACAGAGGACTATCCGGATGGCATGATACGCCAGCAGCAAGCAAAGCTGAACGACCTCTATGACCGCTTTACCCACGACTACGGGCTTATCAACTCACGGGGCAACGCCATCGCCTTTGATCAGGATAGCGCCTATTTCCTGCTGTGTTCGCTGGAGGTGCTGGATGAGGAGGGCGGCCTGAAGCAGAAAGCCGACCTGTTCACCAAGCGCACCATCCGCAGCCACCGGCCTGCCGAAAGAGTAGATACGGCGGTGGAGGCACTGGCTCTGTCCATCGGAGAGAAAGCCCGCGTAGATATGGCGTATATGGGGCAGCTCACTGGCAAGGACGAGGATAGTCTGTTCGCGGACTTGCAGGGCGTGGTCTTTCTGAACCCTGATTACGGGGAAAAGGACGGCGAGAAATACCTGCCCGCCGACGAGTACCTGTCCGGCAATGTGCGGCGGAAGCTGGCAGAGGTGAGGACAAAAGCGAAAACGGAGCCGCAGTACCTTCCCAATGTGGAGGCATTGGAGAAGGTGCAGCCCGTGGACTTGACCGCCAGTGAGATCTCCGTGCGGCTGGGTGCCACATGGCTGAATCCGGAGTATATTCGGCAGTTCATCTTTGAGACGCTGGACACGCCCCGCCGTGCACGGTGGGATATCAAGGTGCATTACTCCCAGATCACCGGCGAGTGGCGCATTGAGGGCAAGAGCAAGGATAAGAGCAATATCAAGGCTTTCAACACCTATGGCACGCTGCGGGCAAGCGCCTATGAGATCATCGAGAGCAGTCTGAACCTGAAAGACGTCCGAATTTTCGACTATCAATATGATAGAGATGGGCGGCGTGTGGCGGTGCTCAACAAGAAGGAGACCGCCATCGCACAGGGCAAGCAGGAGCTTTTGAAGGAAGCGTTTGCCGAGTGGATCTGGAAAGACCCGGAGCGGCGGGAGAAGATCTGCAAGGCGTACAACATTCTGTTCAACAGCAACCGGCCCTGTGAATATGATGGCAGCCACATCAACTTTTCCGGCATGAATCCGGAGATCACCCTGCGGAAGCATCAGGTGAACGCCATCGCCCACATCCTCTATGGCGGCAATACCCTGCTGGCCCATGTGGTGGGTGCGGGTAAGACCTTCGAGATGGTGGCGGCGGCTATGGAATCCAAGCGGCTGGGCCTGTGCCAGAAGTCCCTATTTGTGGTGCCAAACCACCTGACGGAGCAGTGGGCCAGCGAGTTCTTGCAGCTCTATCCTGCCGCCAATGTGCTGGTGGCCACGAAAAAGGATTTTGAAACAAAAAATCGCAAGAAGTTCTGCGGACGCATCGCCACCGGCGACTACGACGCCGTCATCATCGGACACAGTCAGTTTGAGAAGATACCCGTCAGTATCCAGCGGCAGCGTGCCATTTTAGAGCAGCAGATGGACGAGGTGATACAGGGCATCCGGGAGGCCAAGGCGGACAGAGCAGAGAATTTCACCATCAAGCAGATGGAAAAGACCCGCAAAGGCTTGCAGAATAAGCTGGACAAGCTGAACGACCAGAGCCGCAAGGATGATGTGGTCACATTTGAGGAACTGGGCGTTGATCGGCTGTTCACCGATGAGAGCCACTACTATAAAAATCTGTTTCTCTATACCAAAATGCGGAATGTCAGCGGTATTGCACAGACGGAAGCACAGAAGTCCAGCGACCTTTTCATGAAGTGCCGGTACTTAGACGAGATCACCGGCGGGCGCGGTGTGGTGTTCGCCACCGGTACGCCTATCTCTAACAGCATGGTGGAGCTATACACCATCCAGCGGTACTTGCAAATGGGAGCGTTGCAGGAGCAGGGCTTCCAGCATTTTGACGCATGGGCCGCCAACTACGGCGAAACGGTCACGGCTATCGAGCTTGCCCCGGAGGGCTATACTTTAGTAGGACGATAAATAATGCGTTTCTAAATTGAAAATAGGCTATCAAAATCGGTCTTGGAACTTCAAAAAAATATTTTGATTTTCTTGAAAAACAGTTCCGCTTTGTACCCCTATTTTCTCCTATTAGCAGAGGGAGTAATCCCTGTAATGCTAAATCAGATTACATAAGGAAAGGAGGATAAGAGAATGTCAAGGAGTTCAAAGATTACAGCACTCTATGAGCGTTTGTCGAGAGATGATGATCTTAATGGTGAGTCAAATTCAATCACCAATCAAAAGCAATACTTGGAAGATTACGCCCGAAGAAATGGTTTTACGAATATCCGTCATTTTACTGACGATGGTTTTTCGGGTGTAAATTTCAATCGTCCGAGTTTTCAGGAGTTGATTAAGGAAGTAGAAGCAGGAAATGTCGCAACGATTATTGTTAAGGATATGAGCCGATTAGGGCGAAACTATCTGCAAGTCGGTTTTTATACGGAAGTTCTGTTCCCACAGAAAGATGTCCGTTTCCTTGCGATAAATAACAGTATCGACAGCAATAATGCTTCTGACAATGACTTTGCCCCATTTTTGAATATAATGAACGAATGGTACGCAAAAGACACAAGCAATAAAATCAAGGCTGTGTTTGACGCCCGTATGAAAGACGGAAAGCGTTGTAGCGGTTCAATTCCCTATGGATATAACCGATTAGCAACCGACAAACAAACGCTTGTCGTTGACCCTGTGGCTTCTGCGGTGGTAAAGCGTATCTTTTTGCTTGCCAACGAGGGCAAAAGTCCGAGAGCAATCGCTGAATTGCTTACCGAAGAAAAGGTTTTAATTCCGGCTGCACACGCAAAGGAATATCACCCCGAACAGTATAACGGAACAAAGTTTTCAGACCCGTATCTTTGGGGAATGTCAACCATAAGAGCGATTTTAAGCAGACAGGAATATCTCGGTCATACTGTTTTGCGTAAATCGGTCAGCACCAATTTCAAACTGCACAAAAGAAAGAATACCGATGAAGATGAACAGTATGTATTTTATAATACGCACGAGCCTATCATCTCGCAGGAACTTTGGGACAGCGTTCAGAAGCGAAAGAAACGAGCGAACAGGACAGCGGCAAGAGGAACGCATAGCAACCGTTTAAGCGGTTATCTGTACTGTGCGGATTGTGGCAGAAGAATGACCCTGCAAACGCATTACAGTAAAAAAGACCGTTCGGTGCAGTATTCTTACCGTTGCGGCGGATATGCAAGCAAAGTAAACTCCTGCTCTGCCCATTCAATTAGTGCTGATAATGTTGAAGCCTTGATATTATCGGCTGTCAAACGATTATCAAGATTTGTTCTGAATGACGAAGAAGCCTTTGCAAAGGAACTTCAAGCACTTTGGAATGAAAAGCAGACAGAAAAGCCAAAGCACAATAAATCGGAATTGCACCGTTTTCAGAAGCGATACGATGAATTGTCTAAACTTATTCGTGGCTTGTATGAAAATCTTGTTTCGGGATTACTGCCCGAAAGACAGTATAAGCAACTGATGAAGCAGTACGATGACGAACAGGCTGAGCTGGAAACGAAGATTGAGGAAATGGAAAAGGAACTTACCGAAGAAAAAGTAAATGCTGTTGATATTAAGCATTTCATTTCTTTAATTCGCAAGTGCAAAGAGCCGACAGAAATTTCCGATTTGATGTTTGCTGAACTCATTGACAAGATTGTGGTTTATGAAGCAGAGGGTGTGGGAAAAGCAAGGACACAAAAGGTTGATATTTACTTCAACTATGTCGGGCAGGTCGATATTGCCTATACAGAAGAAGAACTTGCTGAAATAAAGGCACAGGAAGAACAGATTGAGATGGAACGCTTGGCAAAACAGCGTGAGCGTGAAAAAGCCTACCGAGAGAAGCGAAAGGCGAAAAAACTCGCTGAAAACGGTGGAGAAATCGTCAAGACAAAGATATGTCCTCACTGTCAAAAAGAGTTTGTGCCTACAAGTAACCGACAGATATTCTGTTCAAAAGATTGTTGCTATCAGGCAAGGCAGGACAAGACAAAAGCCGACAGAGAAGCTGAAAAAGGAAATCATTATTATCGTCAGCGTGTCTGTGCTGTGTGTGGCAGTACCTACTGGCCTACACACAGTCAGCAGAAATTCTGTTCCGAAGAATGTCAAAAGATAAACCATAACGAGAAGTCTTTGGAATTTTATCACAAGAAGCAGAAGGAGAAATCAGAATGCAAAGATTTATTACAGACGAAAGAACTGGTATCCAGTACGAACTCATCGGAGATTATTACTATCCCTGCTTGACGATAGAAAACGAAGAACCGCCTACGCTCACAAAATACGGAAGAATGAGGGAAAGATATTTGAGGGAGCATAGGAAAGTCTTATATTGCAATCTGCTTACAAGCGGAAAGTTATATGAACACCTTGCTGAAATTGATACTTCGGCGTGTAATATGGCGGAGTATCTGATAAAGGAAATGGCAAGAAAACAAGGTGTGACGGAACAACTGAAAGCGGAGGATATGATGAGATGGGTCGGATTGATGAATAATATCCGAGCCTGTGCAGATGAGATTGTATTGAACGATATTGTGTATTCCTAATAGCATACCAGCCGAAAAGGAACTGCTGTCTTTACTGATGGCAGTTTTCTTTTTCGGGAAGTATTCAAGAAGTCATTAAGTCGTGAGTGTAATGGAAGTGGTTAAATTGAAAGTTCATAAAGATGGTATGATGTGTTAAAATGAGAGTGATGAATTGTAATTTTCCGCATTGAATATTAAGAGACTTGTAGGTGTAAGCCTTTTGCTGTTTTATTATATTCTTTCAAAAAATGAAAGCTAATCTTTGAATAAAT
>OIAE01000282.1_pt1 | contig 14290 bp, 11 predicted proteins | sample 1580681 | NCBI WGS metagenome assembly OIAE01 (sample SAMEA3882525, study PRJEB24775) | human gut metagenome | biome: human-associated habitat; feature: intestine environment; material: feces | place: Netherlands | collected 2009/2010
GGGTGTCGGGAGTTCGAGCCTCTCCTCCCGTGCTAAACTTGAAAGAATATGTTTCAGAAAGTAGCAAATTATTGTAAAGAATCTTATGACGAATTAGTCCATAAAGTATCATGGCCTACTCGTAAAGAACTTTCTAGTAGCGCAGTGGTTGTTTTATATGCTTCCCTACTAATTGCAGTGGTAGTATTTGCGATGGACTTCTGTTTCCAGCATCTGATGGAATTTGTTTATCCACATTAAAAGTAAGGAGAAATGTCTGAGATTGAAAAGAAATGGTACGTTTTGCGTGCTATTAGCGGAAAAGAAGCTAAGGTAAAGGAATACCTTGAAGCTGATATTAAAAACAGCGACCTTGGTGATTACGTATCTCAGGTATTGATTCCTACCGAAAAGGTATATCAGGTTCGCAATGGTAAGAAAATTGTGAAAGAGAGAAGTTATCTCCCTGGTTACGTTTTGGTGGAGGCTGCTCTGGTGGGTGAGGTTGCTCATCATCTGAGAAATACTCCTAATGTGATAGGGTTCTTGGGTGGTTCGGAAAAACCCGTACCTCTGAGACAGTCGGAAGTGAATCGTATACTTGGTACGGTCGACGAATTGCAGGAATCAGGTGAAGACTTGAGTATCCCGTATGTAGTCGGCGAGACTGTAAAGGTGAATTACGGTCCGTTCAGTGGATTCAGTGGAATCATTGAAGAAGTGAACACCGAGAAGAAGAAGCTGAAGGTCATGGTAAAGATATTCGGTCGGAAAACTCCGCTCGAATTGGGCTTTATGCAAGTTGAAAAAGAATAGTGCAGGTGTTACGCTGTAGTATTCTTCATTAATGTTTATATATATAAATCAATTAGAAAATGGCTAAAGAAGTTGCTGGACTAATCAAATTACAGATTAAAGGAGGCGCTGCAAATCCATCACCTCCCGTTGGACCTGCTTTGGGTTCTAAGGGTATTAACATCATGGAGTTTTGCAAGCAATTCAACGCCAGAACCCAAGACAAAGCAGGAAAGATTCTTCCTGTGATTATCACTTACTACGCAGACAAGTCTTTCGATTTTGTAATCAAGACTCCTCCCGTTGCCATTCAGTTGCTTGAAGTGGCTAAGGTAAAGAGTGGTTCTGCTGAGCCTAACCGTAAGAAAGTTGCCGAGATTACTTGGGAACAGGTTCGTACGATTGCTCAGGACAAAATGGTTGACTTGAACTGTTTCACTGTAGAAGCTGCCATGAAAATGGTTGCCGGTACAGCTAGAAGTATGGGTATCGCTGTAAAAGGGGAGTTCCCGGTTAATAATTAATAAACTTCAATTAGAATGGGTAAACTGACAAAAAATCAAAAGTTGGCTGCAGAAAAAATTGAAGCAGGGAAAGCATACTCTCTCAAGGAAGCTGCTCAGTTGGTAAAGGAAATCACTTATACCAAGTTTGACGCTTCTCTGGATATCGACGTACGTTTGGGCGTTGACCCGCGTAAGGCCAACCAGATGGTGAGAGGTGTTGTATCACTTCCTCACGGTACTGGTAAGGTTGTACGCGTTTTGGTGCTTTGTACACCAGATGCTGAAGCTGCTGCAAAAGAAGCCGGAGCTGACTATGTTGGTCTTGACGAATATATTGAAAAGATCAAAGGTGGATGGACTGATATTGATGTGATTATCACTATGCCGTCCATCATGGGTAAGATTGGTGCACTCGGTCGTGTGCTCGGTCCTCGTGGATTGATGCCTAACCCCAAGAGTGGCACTGTAACTATGGATGTTGCTAAAGCTGTAAGAGAAGTAAAACAAGGCAAAATCGACTTTAAGGTTGACAAGAGCGGTATTGTTCATACTTCTATCGGTAAAGTTTCATTTAGCGCTGAGCAAATTCGCGACAATGCGAAAGAATTCATCTCTACTTTGAATAAATTGAAACCGACTGCAGCCAAGGGTACATATATTAAGAGTATTTATCTTTCTAGCACGATGAGTGCGGGCATCAAGATTGACCCGAAAACAGTAGAAGAAATCTAATAAAACGGAGTAATAATGAGAAAGGAAGATAAAAGTACGATTATTGAGCAGATTGCTGCTACAGTGAAGGAATACGGTCACTTCTATTTGGTGGATACCACTGCCATGAATGCTGCTACAACCAGCATGTTGAGAAGAGAATGTTTCAAGGCTGACATCAAATTGATGGTAGTTAAGAATACATTGCTTCACAAGGCATTGGAGAGCCTGGAAGAAGACTTTTCTCCGCTTTATGGTTCTCTGAAAGGTACAACTGCCGTAATGTTCAGCAACGTTGCTAACGCTCCGGCCAAGTTGATTAAAGATAAGGCTAAGAACGGTATTCCCGGACTGAAGGCTGCATATGCAGAAGAAAGCTTCTATGTTGGTGCTGACCAGTTGGATGCTCTCGTAAGTATCAAGAGTAAGAATGAAGTTATTGCCGATATCGTTGCATTGCTGCAGTCACCGGCCAAGAATGTTATTTCTGCTCTGCAATCAGGTGGTAACACCCTCCACGGAGTTCTCAAGACTCTTGGTGAACGTCCCGAAGCGTAAATTTCGGAAAAAGAATTATATCAATTTATTTAGTATTTAAACAATTAAAAATCATACAAAAATGGCAGATTTGAAAGCTTTTGCAGAACAATTAGTTAACTTGACAGTAAAAGAAGTTAATGAACTTGCAACTATCCTTAAAGAAGAATACGGTATTGAACCTGCTGCTGCAGCTGTAGCTGTTGCTGCTGGTCCTGCTGCTGGTGCAGCTGCTGCTGAAGAAAAAACATCTTTTGATGTAGTTTTGAAGAGCGCTGGTGCTGCAAAATTGCAGGTTGTTAAAGCCGTTAAAGAAGCATGTGGTCTTGGCTTGAAAGAAGCTAAAGACATGGTAGACGGTGCTCCTAGCACAGTAAAAGAAGGCTTGGCTAAAGACGAAGCTGAATCACTGAAGAAAACTTTGGAAGAAGCTGGAGCTGAAGTTGAACTTAAATAACATTAGCCTGTAAATCAGGTAATTCGGTTAGGAACCCTTCGTGAAAAGGGTTCTTAACCTTTTTGTGTATATATTTAAAATTAAGTTCTACAAATCCATTAACAGATGTCTTCAAATACTGTAAATCAAAGAGTTAATTTTGCTTCGACTAAGAATCCGCTTGAATATCCGGATTTTCTGGAAGTACAATTGAAGTCATTCAAAGACTTTCTACAACTGGACACCCCACCCGAGAAACGTAAGAACGAGGGACTGTATAAAGTATTTGCTGAAAACTTCCCCATTGCCGATACAAGAAATAATTTTGTTCTTGAGTTTTTGGACTACTATATTGATCCGCCGCGCTATACCATTGATGAATGTATAGAGCGAGGGCTTACATATAGCGTGCCTTTGAAGGCAAAATTGAAATTATATTGTACCGACCCCGACCACGAAGATTTTGACACGGTCATTCAGGACGTGTTCCTCGGTCCTATTCCTTACATGACGGATAAGGCAACATTCGTCATCAACGGTGCGGAACGTGTGGTTGTATCCCAGCTTCACCGTTCACCGGGCGTATTCTTCGGACAGAGCGTACATGCCAACGGTACCAAGTTGTACTCAGCCCGTATCATCCCGTTCAAGGGTTCGTGGATTGAGTTTGCCACCGACATCAACAACGTCATGTATGCGTACATTGACCGTAAGAAGAAATTGCCGGTTACCACTTTGCTGAGAGCCATCGGATTTGAGAATGACAAGGACATTCTCGAGATTTTTAATTTGGCGGAAGACGTGAAGGTGAACAAGACGAACCTCAAGAAGATGGTGGGACGTAAGTTGGCCGCACGTGTGTTGAAAACATGGATTGAGGATTTTGTAGACGAAGATACCGGTGAAGTTGTTTCCATCGAGCGTAACGAAGTCGTTATTGACCGTGAAACTGTAATCGAGCCGGAACATGTTGACATTATATTAGAGTCGGGCGTTCAGAATATCCTCGTACACAAGGAAGAACCGAACCAGTCTGACTATTCTATCATATATAATACTCTGCAGAAGGATCCGAGTAACTCGGAAAAAGAAGCTGTACTCTACATCTACCGCCAGTTGCGTAATGCAGACCCTGCCGATGATGCCAGTGCACGCGAGGTTATCAATAACCTGTTCTTCTCAGAGAAGAGATATGACCTGGGTGATGTAGGCCGTTATCGTATCAACAGAAAGTTGAACTTGACGACCGATATGGACGTGCGTGTCCTTACCAAGGAAGATATTATCGAAATTATCAAATATCTCATCGAGTTGATTAACTCGAAAGCGGATGTGGACGATATCGACCACTTGAGCAACCGTCGTGTGCGTACAGTGGGCGAACAGTTGTCCAATCAGTTTGCCATCGGTCTGGCACGTATGTCGCGTACTATCCGCGAGCGTATGAACGTCCGTGACAATGAAGTCTTTACTCCGATTGACCTGATTAACGCCAAGACAATCTCTTCCGTTATCAATTCATTCTTTGGAACGAATGCTTTGTCACAGTTCATGGACCAGACCAACCCGCTGGCCGAGATTACTCACAAACGCCGTATGTCTGCCCTGGGTCCCGGCGGTCTGTCACGCGAGCGTGCAGGCTTCGAGGTTCGTGACGTACACTATACTCACTACGGACGTCTTTGTCCTATCGAGACTCCTGAAGGTCCGAACATCGGTTTGATTTCTTCACTCTGTGTGTTCGCGAAAATCAACGAGCTTGGCTTCATTGAAACTCCGTACCGCAAGGTGGCAGAGGGTAAGGTTGATCTTTCTGACGAAGGTTTGGTTTACCTCACCGCAGAAGAAGAGGAAGCCAAGATTATTGCTCAGGGTAATGCTCCTTTGAACGATGACGGTACTTTTGTACGTGATAAAGTAAAATCCCGTCAGGATGCCGACTATCCGGTGGTTCCTCCTTCCGAGGTGGAATTGATGGACGTATCTCCCCAGCAGATTGCTTCTATTGCGGCTTCTTTGATTCCGTTCTTGGAGCATGATGACGCCAACCGTGCATTGATGGGATCAAACATGATGCGCCAGGCTGTTCCTTTATTGAAGAGCGAAGCTCCGATTGTAGGTACCGGTATCGAACGCCAGCTGGCACGCGATTCTCGTACGCAGATTACTGCCGAGGGTGACGGTGTGGTTGAATTCGTGGATGCAACGACTATCCGTATTCTGTACGACCGTACGGAGGAGGAAGAGTTCGTAAGCTTCGAGCCTGCATTGAAAGAATATAATATCCCGAAGTGGCGCCGTACCAACCAGAATATGACGATTGACCTCCGTCCGATTTGCGAGAAGGGTCAGCGCGTGACTGCAGGTCAAATCCTGACGGAAGGTTATTCAACCGAAGACGGAGAACTTGCACTGGGTAAGAACCTGCTGGTTGCTTACATGCCGTGGAAGGGCTATAACTATGAGGATGCTATCGTACTGAATGAACGTGTGGTTCGTGAGGACCTTTTGACCTCTGTACACGTAGAAGAATATTCTTTGGAAGTTCGCGAAACGAAGCGTGGTATGGAAGAGTTGACCTCTGACATTCCTAACGTAAGTGAGGAAGCGACTAAAGACCTTGACGAAAACGGTATTGTTCGTGTGGGTGCCCGCATCGGACCGGGTGATATCCTTATCGGTAAGATTACTCCGAAGGGTGAATCGGATCCTTCTCCGGAAGAGAAACTGCTCCGTGCCATCTTCGGTGACAAGGCCGGTGATGTGAAGGATGCTTCTTTGAAAGCCTCTCCTTCTTTGAAGGGTGTTGTTATCGGTAAGCGTCTGTTCTCCCGTGTTGTCAAGACCCGCAGCTCCAAGCTGGCCGACAAGGCTCTGTTACCGAAGATTGACGATGAGTTCGACGCTAAGATTGGTGACCTCAAGAAAGTGTTGATAAACAAGCTGTTGAAGCTTACAGAAAATTATACATCGGAAGGTGTGAAGGATTACATGGGTGCCGACATTATTTCCAAAGGCGCCAGATTCTCTGCTTCCGACTTCAGCGATTTGGACTTCACCGCTGTTCAGTTGAGCAACTGGACGAAGGATGAACATACCAACGGACTGATTCGTGCATTGGTGATGAACTTCATCAAGAAGTACAAGGAACTCGATGCCGAGCTGAAACGCAAGAAGTTCGCCATCACTATCGGTGACGAGTTGCCCGCAGGTATCATTCAGATGGCCAAGGTATACATTGCCAAGAAACGTAAGATTGGTGTCGGTGACAAGATGGCCGGTCGTCACGGTAACAAGGGTATTGTTTCCCGTGTGGTACGCCAGGAAGACATGCCGTTCCTTGCTGACGGTACTCCGGTAGACATCGTGCTGAATCCGTTGGGTGTGCCTTCACGTATGAACATCGGTCAGATATTCGAGGCCGTTCTCGGGCGTGCCGGAAAAAACCTGGGCGTGAAGTTTGCCACTCCTATCTTTGACGGTGCATCTTTGGACGATTTGAACGAATGGACCGATAAGGCCGGCTTGCCTCGCTACGGCAAGACAACGCTGTATGATGGTGGTACCGGTGAAGCATTCGAGCAGCAGGCTACGGTAGGTGTGACTTACATGCTGAAGCTCGGTCACATGGTTGAAGACAAGATGCACGCACGTTCCATCGGTCCGTACTCACTCATTACGCAACAGCCGTTGGGTGGTAAGGCACAGTTCGGTGGTCAGCGTTTTGGAGAAATGGAAGTTTGGGCACTCGAAGCGTTCGGTGCCGCACACATTCTGCAGGAAATCCTGACTATCAAGTCTGATGACGTTGTAGGACGTTCCAAGGCTTATGAAGCAATCGTGAAGGGTGAACCGATGCCTGCTCCGGGTATCCCCGAGTCACTGAACGTATTGCTGCACGAGTTGAGAGGTTTGGGCTTGAGCATCAACTTAGAATAATGGATAATTGATAATTGAGAGTGGATAATGCAAGTTACCATTCTCAATTATCGGTTTTCAGTTTTTCAATTTCAATTTTCCATTGTCAATTATCAATTAAATAAATTTATGGCTTTTAGAAAAGATAACAAGATAAAGAGTAATTTCTCGAAAATCTCTATCGGTTTGGCTTCTCCTGAGGAAATCCTTGAGAATTCGAGTGGTGAAGTTTTAAAGCCTGAAACCATCAACTATCGTACGTATAAGCCCGAACGCGACGGATTGTTCTGCGAGCGCATCTTTGGTCCTATCAAGGATTACGAGTGCCATTGCGGTAAGTACAAGCGTATCCGTTACAAAGGCATCGTCTGCGACCGTTGTGGTGTGGAAGTGACTGAAAAGAAAGTGCGCCGTGAGCGTATGGGACACATCCAGCTCGTTGTGCCCGTGGCTCACATCTGGTACTTCCGTTCACTTCCCAACAAAATCGGTTACTTGTTGGGCTTGCCCACCAAGAAGCTGGATGCCATTATCTATTACGAGCGTTATGTTGTCATTCAGCCGGGTGTACTGTCCGATGAAGTGGCACAGTATGACTTGCTTGAAGAAGGAGAATACCTGGACTTGCTGGAAAAGTTGCCGAAAGACAACCAGTTCCTCGAAGATTCAGATCCCAATAAGTTCATTGCCAAGATGGGCGCGGAAGCTATCTACGATTTGCTGTCACGCCTCGACCTTGACTCTTTGTCTTACGAACTGCGTAACCGTGCCGGAAGCGATGCTTCACAGCAACGCAAGACCGAAGCTCTGAAACGTCTTCAGGTAGTTGAGTCGTTCCGTGCATCACGCGGACGCAACAAGCCCGAGTGGATGATTGTACGCATTGTACCGGTTATTCCACCCGAACTTCGTCCGTTGGTCCCATTGGATGGCGGCCGTTTCGCAACTTCTGACTTGAATGACCTTTACCGTCGTGTCATCATCCGTAACAACCGTCTGAAGAGATTGATTGAAATCAAAGCTCCTGAAGTGATTTTGCGTAATGAAAAACGTATGTTGCAGGAAGCTGTCGACTCTCTGTTTGATAACTCCCGTAAATCGAGTGCAGTGAAGACCGACGCTAACCGTCCGTTGAAGTCACTTTCCGACAGTTTGAAGGGTAAGCAAGGACGTTTCCGTCAGAACTTGTTGGGTAAGCGTGTCGACTATTCCGCACGTTCTGTAATCGTTGTAGGTCCGGAGCTGAAGATGGGCGAATGCGGTATTCCGAAGGACATGGCGGCCGAGCTTTACAAGCCGTTCATCATTCGTAAGCTCATTGAGCGTGGTATCGTGAAGACGGTAAAGAGCGCCAAGAAGATTGTAGACCGCAAGGAACCCGTTATCTGGGACATTTTGGAACACGTGATGAAGGGGCATCCGGTGCTGTTGAACCGTGCCCCGACACTTCACCGTCTGGGTATCCAGGCATTCCAGCCTAAAATGATTGAAGGTAAGGCAATCCAGCTGCACCCGTTGGCATGTACGGCGTTCAATGCCGACTTCGACGGTGACCAGATGGCCGTGCACTTGCCGTTGAGCAACGAAGCGATTCTGGAAGCACAGATGCTAATGCTCCAGTCACACAATATATTGAACCCTGCCAACGGTGCTCCTATCACTGTGCCTGCTCAGGATATGGTACTTGGTCTGTACTATATTACGAAGCTGCGCAAGGGTGCCAAGGGTGAAGGCCTGACATTCTACGGTCCTGAGGAAGCGCTGATTGCCTACAATGAAGGTAAGTGCGACATCCATGCTCCGGTAAGCGTAATAGTGAAAGACGTTGACGAGAATGGTAACATTGTGGACAAGATGATGCACGATACCTCCGTGGGCCGTGTCATTGTCAACGAAATTGTTCCGGCAGAAGCAGGATATATCAATACGATTATCTCCAAGAAGTCACTCCGAGACATCATCAGTCACGTAATCAAGGTGTGTGGTGTTGCCAAGGCAGCCGACTTCCTCGACGGAATCAAGAACCTCGGTTATTACATGGCCTTCAAGGGTGGTTTGTCGTTCAACTTGGGCGATATCATTATCCCGGAAGAGAAGGAAGCATTAGTACAGAAAGGTTATGATGAAGTAGAGCAGGTAATCAATAACTATAACATGGGTTTCATCACGAACAACGAGCGTTACAACCAGGTAATCGATATCTGGACGCACGTGAACTCTGAGTTGTCCAACATCCTGATGAAAACCATTTCAAGCGACGACCAGGGTTTCAACTCTGTATACATGATGCTGGATTCCGGTGCCCGTGGTTCTAAGGAACAGATTCGTCAGCTCTCCGGTATGCGTGGTTTGATGGCGAAGCCCCAGAAAGCAGGTGCCGAAGGCGGTCAGATTATCGAAAACCCGATTCTTTCTAACTTTAAGGAAGGTCTGTCCGTGTTGGAGTACTTTATCTCTACCCACGGTGCCCGTAAGGGTCTTGCCGATACCGCTTTGAAGACGGCCGATGCCGGATACCTGACCCGTCGTCTGGTTGACGTATCGCATGATGTGATTATTAATGAAGAAGACTGCGGCACGCTCCGCGGATTGGTTTGTACGGCACTGAAGAACAATGATGAAACCATTGCCACTCTGTATGAACGTATCCTGGGTCGTGTATCCGTACATGATATTGTTCATCCTACAACTGGCGAACTGATTGTGGCCGGCGGTGAGGAAATTACCGAGGACATTGCACAACGCATTGAAGACTCTCCAATCGAGAGCGTTGAAATCCGTTCTGTATTGACCTGCGAATCCAAGAAAGGTGTTTGTGCCAAGTGTTACGGACGTAACCTGGCTTCCAGCCGTATGGTTCAGAAGGGCGAGGCAGTCGGCGTAATCGCTGCACAGTCTATCGGTGAGCCGGGTACACAGTTGACATTGCGTACATTCCATGCCGGTGGTACGGCAGCCAATATTGCTGCCAACGCAAGCATCGTGGCCAAGAATCCTGCCCGTCTGGAATTCGAAGAACTCCGTACGGTAGACGTTATCGACGAAGCAGGCGAACCGGCAAAGGTAGTGGTAGGCCGTTTGGCCGAAGTGCGTTTCGTGGATGTCAACACAGGTATTGTGCTTTCCACTCATAATGTACCCTACGGTTCTACGCTCTATGCAGCCGATGGTGAAATGGTAGAGAAAGGCAAGATGATTGCCCGTTGGGACCCGTTCAACGCGGTTATCATTACCGAAGCTACCGGTAAGATTGAATTTGAAGGCGTTATTGAAAACGTGACTTATAAGGTAGAGTCTGATGAATCTACCGGTTTGCGCGAAATCATCATCATTGAGTCTAAGGATAAGACGAAGGTGCCTACCGCACACATCATGACAGAAGACGGCGAACTGATCCGTACATACAACTTGCCAGTAGGTGGCCACGTAGTGGTTGAAGACGGTCAGAAGGTAAAGGCCGGTGAAGTTATCGTGAAGATTCCGCGTGCCGTAGGTAAGGCGGGTGATATCACGGGTGGTCTTCCCCGTGTCACTGAGTTGTTCGAGGCACGTAACCCGTCTAATCCCGCTGTGGTTTCAGAAATCGACGGTGAGGTTACCATGGGTAAGGTGAAACGCGGTAATCGCGAAATCATCGTTACTTCCAAGACCGGTGAAGTGAAGAAGTACCTCGTACCGTTGTCCAAGCAGATTCTGGTTCAGGAGAACGACTATGTACGTGCCGGTACTCCGTTGTCTGACGGTGCTATCACACCTGCGGACATCCTGGCTATCAAAGGTCCTACGGCCGTGCAGGAATATATTGTGAACGAGGTTCAGGACGTTTACCGTCTGCAGGGTGTGAAGATTAATGATAAGCACTTTGAAATCATCGTTCGTCAGATGATGCGCAAGGTGGAAATCGACGAGCCAGGTGATACCCGCTTCCTGGAACAGCAAGTTGTTGACAAGATGGAATTCATGGAAGAGAACGACCGTATCTGGGGAAAGAAGGTGGTAGTGGATGCTGGAGATTCCCAGAGTCTGCAGGCTGGCCAGATTGTGACGGCCCGCAAGCTGCGTGACGAGAACTCCATGTTGAAACGCCGCGACTTGAAACCCGTGGAAGTGCGCGACGCTGTACCTGCGACTTCTACTCAGATTCTTCAAGGTATCACCCGTGCTGCATTGCAGACTTCAAGCTTCATGTCGGCTGCTTCCTTCCAGGAAACGACGAAGGTACTGAACGAGGCTGCCATCAACGGAAAGGTGGACCGTCTGGAAGGTATGAAGGAGAACGTAATTTGCGGTCACCTGATTCCTGCCGGTACCGGACAACGCGAGTTCGAGAAGATTATCGTTGGCTCCAAAGAAGAGTACGACCGTATGCTTGCCAACAAGAAGACGGTACTTGATTATGCTGTAGACGAGAAAGTAGAGGGATAGCCTTACAACGTCAATATAATTCTATTAAATAGAGAGGGAATATCCTATAAGAAGGAGTATTCCCTCTCTGTTTTATCTTTGCCTCTTCCTTCTGTACTGCAATGCTTCTGTATGTTTGTTACAGTGCTACTGCAAAACGGTTGCAGTGGCTTGCTCCTTTTTCAGAACGGATTATTATGTGTCTTTTTGAACTTAAATGTATATCATCCGAAAAAAAAGAGTACTTTTGGTCTATCTTTTAAGAACATTTTAAAAACAATTGTGCAACATGGAAAATCAAGAAAACAACAACGGTCAACTCCAGATAGAATTGAAGGAAGAAGTGGCGCAAGGTACATATGCCAATTTGGCTATTATAACTCATTCCAGTTCGGAATTTATTCTCGACTTTATCCGCGTGATGCCTGGAATGCCAAAGGCTGGCGTGCAATCGCGCATAGTTTTGGCACCCGAACATGCCAAGCGTTTGCTGCGTGCACTCGAAGAGAATATTGGGAAATATGAACGCGCTTTCGGACTGATTCGCATGCCGGACGAACAAACATTTCCGCCTCTTCCCAACATCACCTATTCCGCCATTGCCTAACATTAAGGGTGAAGCATAAAATCAAAAAAAAACTTGTAGTGCATTGATTATTCAAAACTTATTAGTATCTTTGCAGCCCAAAAGTGTATAGTTTTGAATTAATATAAACAATAATATATAACTAAAAACAATTAAAATGCCTACAATTCAGCAATTAGTAAGAAAAGGACGCGAAGTGCTGGTGGAGAAATCAAAGTCTCCAGCCTTGGACTCTTGTCCTCAAAGACGTGGCGTTTGCGTGAGAGTGTATACAACCACTCCGAAGAAGCCGAATTCAGCTATGCGTAAAGTAGCTCGTGTACGTTTGACCAATGGTAAAGAGGTGAACTCTTATATTCCGGGAGAAGGTCACAACTTGCAGGAACACTCTATCGTGTTGGTACGTGGTGGTCGTGTAAAAGACCTTCCGGGTGTGCGTTATCACATCGTACGTGGTACTTTGGATACTGCAGGTGTTGCAGGTCGTACACAAAGACGTTCCAAATACGGCGCAAAACGTCCGAAACCGGGTCAAGCAGCTCCTGCTAAGAAGAAATAATCTGGTGGCCTGATTCCCAAAATAGGAAAATTTAAAGTAATAACTTACGTTTTAGTTTGTTGGAAATGCTAAAGGTTGAGTAAATTCTCCGGAGGGAGAGTTGAAGAAGACAGAAGTAAACAACCAAGAACGAAAAACATTATTCTTTCAGACAAATGAGAAAAGCAAAACCAAAAAAACGCGTTATCCTTCCGGATCCCGTGTTCAATGATGTAAAAGTTTCCAAGTTCGTGAATCACTTGATGTACGATGGAAAGAAGAACACTTCTTATGAAATCTTCTATGCTGCGTTGGAAACAGTGAAGAACAAAATGCAGAACGAAGAGAAATCCGCTCTTGAAATCTGGAAAAAAGCTCTGGATAATGTGACTCCTCAAGTGGAAGTTAAGTCTCGCCGTGTGGGTGGTGCTACTTTCCAGGTTCCTACAGAAATCCGTGCTGACCGTAAGGAATCAATTTCCATGAAGAACTTGATTATCTTTGCACGTAAGCGTGGCGGTAAATCAATGGCTGATAAGCTGGCTGCCGAAATCATGGATGCTTTCAATGAACAGGGCGGTGCTTACAAACGTAAAGAAGATATGCATAGAATGGCAGAAGCTAACCGTGCATTTGCTCATTTCAGATTCTAATACTATAAGAGACTAACCAATTAGAAGATTAAAAAACTTAAAGTAAGGGAATTAGAAAATGGCAAAGCATGATTTACATTTGACACGTAATATCGGTATCATGGCCCACATCGATGCCGGAAAGACAACGACTTCTGAACGTATTTTGTTTTACACGGGTTTGACCCACAAAATCGGTGAGGTACACGATGGTGCCGCTACAATGGACTGGATGGAGCAAGAACAAGAACGTGGTATCACTATCACTTCTGCTGCTACTACCACTCGTTGGAAATATGCCGGTAATACTTATAAAATCAATTTGATTGATACTCCGGGACACGTGGACTTTACTGCTGAGGTAGAACGCTCTTTACGTGTGTTGGACGGTGCTGTCGCTGCTTATTGTGCAGTTGGTGGCGTTGAACCGCAATCTGAAACAGTTTGGCGTCAAGCAGACAAGTACAATGTGCCACGTATCGGTTATGTTAATAAAATGGACCGTTCCGGTGCAGACTTCTTCGAAGTAGTTCGCCAAATGAAGGACGTTTTGGGTGCTAATCCATGTCCTATCGTTATCCCTATTGGCGCTGAAGAAACTTTCAAGGGGTTGGTTGACCTTATTAAAATGAAAGCTATCTATTGGCATGATGAGACAATGGGGGCTGACTATACGGTGGAGGAAATTCCTGCCAATTTAGTAGACGAAGCCAATGAATGGAGAGATAAGATGCTCGAAAAAGTAGCTGAGTTTGACGATGCCTTGATGGAGAAATATTTCGATGATCCTTCTACTATTACAGAAGAAGAGGTTTTGAGAGCTCTTCGTAACGCAACAGTACAGATGGCTGTTGTTCCGATGCTGTGTGGATCTTCATTCAAGAACAAAGGTGTACAGACTTTGCTTGACTATGTTTGTGCATTCTTGCCTTCTCCGTTGGATACTCCGAATATCATAGGAACTAATCCTGATACTGGTTTGGAGGAAGATCGTAAGCCGGATGATGATGAAAAAACATCTGCTTTGGCATTTAAGATTGCAACTGACCCCTATGTCGGACGTTTGACTTTCTTCCGCGTTTACTCTGGTAAGGTAGAGGCTGGTTCATATATCTATAACACTCGTTCGGGTAAAAAAGAACGTGTATCACGTTTGTTCCAAATGCACTCAAACAAACAGAATCCTGTAGAGGTGATTGGAGCTGGTGATATTGGTGCCGGTGTTGGTTTCAAGGATATCCGTACAGG
>OIAE01000292.1_pt1 | contig 13988 bp, 7 predicted proteins | sample 1580681 | NCBI WGS metagenome assembly OIAE01 (sample SAMEA3882525, study PRJEB24775) | human gut metagenome | biome: human-associated habitat; feature: intestine environment; material: feces | place: Netherlands | collected 2009/2010
ATTTTATGGTTATCTGGTTGCGCTGAAAACAGATGCTGAAACTGAGAAATTAGTAACCGACATCAATGCCGAACGTAAAGCGAGCTATCAACAACTGGCAAAGCAAAATAATGTGTCGGTGGATGATATCGCGAAACTCGCCGGGCAAAAGCTCGTAGAACGGGCCAAACCCGGGGAATATGTACAAGGGATAAACGGTAAATGGGTGCGAAAATTTTAATAGCAAAACCGCAATATCGGGATAACGCTACAGGAGAAGACGTTTAATCTATTTTCCGGAAACATTTTGCTCTTTTAATTATAAGGATGAGTTATGTTTCGGCTCTAATTTATTTATTCGAGTATTGATTTATACCGTTTTTTCATTAAATAAATATCTATGTGACGCATTTGAATTTATAATTTATATAATATACATAATTTGTATGTTTCGCGGGTTTATTTATTTCTCTGTATTATAAATCCAGATTGTCAGAGAATATGTTTGATTAGGTAACAATCTACTGGCAATATTGGACGTCCTCTATGTTTTAAATAATCAATTGGTCGGGTCAGGGTATCCGACCTTCTTTATATTCGCCAGAAGGATTTATTATGCAAAGGAAAACTCTATTGTCGGCCTGTATTGCATTAGCTCTGAGTGGTCAGGGTTGGGCGGCAGATATTACAGAAATAGAAACCACCACAGGTGAAAAGAAAAATACCAATGTGACTTGTCCAGCAGATCCTGGAAAACTCAGTCCAGAAGAGCTTAAACGCTTACCCTCTGAATGCTCCTCTGTAGTCGAACAGAACCTGATGCCATGGCTTGTCACAGGTGCTGCTACTGCGTTAATCACAACCTTAGCCATAGTGGAACTAAACGACGATGATGATCATCATCGCAATAATTCTCCACTTCCACCAACTCCACCTGATGATGATTCAGACGACACTCCAGTTCCTCCAACTCCTGGCGGAGATGAGATAATACCAGACGATGGTCCGGATGATACCCCGACGCCTCCCAAACCGATTTCGTTTAATAATGACGTTATCCTCGATAAAACAGAAAAAACGTTAACTATTCGCGATTCAGTTTTTACTTATACCGAGAATGCTGACGGGACTATTTCTCTGCAAGATAGCAATGGGCGTAAGGCGACTATTAATCTTTGGCAGATTGATGAAACGAATAACACGGTTGCCCTTGAAGGGATGAGCGCAGATGGTGCAACGAAGTGGCAATATAATCACAACGGTGAGCTCGTTATTACGGGCGACAATACCACAGTAAACAACACTGGAAAAACCATCGTCGACGGCAAAGGCGCCACCGGAACTGAAATCGCGGGTAATAACGCGGTGGTGAACCAGGACGGCGAGCTGGATGTGAGCGGCGGCGGTCACGGTATTGATATCACCGGCGACAGTGCAACGGTGGATAACAAAGGCGGTATGACCGTCGCGGATGCGGATTCGATTGGCATTCAGATAGACGGCGACAAGGCGGTCGTGAACAACGACGGTGACAATGCCATCAGCAACGGCGGCACCGGCACGCAGGTTAACGGCGACGAAGCCACCGTGAACAATAACGGCAACACCACCGTTGACGGCAAGGATTCCACGGGCACCGAGATAAACGGTGACAAAGCCATCGTCAACAACGACGGTGACAGCACGATCCTTGATGGCGGCACCGGAACCCGCATTACGGGTGATGATGCGACGGCCAACAACAGCGGCAATACCACCGTTGATGGTCAGGGTTCGACCGGAACTGAAATCGCGGGTAACAACGCGGTGGTGAACCAGGACGGCGAGCTGGATGTGAGCGGCGGCGGTCACGGCATTGATATCACTGGTGATAGCGCCACTGTAATCAACAAAGGCAATATAACTGTCACGGATAAAGATTCGGTTGGTGTACTGATTAATGGTGATCGAGCGACCTTTGCCAATACGGGTCATATTGACGTCAATAATTCAGCTACTGGGTTTAGCATCGCAACCAGTGAGGGAGTTATCTCATTAACTGGCAGTATGGATGTAGGTGACATCTCAACAGGAATGGTGCTCAGCGGAGATGGCAACAGCGTGACGCTGGCAGTAGAAGATCTTAATGTTACTGGGCAGAAAGCGATGGGTGTCGACATTTCTGGTGATAGTAACGACATTGATATCGCTGGCAATATCTTGGTTGATAAAGATCAAACTGCAGATAATGCGGCAGACTATTTCTTCGAGTCATCTGTCGGGGTGAATGTCACGGGTAACAATAATACAGTATCTCTAAATGGCGAATTAACAGTTGTCTCTGACAGCGAATTAACCTCAAGATCTCATGGCAAGCGTGATGGGAGTCAAGAAAATATCTCCGGGCTGATTGTGTCTGGTGATAATAATACAATAAGCCTAAATGGCGGTATACAGTTTATCGGTGAGCAAAAAATACTGGCGGATGGTTCAGATATTGCATCTCTGCGTAAAGGATTTAGTGATACCTCCATAATCAGCGTTGATGGGAACTCATCAGTATATTTGAATGGGACTTCGACAATAGGTGGCGACCTTCCTTTAGGCTATACAAGCATTATTCAGTTAAAAAATAAAGCTATCCTGGAAATTGGTCGTGATGCTTTGTTGGGTGTAAAGGATATTAAATCGTTTAATAACTATTACGAGCCAGTACCGAAGATTATAAAGGCTACTACAGGTTCTAAGGTCATCAATAATGGCAATATAGATATCCAAAATATCGGTTTTATTTCAGTGTCAGGTGAAGATACGTCGGGCACTAATAATGGCAACATTACGCTATCACAGTACGATTACGGCAACATGATGTCAGGTACTAATGCTCTGTTAAGTACCGATGGAGGCAGTGTTGTTAACAACGGCACCATCATCGGGAAGGTCATGGAGCAAAGTAGCGTTATTAATCGATTTGAGACGACCGACGTTACTTATGATGAGTTGTTTAATAATAGCGTTACGGGCATAACCGGAATGCTTTCTAAAACCGGTGCTATGGGCATTAATAATGTAAACGGCATTATTGATATGTATGGACGCGGTAGCGTGGGTATGTTGGCGGTTACTCAAGCGATTATAGAAAATGCTGGCACCATCAAACTGGACTCTCTATGGGTTGATGCTAACGATACCACTGCGTTACCCGATAATATCGCTATCAGTAATGCCCGTTATTATGGTGCAGGGATGGCGGTAGGTTCAGATAGCTATGGTAGCCCGGATGCAAATGTCACAGCTATTAACCAATTAGGTGGTGTGATTAGTGTCTATAATGCTGGGGTCGGTATGGCCGCTTACGGCGGTAGTAATATGGTTATTAACCAAGGTACGATTAACCTGGAGAAAAATGAAAACTATAGCAGTAGTCTGAGTGCAAATACGCTAGTTGGTATGGCGGTTTATCAACACGGCACTGCTATTAACGATAAAACTGGCGTGATTAATATTAATGTCGATACCGGCCAGGCGTTTTATAACGACGGTACAGGGACAATCCTGAATTATGGTGAGATAAACCTTCTCGGTTCTCCAATGGACAGTGCAGATCCCCATATGGGGGCTACCCCAGATAATCTGGATCTGCTGTCAGCACTAACAGGCAGCGGCGAAACGGATATGCGAACTGCTTCAAGTGGTGGGTTTGTGACGACCAAAGCGCTGGCAAACTACGGCAATGAAACGCTAAATAGTAATGTGACCGCCAAAGCGTGGCTTTATAACCAGGATAAGGCCAATCTGACAATTAACGGAGAGCTATCCGTTGGGCAAGGGCTGGAAAATAGCGGATTACTGGATTCTGACACCATTAGTGCAGCAGCGAATGTCTATAACCGTGCATCGGGTAGCATTATTACCGACCTGTTAATGTTAACGAGTGGTAACTCGTTTTTTAACGAGGGTAATTTCAGCGGATCTATAGTTGGCAACAGCTATAGGCAAAATGTGGTTAATACCGGAAGTATGACAGTCACGGCTGATGGTACATCGCTCATCGGCGGCAGCTTTGTGCTTTATAACGAAGCGGGGGCAATACTCAGCAACAGCAACAGCGCCGTTTCGGGTGGAGAAAATGCCATTGTTAACATAACCCGCACCAGCGATTCACTCGCGCAAGTTAACCGCGGCACTATTACCGCGACCAACGGCTACAGTGCGATTAAAACGGCAAGTACGGGTTCTAACAGCAACGGAAAATGGATCTGGAATACCGATACGGGTGTAATTAGCGGCGTGAGTCCTAATGCACTGTTAATTGATCTTGGTCGCGGCTATAACTTTGCCAACGCAGGCACTATTAATGTGCAGGGTGATGGTGCAGTCGCTATCAGCGGGGGAACCACCAGCTATACGGTTCAACTGGTGAACAGTGGGACCATCAATGTCGGTACGGCGCAGGGTAAAGCGGACGGCACTAACGGTACTGGTTTAATTGGTATCAAGGGGAATGGCCGTGAGACGACAATTAATAACGCACAAAGCGGTGTAATTAACGTTTACGCAGATAACTCCTGGGCTTTCGGAGGACAGACTAAAACGATCATCAATAATGGTGAAATCAACCTGCTGTGTGATATGGGATGTGATATTTATGCACCGGGCACCACCGGTACACTGAACGATCATAACAGTACTACTGATATTATTGTTCCTGCCGCAACGAGCACACCTACGCAGGGGTCAGTACCCACAGTACCTGCGGACTCCAGTGCACAGCAAAAACTGACTAACTACACTATTGGTACCAATAGCGATGGCACCTCTGGTATGTTGAAAGCCAATAACCTTGTCATCAGCGACAACGTCAAGGTAAATACCGGATTCAGTGCAGGTACTGCCGACACGACTGTTGTGATTAATGATGTTTTCAAAGGTGAAAATATTTCCGGGGCTGAGAATATTTCTTCTTCCACGGTAATGTGGAATGCTCAGGGCAGCACTGATGCAAGCGGCAACGTAGACGTCACGATGACCAAAAACGCCTATACGGATGTTGTGACGGATTCTTCAGTTAATAATGTCGCTCAGGTACTGGATACGGGTTACACCAATAACGACCTGTACACTAGTCTGAACGTAGGAACGACTGCTGAACTGAACAGTGCGCTGAAACAAATTAGCGGCAGCCAGGCAACCACGGTATTCAATGAAGCACGAGTGTTAAGTAACCGTTTCAGCATGCTGTCAGATGCTGCACCGGAAGTTGCAAACGGTCTGGCCTTCAACGTGGTAGCGAAAGGCGACCCGCGTGCTGAACTGGGAAATAATACACAGTACGACATGATGGCGCTGCGTAAATCCATGACACTGACTGAATATCAGAATCTGAGTCTGGAATACGGTATTGCGCGTCTGGATGGTAATGGTTCAGATACCGCAGGCGATAATGGTGTGACTGGCGGTTACAGCCAGTTCTTCGGTCTGAAACACCAGATGGCGTTTGACAACGGTATGAGCTGGAATAACGCCCTGCGTTATGATGTGCATAATCTCGATAGCAGTCGCTCGATAGCTTACGGCGACGTCAATAAAACCGCTGATGCTAATGTGAAACAGCAGTATCTGGAATTCCGTAGTGAAGGGGCAAAAACCTTTGAACTGCGTGAAGGTCTGAATGTGACACCTTATGCGGGTGTGAAACTGCGTCACACACTGGAAGGTGGCTATCAGGAACGCAATGCGGGTGACTTTAACCTGAGCATGAACAGCGGCAGCGAAACGGCGGTGGACAGCATCGTTGGGCTGAAACTGGACTATGCAGGGAAAGAAGGCTGGAGTGCGAACGCCACGCTGGAAGGTGGGCCGAATCTGAGCTATGTGAAAAGTCAGCGAACTGCGAGCATTTCGGGCGCGGGAAGCCAGCGTTTCAACATTGATGATGGTCAGAATGGTGGTGGTTTCAACAGCCTGGCGACAATGGGTGTGAAATACAGCAGCCAGGAAAGTGCGTTGCAGGTAGATGCATTCCACTGGAAAGAAGACGGCATCAGCGATAAAGGTGTGATGCTAAACTTCAAGAAAACATTCTAATTTTTAGCATGTAATACATAAACCGCAACGCTGATACAGGTTGCGGTTTTTTATTGCCGGATGCGGTGCTTGACGTGTCTTAACCTGCCTGGGGTTTCGTGTCTTTCAGGACAACAGTACAACTCATCCCGCAATCTTGTTTACACCCTCGCATTATTTATCTCTATTCATTTCTATACTGATTTTTCTTAATCCGTTGTATTACAGGGCAGGGTGCGATGAGCAGCAACACATTTACTCTCGGTACAAAATCCGTTAACCGTCTTGGTTATGGCGCGATGCAACTGGCTGGTCCTGGGGTTTTTGGCCCCCCAAGAGATCGCCACGTCGCTATAACCGTGCTGCGTGAGGCGCTGGCATTGGGCGTCAATCATATTGATACCAGCGACTTTTATGGTCCGCACGTCACCAATCAGATTATCCGCGAAGCGCTTTATCCGTACTCTGACGACCTGACAATTGTCACTAAAATTGGTGCGCGGCGTGGAGAGGACGCATCCTGGTTACCCGCATTTTCTCCGGCAGAGCTGCAAAAAGCGGTACACGATAATCTACGTAATCTCGGCCTGGACGTACTGGATGTGGTTAACCTGCGCGTTATGATGGGGGATGGTCATGGCCCAGCGGAAGGATCGATTGAGGCCAGCCTGACAGTGCTGGCGGAGATGCAACAACAAGGCCTGGTAAAACATATTGGCCTGAGTAACGTCACACCGACGCAGGTTGCAGAGGCGCGAAAGATTGCCGAAATCGTCTGCGTGCAGAACGAATACAACATTGCCCACCGTGCTGATGACGCAATGATTGATGCTTTGGCTCGTGATGGCATTGCCTACGTGCCATTCTTTCCGCTCGGGGGCTTTACGCCGCTGCAATCCTCCACGCTTTCCGATGTTGCTACAAGCCTTAATGCGACACCAATGCAGGTGGCGCTGGCGTGGCTGTTACAACGTTCACCGAATATTTTGTTGATTCCTGGAACATCTTCTGTTGCGCATTTACGGGAGAATATGGCTGCTGAAAAATTTCATCTTTCTGAGAAAGTGTTGTCTACGTTGGATGGTATTTCGCGAGAATAACGAATATACAAAAGGGAAAGATGCATTTCCCTTTTGTTTCTTTTTTAATGGCATGGAGTGCATATGTTTAAGGCCAGGATTTGCGGCTGGATAATCAGGGAAAAGGCGATGGATTCATTGATTCGTACAGTGATAGATGGTATCTCACTGATATCCAGACGGTAATCAAACAGATGTGTAGGGCATTCATCCACCACATCTTGATATATTCCGAATTTACGTTGATGCTGCGCGTTGTGATATCTCCGCCGTCGGAATTGATGCACCATAGAGTAAACTGAATATCACGGAATGATAAATGACGCTCTACCAGATAAAACCGCTCTTTCAGTCGCTGTTAAGGCCGACGATGTTTTGGCTTTATAAGCACCATGTTACAGCGAATCACATCACTCTTGCTGCACTGGCGCTTTCTCTTCTTACCGGATTGCTGTTGGTGTTGGTGGCACAACCCATCCTCTTTTTGCTATTGCCCATCGTGCTTTTTATCCGTATGACGCTCAATGCGCTGGATGGCATGTTGGCGCGTGAGTGCAATCAGAAAACACGTCTGGGGGCGATTTTGAATGAAACTGGCGATGTTATTTCCGATATTGCGCTCTATTTACCGTTTTTATTTTTACCGGAAAGTAACGCATCACTCGTAATACTCATGTTATTTTGCACCATATTGACCGAGTTTTGCGGTTTACTCGCGCAGACGATTAACGGTATTCGTAGTTATGTCGGTCCATTTGGCAAAAGCGATCGCGCGTTAATATTTGGTCTGTGGGGGCTGGCCATTGCCATTTATCCACAATGGATGCAATGGAATAATCTTTTATGGAGCATTGCTTCAATTCTGCTTCTCTGGACTGCGATTAATCGTTGTCGAAGTGTGCTCCTGATGAGCGCTGAAAGATAATGCTGGAAAAATCTCTGGCAATACTCTTCGCGTTGTTAATTTTAGCAACGCTGATAAACCGTTTTCTGGTATGGCGGTTACCGGAGAGAAAAGGCGATGAAGTAACATTACGTATTCGTACCTGGTGGGGCATCGTCATTTGTTTTTCACTGGTGATTTCAGGTCCACGCTGGATGACGTTGACGTTTTTTGCGCTGATAAGTTTTCTGGCATTGAAAGAATATTGTACGCTTATATCCGTACATTTTCCGCGTTGGTTATATTGGGTTATTCCTCTTAACTATTTGCTTATCGGTTTTAATTGCTTTGAGCTGTTTCTGTTATTTATACCTTTGGCTGGGTTTCTGATATTAGCCACCTGGCGAGTTTTTGTAGGTGACCCCTCTGGTTTTCTGCATACCGTGAGTGCCATTTTTTGTGGCTGGATAATGACCGTTTTCACCTTGAGTCATGCCGCCTGGTTATTAATGTTGCCAACCATAAATATCCAGGGCGGGGCGTTACTGGTGTTATTTCTTTTGGCGTTAACCGAGTCAAACGATATTGCACAGTATTTATGGGGGAAATCCTGCGGCAGAAGAAAAGTGGTCCCCAAAGTCAGCCCGGGAAAAACGCTGGAAGGTCTGGTGGGAGGAGTAATCACCACCATGATTGCGTCACTGATTATTGGACCGTTACTGACACCGCTAAATACATTACAGGTATTATTAGCGGGTTTGTTAATTGGTATTAGTGGTTTTTGCGGCGATGTAGTGATGTCAGCCACCAAACGAGATGTTGGTGTTAAAGATAGCGGAAAACTATTACCAGGACATGGCGGACTCCTTGACAGGATTGACTCATTAATTTTCACCGCTCCGGTATTTTTTTATTTTATTCGCTACTGCTGTTACTGAAGGAAAACAGAGAAAATGGAAAATTCACGCATCCCTGGGGAGCATTTTTTTACCACCAGTGATAATACAGCGTTGTTTTATCGGCACTGGCCCACTTTACTGCCAGGGGCGAAAAAGGTCATCGTCTTATTTCATCGCGGTCATGAACATTCTGGTCGTCTACAACATATCGTTGATGAACTGGCGATGCCAGATACTGCTTTTTATGCATGGGATGCCCGAGGGCATGGACAAACTTCGGGGCCGCGTGGTTATAGTCCGTCTCTTGCGCGTTCAGTGCAGGATGTTGATGAATTTGTCCGTTTTGCTGCCAGCGACAGCCAGGTCGGACTGGAAGAGGTGGTTGTGATCGCGCAAAGCGTCGGCGCAGTGATGGTTGCCACATGGGTTCATGATTATGCGCCTGCTATTCGCGGACTAGTGCTGGCATCTCCGGCCTTTAAGGTTAAATTGTATGTGCCGCTGGCACGTCCTGGGCTGGCGTTATGGCATCGTCTGCGTGGTCTGTTTTTTATTAATTCCTATGTGAAAGGGCGTTATCTGACCCACGATCGGCAACGGGTGGCGAGTTTCAATAATGATCCGCTGATCACACGGGCGATTGCCGTCAATATCTTGCTCGATCTCTATAAAACGTCTGAACGTATTGTTAGCGATGCGGCGGCGATTACGCTCCCCACGCAACTTCTGATATCAGGCGATGACTATGTGGTGCATCGCCAACCGCAGATTGATTTTTATCAGCGTTTACGTAGTCCTCTGAAAGAGCTGCATCTGCTGCCAGGCTTTTATCACGACACGTTGGGTGAAGAGAACAGGGCGCAGGCATTTGAAAAAATGCAAAGCTTTATCAGCCGTTTATATGCTAACAAGTCGCAAAAATTTGATTATCAGCATGAAGACCGCACAGGACCATCAGCGGATCGATGGCGGCTCCTTTCTGGTGGACCCGTGCCGTTATCGCCGGTTGATTTGGCGTATCGCTTTATGCGAAAGGCGATGAAACTGTTCGGGGCGCACTCTGCGGGCCTGCATCTCGGAATGAGTACCGGCTTTGATTCAGGCAGTTCGCTGGATTATGTCTATCAAAATCAACCGCAAGGCAGTAACGCATTCGGGCGCTTTATCGACAAAATCTACCTGAACAGTGTTGGCTGGCGCGGTATTCGCCAGCGCAAAACCCATTTACAAATGCTGATTAAACAAGCCGTTGCCCATCTCCACGCCAAAGGTTTAGCCGTCCGCGTGGTTGACATTGCCGCAGGGCATGGGCGCTATGTACTGGATGCGCTGGCAAACGAGCCCGCCATAAGCGAAATTTTGTTACGTGATTACAGTGAGGTAAATGTTGCACAAGGGCAAGAGATGATTGCCCAACGGGGAATGTCTGGGCGGGTGCGTTTTGAACAGGGCGATGCGTTTAACCCGGAGGAACTCAGCGCGTTAACTCCGCGGCCTACGCTGGCGATTGTCTCTGGCCTGTATGAGCTTTTCCCCGAAAATGAGCAGGTAAAAAACTCACTCGCAGGTCTTGCCAATGCCATCGATCCGGGTGGCATTCTCATCTACACCGGGCAGCCGTGGCACCCACAACTGGAGCTGATTGCCGGGGTGTTAACCAGTCATAAAGATGGTAAACCGTGGGTAATGCGCGTGCGTTCGCAAGGGGAGATGGATTCGCTCGTGCATGATGCCGGATTCGATAAATGCACACAACGGATTGATGTGTGGGGCATTTTTACGGTTTCGATGGCGGTGCGTCGTGATAACTGAACGCCGGAACGTATTGCTACAAGGAGCTGGCTGGTTATTGTTGCTGGCCCCGTTTTTCTTCTTTACATATGGATTTCTTAATCAGTTCACCGCGACTCAGGATCTTAACAACCATGATATCCCCAGTCAGGTATTCGGTTGGGAAACGGCGATCCCTTTTCTTCCCTGGACTATTGTTCCTTACTGGAGTCTGGATCTTTTATATGGATTTTCGCTGTTCATTTGTAGCTCGACATTCGAACAGCGCCGACTGGTTCACCGGCTTATTCTGGCAACGGTAATGGCCTGCTGCGGTTTTTTTCTCTATCCGCTGAAGTTTAGTTTTATCCGTCCTGAAGTGAGTGGGGTGACAGGATGGCTATTTTCGCAACTTGAACTGTTTGATCTGCCTTATAACCAGTCTCCTTCGCTGCATATTATTCTCTGCTGGCTACTTTGGCGTCACTTTCGTCAGCATCTGGCTGTGAGGTGGCGTAAAGTCTGCGGCGGATGGTTTTTACTCATCGCCATTTCGACGCTGACGACCTGGCAGCATCATTTTATTGATGTCATCACGGGGCTGGCGGTAGGTATGTTAATTGACTGGATGGTGCCCGTCGACCGTCGTTGGAATTATCAGAAACCTGATCAACGTCGAATCAAAATAGCACTGCCATATGTCGCAGGCGCGTGCTCGTGCATTGTGTTGATGGAGCTAATGATAATGCTTCAGTTATGGTGGTCAGTCTGGTTATGTTGGCCAGTATTATCGCTATTCATCATTGGCCGTGGGTACGGTGGGCTTGGCGCGATAACAACAGGGAAAGATAGTCAGGGGAAACTCCCGCCCGCCGTTTACTGGCTGACATTGCCCTGGCGTATCGGGATGTGGCTGTCTATGCGTTGGTTTTGTCTTCGCCTGGAGCCGGTGAGCAAAATTACTGCTGGTGTTTATTTAGGGGCGTTTCCACGACATATTCCGGCACAGAATGCGGTTCTGGACGTCACCTTTGAATTCCCTCGCGGACGAGCGACAAAAGATCGACTCTATTTTTGTGTACCGATGTTGGATCTGGTGGTTCCGGAAGAGGGGGAGCTCCGACAGGCCGTGGCGATGCTGGAAACATTACGCGAAGAGCAAGGCAGCGTTCTGGTCCATTGCGCGTTGGGATTATCGCGCAGTGCGCTGGTGGTGGCGGCATGGCTGTTATGTTACGGACATTGTAAAACCGTTGATGAAGTGATTAGTTATATTCGAGCCAGACGCTCGCGGATTGTGCTTAAGGAAGAGCACAAAGCGATGCTGAAATTATGGGAAAACAGGTAAGCGGATTGAGATGTGGACTGAATATCTACAGTCCACATCAAGATCGTGTCCGGTTATTCAGCAACAATACTGTCGATGGCTGCTTTCGCGTCAGACTGTGCTTTCGCTGCCATTTCCGGGCCGTACGCGATCCCTTCGGCGAAGACAAATTTCACATCGGTAATGCCGATAAAGCCCAGGAATGTGGACAGATATGGCGTTACCAGATCCGTTGGGCCATCTTTATGGATCCCACCGCGGCTGGTGATAACGATGGCTTTTTTACCGGTGACCAGGCCTTCCGGACCCTTCTCGGTATAGCGGAAAGTAACGCCTGCGCGTGCAACCAGGTCAAAATAGTTTTTCAACTGAGTCGAGATGTTGAAGTTATACATCGGTGCCGCAATAACGATAACGTCGTGGGCTTTCAGCTCGGCAATCAGCTCATCGGAAAGCGCCAGAGCTTCCTGCTGACGCGGAGTCAGCGGCGCATCGCTCGGACGCAGTGCACCAACCAGTTCGCCATCCAGGACCGGAATCGGATTTGTAGCCAGGTCACGCACGGTGATTTCATCAGCGGAGTGCTTTTCGCGCCATTGTTCAACAAAATAATCGGACAACTGATTAGACTGAGAGTACCCTGCCAGGATGCTGGATTTAAGAACTAATACCTTGCTCATGGTGTTTCCTTATAGATATTTGAATGGGCAATGCCCCGTTGCTTGTTGACACTTTATTCACAATCTTGCCACAGAGATAGCGCAATAAATCGAAGCCTATGTTCGAATTTATTGAACAACGCATAGAAAGCCGCGATGTGGTACTCTATATCTATCATTTAAAAGAAAATTAATCAGGCAGACTACTGCCCACTAACGTTATGACAGAACAACAAAAATTGACCTTTACTGCCTTGCAGCAGCGGCTGGATTCGCTGATGCTGCGTGACAGACTGCGTTTTTCTCGCCGTCTGCACGGCGTGAAGAAGGTTAAAAATCCTGATGCACAACAGGCCATTTTCCAGGAGATGGCGAAAGAGATTGACCATGCGGCAGGGAAAGTCCTGCTGCGTGAAGCGGCACGACCGGAGATTACTTACCCGGACAATTTGCCGGTTAGTCAGAAAAAGCAGGACATTCTCGAAGCGATTCGTGACCACCAGGTGGTGATCGTCGCCGGGGAAACGGGTTCCGGTAAAACGACTCAGCTACCGAAAATCTGTATGGAGCTGGGTCGCGGGATTAAAGGGCTGATCGGCCATACCCAGCCGCGTCGGCTGGCGGCGCGAACGGTGGCGAACCGTATTGCGGAAGAGCTAAAAACGGAGCCGGGCGGTTGCATCGGTTACAAAGTGCGTTTCAGCGATCACGTCAGTGATAACACGATGGTCAAGCTGATGACCGACGGTATCCTGCTGGCAGAGATCCAGCAAGACCGCCTGCTGATGCAGTACGACACCATCATTATTGACGAAGCGCACGAACGCAGCCTGAATATCGATTTTCTCCTCGGCTATTTGAAAGAGTTGCTGCCGCGGCGTCCTGACCTAAAAATTATTATCACCTCCGCGACTATCGACCCGGAACGCTTTTCGCGCCACTTTAATAATGCGCCGATTATCGAAGTCTCCGGTCGGACCTATCCGGTGGAAGTGCGCTATCGCCCGATTGTTGAAGAAGCCGATGACACCGAGCGCGACCAGTTGCAGGCGATTTTTGACGCCGTAGATGAACTGAGCCAGGAAAGCCCTGGCGACATTCTGATCTTTATGAGCGGCGAGCGAGAAATTCGCGATACCGCCGATGCGCTGAACAAGCTGAACTTACGCCATACCGAAATCTTGCCGCTTTATGCACGGCTTTCCAACAGCGAACAGAACCGCGTGTTCCAGTCGCACAGCGGGCGACGCATTGTACTGGCGACCAACGTCGCGGAAACCTCGCTGACCGTACCGGGTATTAAATACGTTATCGACCCAGGTACGGCGCGTATCAGCCGCTACAGCT
>OIAE01000301.1_pt1 | contig 13499 bp, 9 predicted proteins | sample 1580681 | NCBI WGS metagenome assembly OIAE01 (sample SAMEA3882525, study PRJEB24775) | human gut metagenome | biome: human-associated habitat; feature: intestine environment; material: feces | place: Netherlands | collected 2009/2010
AAATTCGAAAAAAAGATAAAAAGATTCCAATCCTTGCGATGAGTGCCAATGCGTATATGCAAGATATACAGAAATGTTACAAGGCTGGTATGAATGGGCATATCAGTAAACCTTTATATTTAGAGGATCTAAAAGATCGAATTATTCAAATTCTATAAAAAGCCAGGTTTTTCCTGGCTTTATTAAATGATGATACCGTTGCAGTGATCAATTTCATGTTGAATGATTTGAGCAATAAAACCAGAATAGGATTGTTTACACTTTTTAAAAGATTCATCTTGATATACAACAGTAATATTTTCATAACGAGTTGTATTTCTTTCACCCTCTAGTGATAAACAACCTTCTTTGACTTTGTAAGGTCTAGATTTCTTTGTGATTTTTGGGTTATACATCACAATTTGTGCAGGCCCAATCGCAAAGATAATAATATTTTTAGAAACACCAATCATATTGGCAGCCATGCCTACACATTGATCACTATAAGCTTGTAATGTATCTTTTAAATCTTGAGCCACTTGTGTATCCATTTTTGTAGCTGGAGCTGACTTAATGGCTAAGAAAGCTTCATCTTTCATTATTGGTTTAATCATAACATACCTCTTTTCTTCAAAAATCATATTTGTTTTAGATGTTTTTTTCAAGTATAATTGGCATATGCTGAAAAATATAGTATTTGATTTAGGAAATGTATTGGTTAAATTTGATTCAAATGAATTGATTTATAGCTTCTTTAATGAAAGACAAGAGGAAGTGAAATCATTCTATTTTGATTCTTTATGGAATGAGTATGATCAAGGACTTTATTCAGTGGAAGAGATGATTGAAAAGGGAGTAAAACAATTTCCTGAATTAGAGTTAAGTATCAAAAAGTTGATGTATCATTGGACAGAATTTGTGATTCCATTAAAAGATAATGTTGCGTATATCAAAGATTTAAAACGATTGGGATACAATGTATATACGGTTCCCGATGGGCAATTCCTCATCGGTCAGAACGGTAAGCTTAATCCCAACGCCACATTGGGTAGAGTTGTGAATTATAAAGGACGTGACTATCTGCTGACTCCGGATGATTGGGAAGATGTGGGAATGCGTACCGGTCTGCGTCAGGAATACAACTTCTCGGTGAGCGCAGCCAATGAAAAGTCCTCTTTCTATGTTTCTTTAGGTTATCTTGGAAATGAGGGTATCACTGAAGGCTCTGACCTGAAACGTTTGACAGGCCGTTTGAAAGCCGACTATCAGGCAAAGAAGTGGTTGAAGATTGGTGGTAATATGGGATATGCACGTTTTGATTCCAACTCGTTGAGTAACAATGGTACCAGTTCGTCTACCGGTAATATATGGGCGTTTGTTACCCAAATGGCTCCCATCTATCCCGCCTACGTGCGCAATGCTGACGGCAGCATCATGGTGGATAATAATGGTATTGGAATGATGGACTACGGTAGTGGTATCAATGCAGGTATGCAGCGTCCTTTCATTGCTGCCTGAAGGTGACATTCAATGGTGCTTTCAACTTGGATGAGACACGTCATAGTTACGTTTACAATCCTTACTACGGGCAGTTCGACTCCACTGGCGGTACAGTGAGTAAGTATCATACACGTACTTACGATTACAACCTGCAACAACTTGTTTCTTATGCCCGTTCGTTTGGCGACAATAACTTCGATATTCTTTTAGGTCACGAATATTATGATTATCGCTACTATGAACTTGGGGCCAGCAAGTCGCAGATGTTCTCTCAAGGCAATAAGGAATTGGACGGTGCCATTATCGACGGACAAGGTGCTTCTTCCTATAAAGAGCGTCGTAACAATGAAGGTTTCTTCGGCCGTTTGCAATACAATTATGACGAACGCATCTTCGGCTCGGCTTCTTTGCGTCGTGATGCTTCCAGCCGTTTCCATCCGGACCATCGCTGGGGTACATTCTGGTCGGTAGGCGGTGCGTGGCTTATCAACAAAGAAAGCTGGTTTGATGCTTCATGGGTGCAGGAACTGAAGCTGAAGGCTTCTATTGGTTCACAAGGTAATGACAATATCGGTGACTTCCTCTATACGGATAGATTTAACATTATCAACTCTAACAACAGCCTTGGTACTTCATTTAAATCTAAGGGCACTAAAGACATCACTTGGGAAACCAACACTAACTTCAATATCGGTGCAGAGTTCCAGTTGTGGAACCGTGTAACCGGTAGCATTGAGTACTACAGACGTAAGACTTCGGATATGTTGTTCTCATTTACCGTGGCTCCATCATTGGGTTATGCTTCCTATATGGACAACGTTGGTAACATGGTCAATAGTGGTGTGGAAATGGACTTCAATGTGAATATCTTCGATACACGTAACTTTACGTGGGATGTGAATGTGAACATTTCAACCTTGAAGAACCGTATTACGATGCTTGATCCTGATAAGTTGATTACTACTGAGTATACAGCTGATGGAAAAGGATATAAGGGCTATTCTAACGGAAGCTTCTTCATTGGTGAGGATTTGTCTATGTTTACATGGCGCTTGAAGGAGTATGCCGGAGTGAATGAAAAGGGTGAGTCTTTGTTCTATAAGAATGTCAAGGACGAGGCCGGCAATATCACCGGACGTGAAACGACTACGAATCATGCTCAGGCTGACTATTACATCACAGAGGAAAGCTCAATACCTAAGGTGTATGGTGGTTTCGGTACCAAACTGAAAGTATATGGCGTGGACTTCGGCATAAACTTCACTTACCAGATTGGTGGTAAGCAATATGATGGTACGTATGCTTACTTTATGTCGTCACCTTATGGTACGGCTGGTTACAACTACCATAAGGATTTGCTGAACTCATGGACTCCTGAGAACACAAATACTAATATCCCTCGTTTCCAGATGAACGACCAATATTCAGGGGCAATGTCTACGCGCTTCTTGACAAATGCGAGCTTCTTGAATATCCAGAATATTAATGTGGGCTACACGTTACCTTCCAAGTGGACAAGAAAGTTGGCCATCAACTCATTGCGCGTGTATATGTCGGCAGAAAATGTTTTCTATTGGTCTAAACGTAAAGGGTTCGACCCACGTCAGTCATACGACGAGACAACCAATGCTACTTTCTATTCACCGATGCGTACCATCTCCGGTGGTGTGTCATTTGAGTTCTAAACCTAATATATAGATTACAATGATTATGAAGAAGAATATATTCAAACTATTTTCGGTTATGGTCGTATCGGCCACGGTATTGACCGGCTGTATAGAAGAGGTTTTTCCCGAAGATTCTACAGCGACCTCCGATCAGATTGGTGCATCGGCAACAGCGATTGAGGCTTCGCTTAATGGCTTGCCATCGCAAATGGTACAAGGCTATCTAGTGTACGGTAAGCAAACACATGAGACCGACCTTGCTTATCCCTCATTGATGTTGGCCCAGACAGAACTGCTGGGTGATGTTGTGGCTACAGATTACGGGTATGACTGGTGGTGGCGCTTCAATGCCAATAATGGTATGAACGACACCGGCTATTATTCATATTTGCCTTACTTGACCCTATATAAGTTCGTTAAATCGGCCAATGACGTGATTGCGGCCGTTGATGTGACTGATCCCACAATTACCGATGAAATGCGTGGGCTTGGAAGTATAGCCCATGCTTTCCGTGCATTGGACTATTATACGCTGATGGTACTTTTCGAACCGGTAGAAAATATCTATACCGATTGTAGCAAGGTACTGGGGCTGACGGTGCCCATCGTGACTGAGGCAACAACTAACGACATTGCGAAGAGCAATCCGCGTGCGACCCACGAAGAATTGGTGAATTTCATTCTTGCCGACCTTGACAAGGCAGAGATAGGTTTGGAGTCTTATACACCTGTCAGTAAGAACTTCCCTGACTTGGCGGTCGTATATGGTCTGAAGGCCAAAGTATATATGTGGGATGGTCAGTTTGCTAAAGCTGCCGAGTATGCCCGCAAGGCTATTGATAAGTCGGGAGCAACACCTATGAGCGAATCACAGTGGCATAATCCCACTACCGGTTTCAATACGGCTACTTCTGCATGGATGTGGTACCTTCACCCCACGGCTTCCAATATGGGTAATCTTGCTAATTTCATTGGTCACATTTCCAATGAAGCGGATTGGGGATATGCTTCTTTGTCTAAGCTCCAGATGGCACGTTCACTTTATGACGCGATTCCTGCTACCGATTTCCGCAAATATTCTTACCTTGACCCGGACAGAAGTACTTACGCTTACCAGTCAGTGAGAGGCAATGCATGGCTGGATGAACAACCGGATTATATGTCATTGAAGTTCCGCCCCGTGGGTGGTGACTATAACACTTATTCTGTGGGTGCGGCTGCAGATATTCCCGTGATGCGTGTGGAAGAGATGTATCTCATAGAGGCTGAAGCAGTAGGTGCCAGCCAGAATGTGGCAGCAGGCGTACAGTTGTTGAATAACTTTATGAAGCAGTACCGCCAGAGCAATTACAATTTCAGTACGGGTGATTTGCGTAATTTCCAACTTGAGGTGTTGAAACAGATGCGTATCGAGTTCTGGGGTGAGGGAATCGCATTCCCCACGGCTAAACGTCTGAAACCGGATGTCATTCAGAATTATGAGGGTACCAACTTTATAGAAGATATCTTCAAGATAAACTGTAAAGGTGTGAAGCCCAACTGGACATTGATGATTCCTAAGACCGAGGTCGATTCAAATACTGCCCTTCAGGGAATGAACAATCCGGACCCGTCCGGTGCTATTGCTAAACGTCCTACTCCGATAGGGGAGTTTGCACCGGGTAACAATTAACCAATGAACTAACTTTTAATAGAATTTGTATATGAATAAGATATTCAATAAATTGTTTTTGGGCTTGGCCGTATGCGGTTTGGCTATGACGGCTTGTTCAGACGGTGTGGAGTGGGAGCCTTCTCCGGTTCCTACCGAGGGTGTACAAGCTTATATTTATGCTGATAACACTGATTTGACTTATTATCCGAATGATGAACAGGTTTTTGTGGTCAAAATCGGCCGTCAGAAAACAGATGCGGCTGCATCTATTCGCTTGACTACAGATGCGGAGAACGTAACAGTGCCGACAACGGTTGATTTTGCTGCCGGTGAAGCACTCAAAGAAGTAAAGATTGCGTTTGACATAGCTGTGGGTACTACTGCATCTTATACAATTACCATTCCTGAAGAAGATTCCTATGTTTATGGTTCACCCAAGGTGACGATAAAAATAAAGCGTGACTATACTTGGCTCAATATAGGTATAGGCTACTATGCATCTCAATTATTTGGCGAGGGTTGGGATCAACCTGTACTGAAGGCTAAAGAGGCTAATATCTATAAGCTGGAAGATTGCATTACGAAAGGATATCCCATCATGTTTACGCTAAGCGATGACAATCAAGAACTGATAGGTTGGGATCCTCAACCTACTGGTTATGACAAGACGGATTATGGTATGCTATACTTTGCAGCAGCAGGTATGGAGCGTAAAGGAAACGTGTTGTCTTTCCCGATGCAGGGCTTAGTAGTGCTTGACGGTGGTAAATGGGGAGTACTGTATCAGGGATTCACGGAAACGCTGGAGATGCCGGAAGGGTTTTGATTATCCTGGTAATTAGATAATATGTAATTTGAAATGGCATGTAAGATGAAGTTCGACTTCATCTTACATGCCATTTTTCTATTGTGTCTGTTTTTATTTTATTCCGCTTTTTAAGGCGCTTCCGCCAAAATTATTTATATTTGCTGCCCGAACCAACAATACGTATATATAATAAGGTATAGAAACTATGAAAGAATTTGTAATTTCCGAAGTGCAGGCAGAAACAGCGGTATTGGTAGGTCTCATCACTAAAACGCAGGATGAGCGAAAGACGAACGAATACCTGGACGAGCTGGCATTCTTGGCTGAGACAGCCGGGGCGGAAGTAGTGAAGCGGTTTACCCAAAAGCTGGATGCAGCGCATTCCGTGACTTATGTCGGCAAGGGCAAGCTGGAAGAAATTAAAGAGTATATCCGGAATGAAGAAGAAGCCGAACGCGAAATCGGCATGGTGATTTTTGATGATGAACTCTCTGCCAAGCAGATACGTAATATAGAAGCTGAACTCAAAATCAAGATACTGGACCGTACGTCCCTGATTCTCGATATTTTTGCCATGCGTGCCCAGACTGCCAATGCAAAAACGCAGGTGGAGCTGGCGCAGTATAAGTACATGCTCCCCCGTCTGCAACGTTTGTGGACCCACTTGGAACGCCAGGGTGGTGGCTCCGGTGCCGGTGGAGGTAAAGGTTCCGTGGGACTTCGCGGTCCGGGTGAAACGCAGCTGGAAATGGACCGCCGTATCATCTTGAACCGTATGTCATTGTTGAAGGAGCGCTTGGCTGAGATTGACAAGCAGAAGTCTACCCAGCGGAAGAACCGCGGACGCTTGATTCGTGTGGCATTGGTGGGATATACCAATGTAGGAAAATCCACATTGATGACTTTGCTTTCGAAAAGTGAAGTCTTTGCCGAGAATAAGCTGTTTGCCACGTTGGATACTACGGTGCGTAAGGTGATTATTGAGAACCTGCCGTTCCTGCTTTCTGATACAGTGGGCTTTATCCGTAAATTGCCGACGGATTTGGTAGACTCCTTCAAGTCTACTCTGGATGAGGTACGCGAGGCGGACTTGCTGTTGCATATCGTAGACATCTCTCATCCGGATTTTGAAGAACAGATAGAAGTTGTGAACAAGACGTTGGCAGATATCGGTGCCGCCGGTAAGCCCATGATTCTTGTATTCAATAAGATAGACGCTTATACTTATATAGAGAAAGCGGCTGACGACCTTACCCCCAGAACCAAGGAAAACTTGACACTCGAAGAACTGATGAAGACGTGGATGGCTAAGATGGAGGATAACTGCCTCTTTATTTCTGCCCGCGAAAAAATCAATATGGAGGAACTGAAGAGTGTGGTTTATCAGCGTGTGAAGGAATTGCACGTGCAGAAGTACCCCTATAATGACTTTCTTTATCAGACCTACGAAGAAGAAGTTTAATTTTAGTTATGAGTTATAAGTTATGAGTTATTTGCTGGCAGCGGTTTGAATTGGTAGTGCCGGCAAAGGCAATGACTTATAACTCATAACTCATAACTCGTTATAAGGATGAATTACAGAAGACTGACCGAAGATGAAATTCTCCGGTTGAAGAGCCAGTCATGCCTGGCTGATGATTGGGGGAAAGTAACCGTTGCAGAAGAGTTCTCAACGGAATTTGTGCATCATACCCGTTTTTCGGGTGAGGTGCGTTTGGGAGTGTTCCATTCAGAATTTATGTTGCCGGGAGGAATCAGGAAGCATTCCGGTTTGCGGCATGTGACGCTGCATAATGTAACGGTGGGAGATAACTGTTGCATTGAGAATATCCAGAACTACATTGCCAATTATGAAATAGGGCATGACACCTTCATTGAGAATGTGGATATTATTCTGGTAGACGGTGTGTCGAAGTTCGGTAACGGGGTAGAAGTGTCTGTCCTGAATGAGACGGGAGGCCGTGAGGTGCTGATTAATGATAAACTCTCCGCACACCAAGCCTATATTCTGGCGCTTTACCGCCATCGCCCGGATCTGATTGCACGGATGAAGGAAATCACGGATTTTTATTCCAGCAAACATGCTTCTGCTGTAGGAAGCATCGGGAACCATGTAATGATATTGAACACCGGTTCCATAAAGAATGTGCGCATCGGTGATTATTGCCGCATCTGTGGTACATGCCGTCTGTATAACGGAAGCATCAACAGCAACGAGGTGGCGCCGGTACACATCGGGCATGGGGTGATTTGTGATGATTTCATCATCTCTACCGGGTCTCATGTAGATGACGGAGCTATGCTGAGCCGCTGCTTCGTGGGGCAGGCATGCAAGTTGGGACACAACTACTCTGCCTCGGATTCTTTGTTTTTCAGCAACTGCCAGGGAGAGAACGGGGAGGCGTGCGCTATTTTTGCCGGACCTTATACGGTGACACACCATAAATCCACGTTGCTGATTGCCGGTATGTTTTCCTTTATGAATGCCGGTTCGGGGTCCAATCAGAGTAACCACATGTATAAGTTAGGGCCTATCCATCAAGGCACTTTGGAGCGTGGCGCCAAGACGACTTCCGATTCGTACATCTTGTGGCCTGCAAGGGTGGGAGCGTTTTCCTTGGTAATGGGGCGCCATGTCAACCATTCTGATACTTCGAACCTGCCGTTCTCTTACTTGATAGAGCAGAATAATACCACCTACCTTGTACCCGGTGTCAACCTGCGTAGTGTGGGTACCATCCGTGATGCCCAGAAGTGGCCGAAACGTGACGGGCGTACCGACCCGAACAAACTGGATTACATCAACTATAATCTTCTCAGCCCCTACACGGTGCAGAAAATGTTCAAGGGACGGGAAACGTTGCAGAATCTGCGTCATGCCAGTGGCGAGCTTTCGGACATCTATTCTTTCCATAGTGCGAAGATACGTAACTCGGCTTTGGTGAAAGGTATCCGCTTCTATGAAATAGCCATTCATAAGTTCCTCGGAAACTCTGTCATCAAGCGCTTGGAAGGCATTGACTTCCGGAGCAATGAAGAAATACGTGCCCGTTTGAAGCCCGATACTGCCATTGGCAGCGGCGAATGGGTGGATATTTCCGGATTGATAGCCCCAAAGAGTGAGATAGATGCGCTGATAGACGGTATTGAGTCCGGCAAAGTCAATCGCTTGAAGTCTATCAATGCCGAGTTTGAGAAGATGCACAGCAACTACTATACCTACGAATGGACCTGGGCGTATGAGAAGTTGGAAGAGTTCTATGGTATCAAGCCGGAAGGTATGACGGCAGAAGACGTCATACATATTGTCGAAAAATGGAAAGAAGCAGTAGTTGGCCTCGACCGCATGGTGTATGAGGATGCTAAGAAAGAATTTTCACTGGCTTCCATGACGGGCTTTGGAGCTGACGGCTCACGCTTGGAAAAGGAACTTGATTTTGAGCAGGTACGCGGCGACTTTGAAAGCAATCCGTTTGTAATGGCTGTGTTGAAACACATTGAGGTGAAGACGGCGCTGGGCGATGAACTGATAGGGCGGATGCAGCGGGTATCAGAAAATTAATTATGATTTGCCGCCTTTTTACTCTAATTAAAGAATTATTTCAATAATAGTTTTTACCTTTGCTCTGTAAAGGCGGTTTTCAGGCTGCCTTTGCTACCCGAATCACTTTTAAACATTAAATATACGAGTAATTATGGCAACAACACCTCCGTTCAAGTATCAGCCCATGTTCGAGAAGGGAAAAGATACTACTGAGTATTATCTGCTTACGAAAGATTACGTGTCAGTAAGCGAGTTTGAAGGAAAACCTATCCTGAAGATTGAAAAAGAAGGTTTGACGGCAATGGCCAATGCGGCTTTCCGTGATGTGTCGTTCATGTTGCGTCGTTCGCACAACGAGCAGGTTGCTAAGATTCTGAGTGACCCCGAAGCAAGCGATAACGATAAATACGTGGCACTCACCTTCCTGCGCAATGCAGAGGTAGCATCCAAGGGGGTACTTCCTTTCTGCCAGGATACGGGTACGGCAATCATCCACGGCGAAAAGGGACAACAAGTATGGACCGGCTACTGTGATGAAGAAGCTCTCTCACTGGGTGTTTACAAGACTTATACCGAAGAGAACCTGCGCTATTCGCAGAATGCTCCCCTCACCATGTACGATGAGGTGAATACGAAGTGCAACCTTCCCGCACAGATTGACATCGAAGCTACGGAAGGTATGGAGTACGAGTTCCTCTGCGTAACCAAGGGTGGTGGCTCTGCCAACAAGACTTATCTCTACCAGGAGACAAAGGCTATCCTCAACCCCGAAACATTGGTTCCCTTCCTTATCTCAAAAATCAAGACTTTGGGTACGGCAGCTTGTCCTCCCTATCACATCGCATTCGTTATCGGCGGTACCTCTGCCGAAAAGAACTTGCTGACTGTGAAACTGGCTTCCACCCACTTCTACGATAACCTACCCACTACCGGCAATGAGTTCGGCCGCGCTTTCCGCGATGTGGAACTGGAGAAGCTGGTACTGGAAGAAGCTCATAAGATTGGCCTCGGTGCCCAGTTCGGCGGCAAGTATCTGGCTCACGACATCCGCATCATCCGCCTGCCGCGTCACGGCGCTTCCTGCCCCGTGGGTCTGGGCGTTTCCTGCTCTGCCGACCGCAACATCAAGTGTAAAATCAATAAAGAAGGTATCTGGATTGAAAAGCTCGACAGCAATCCGGGTGAACTGATTCCCGAAGAACTCCGTAAAGCCGGTGAAGGCGACGTGGTGAAGATTGACTTGAACCAGCCGATGGCCGATATTCTGAAGGAACTGACCAAGTATCCGGTTTCCACCCGTTTGTCTCTGAATGGAACCATTATCGTAGGCCGTGACATCGCACACGCCAAGCTGAAAGAACGTCTGGACCGTGGCGAAGACCTGCCGCAGTACATCAAAGACCATCCCATCTACTACGCCGGTCCTGCCAAGACTCCTCAAGGCATGGCTTGCGGCTCCATGGGCCCGACTACTGCCGGACGTATGGACCCGTATGTAGACCTCTTCCAAAGCCACGGCGGCAGCATGATTATGCTTGCCAAAGGTAACCGCAGCCAGCAAGTGACAGATGCCTGCCAAAAGTATGGCGGTTTCTACTTGGGCTCTATCGGTGGTCCTGCCGCTATCTTGGCACAGAACAACATCAAGAGCATTGAGTGCGTGGAATATCCCGAACTCGGTATGGAAGCTATCTGGAAGATTGAGGTGGAGAACTTCCCTGCATTCATCTTGGTGGACGATAAGGGCAACGACTTCTTCAAGCAACTGAAGCCCTGGAATTGCAGCAAGTAAAACAGAAGCCTTTTAGAAAGGCATAATATAAGGAAAGCCGTAACGGAGAAAATCTTGTTACGGCTTTTTTGTTTTGTAGAGGAAAACAAAGTGTTTCGCGGCATAGAACACTCTGTTTCATCAAGCAAAACAAACTGTTCCTTTATGTTGAAACAAATTGTTTCTTCCTATTGAAACAAACTGTTCTTTCATGTTGGAACAAAGTGTTCTTCCCTATTGGAACACTCTGTTCTGCCTTGATAAAACAGATTGTTCTCTATAGGAGAATAAAACTGAAACTCGTTTGTTGTCGTATTTTTGTTACATTCTCCTTTTCATTTCTCAGTTAACTTCTTTATCTTTAGCCCTCCAAACAACCAATTTAATAAAACATGGAACTGACTCTTACACGACAAACTCCGGCACAACACATCGTATGGCTGGATGTGGTACGCCTTGTTGCAATGTTTACAGTAGTTTGCTGCCATTGCACAGACCCTTTTAACTTCTATCCGGGCACATCGCCCGACATTGTTGACATCAAGTTCTGGGGAGCTGTCTACGGTGCGGCGCTCCGTCCTTGCGTACCGCTTTTTGTAATGATTACCGGTGCATTGCTGTTGCCGGTACGGGGTGACGCCTCGGCATTCTACAAGAAACGTATCCCCCGCGTATTCTTTCCTTTCCTCATCTGGTCTGTGATTTACAATCTGTTCCCCTGGATAACGGGACTGCTGGGAGTGGAGCCGAAAGTGATTCTGGATTTCTTCCCTTATTCGGGTGAGGAAGTGATGCGCCAGTCTCTGGCAGTGAGCCTGGGATATATTGCAGAAATGCCTTTTAATTTCTCTCTATTGGATGTGCACATGTGGTATATCTATCTGCTGATAGGGCTTTATCTCTATCTTCCGATATTCTCGGCATGGGTGGAGAAGGCCTCGGAACGTGCCAAACTATGGTTTCTTGCAGCATGGGGAGTGACACTGCTGCTGCCTTATTATACCGAGTTTGCCGCTCCGTACCTTTGGGGGACTTGCTCGTGGAACTCGTTCGGTATGCTGTATTACTTTGCCGGTTTTAACGGCTACCTATTGTTGGGCCATTATCTGAGGAACCATAACTGGACGGGCCGGCAACTCTGTGGCATCGGCATTCCCATGTTTGCCATTGGCTATGCCGTAACATTCCTTGGTTTCCGTCGTATGACCTCCTTGCCGGATTTTACGGATGAGATGCTCGAACTCTTCTTCACCTACTGTTCGCTGAATGTAGTAATGATGACCATCCCTGTGTTTATGCTTTGCAAGCGGGCCAATTTCCGTTCGGAGCGCATCAAGAAAGCATTGGCAAACTTGACGCTCTGTGGTTTTGGAGTCTATATGATACACTATTTCTTTACCGGACCGAGCGTAGTCCTGATGCGTGCTATCCATGTTCCTATCTATCTTCAGATACCTTGTGCCGCAGTCGTCGCTTTCTGTACTTCCTGGTTTCTGGTGGCAATGGCATACCGTTGTTTCGGGAAGCGGACCAAGTGGGTGCTGGGGTAGTTTGGATGAAAGATTGTTTATCTTTAAAGGAGGAGATTTAGGGCTTATTATCTCCTCCAGATTCTCCACATATAGTAAGCGCAGTGCGTGAATGCGAAAACAAACGAGATAATCAGCAGCACTTTGCTTTCTCCCCATCCCACAGTCTGTTGGTGCCACAGTCCGGTGATGACACAAAGAACGGCAAGGATAAGTCCAATCATGTTCAAGGTCACCTGCCCGTGGCGGGTGTCGCCTCCATGCTCCAGCTTACTGTGCTTCATGCCGTAGCCCACGTAGATGTCCAGACCGATGAGCATCCACAGCACCAGGCGTATCCATGTATCGGCAGGAAGGAACAACATCATGCAAAGGCAAGTAAGAATACCCAGTATGGGGATAAGTGGAACAAGTGGGGTTTTAAAGGAACGGGGCACGTCAGGCATGGTTCTGCGTACTACCAGTACAGCGGCACAGACCAGCGTGAAGGCCATCAGCGTGCCGATGCTTGTCATCTCTCCGGCCAGCCGTGCGGGTACAAAAGCTGCCAGCAGGCCCACAAGTACCATGAAGAGCAGGTTGCTGCGTGCCGGAGTACGGAACTTTTCGTTGATATGCGAGAAGAAAGGAGGCAGCAGCCCGTCGTGGCTCATGCTCAGGAATACGCGGCTCTGTCCCAGCAGCGTCACCATGATGACGGAGCAATATCCGAACAGAATGGACAGCACGATGGCACGGTTCAGCCAGGGATAGTCCGGCTGGATGATACCTGCCGCATCAGCCTGCCCCATGTGCTCTATGGCTATGGCAACGGGAGCAATGCCTTGCTGTCCGCTGAAGGCGGTGTAGTGTGCCACTCCCGTCATGACGTGGGCAAAAACCATATAGAGCACGGTGCATACCAGCAGGGAGACCAGAATGCCGATAGGCATGTTCCGCTTCGGGTTCTTCGTCTCTTGGGCAGCTGTGCTCACGGCGTCGAATCCGAGGAAGGCGAAGAATACGATGGCCGCCCCTCGCAGGATGCCGGAGAATCCATATTCAAAG
>OIAE01000318.1_pt1 | contig 13165 bp, 14 predicted proteins | sample 1580681 | NCBI WGS metagenome assembly OIAE01 (sample SAMEA3882525, study PRJEB24775) | human gut metagenome | biome: human-associated habitat; feature: intestine environment; material: feces | place: Netherlands | collected 2009/2010
GGCGTCGTATTCCTTTTTGGGGTCGTGCCCTGCGGGGGTAAACCGTTCCGGCGGAAAAACCGCTTCCAGAATTTTTCTATTGTTCGCCGCCATTTTAAAAGACAGCACATCCCGCACCAACAGCAGCTTTCGCGCCAAGCAGGGCAGCTGATAGGGCGTGATCCCTCCGTCGATGATGGCCCGGCCGATGGGCATTTCTCCCAACGCCAGCATGCGGGTCAGACAAGCTCCTCCCATGGAGCAGCCATAGGCCCCGTCCAGACGGGAGATGCCGTGGTTTTCTAAGTAGGAGATCACCTCATCCACGGTCTGCTCCACAGAGGTGAAGTCCCCGGGATACTCCGGCTGATGGCCGTCATATATCACCTGAAAAACGCGCCATTTCCGAGAAAGCTGTGTGATTGTGTCAGCAAAGGCCCATACCGGCTCTGCCGTACAGGGGAAAAACAGCAGCGTCCGCTCCTGCGCCTGCCCGTGTTCCAATATCTGCATGGCTCACCCCTCCGATTTCACGCACTCTGCGTAGGTCAGCGGGAACGAGGTTTTCAGCACGGTGCTTTTCCGCACCGTCCAGCCGTTTTCCCGCAGGAACGAAAGGTAATCTGCACTCGTCCATTTGCTGTGCAGCGGAAAGCCCGCCAGCTTCATGAAAAATGCTGTGACCTTTCCGAAGAAAGCGTTATCTGCGTGGGTAAAGGTCGGCGCAACCAACACGCCGTCGTCTTTCAGCACCCGGCGAATTTCGGGGAGAGCCTTCTCCGGCTCCGGCACGATATGCAGCGCATTGGCCACGATGACCACGTCAAAGCTTTCGTCGGCATAAGGCAGGTGGAACATATCCTGCACCGAAAAATAGAGCTTCGTAGATTTTACGCCCTGTTTTGCCTGCTCAATCATCTCTTGGGATGCGTCGGTAGCTTCAATATGGTCAGCAGAGCGGACGATATTTTTGGCGATCAGCCCCGTGCCTGTGGCCAGCTCCAGCACGGTTTTGTGCCGCACCACGGGGCGCAGCAGCTCGTACAGCCGCTCGTAAGCCGCTGCGTCCTTGCGCATGAAGCGGTCGTACCGCCCGGCGTTTTTATCCCAGAAATTTTGACTGTTTCTCATGATTTCGCCCTCACAACGAGATGTTAAACTCCTCTAACTCACACAGGTGACACAAGCGAGTTAGAGTAAGCTAACTGTATTCCTTTTGAAAAGCCGCATCACTGCGGCTTTTCCGCTTATGCAAATAGCTCCCGGCAGGCGCCCCGCACCAGCGTTTCCAGCACCTGCGGATAGAGCACCCCAATCTGCTCCTGATGGGAGACGGTTAAAATCAAGCCCCGCACTGTGGCGGCAGCCAGCGCCATACCGCCCTTGGGCTGCAAGCCGCCCATCTCCAGCAGGGTACGGATGTGCGTCTCGTCATCGTGGTAGTGGGCGGTCTTCACTTCCTCCGGCAGGCGGTGCAGAAGAAAATCTGCGTCATTTTCGATGAACACAAAGGCTTTTGTCCTGGAGAGCCAACGGCAGGCCGCCAGGATCGCCGCTGCCGCGCGGTCGGCAGGAAGCAGGGGTGCATTCTCCTGCAAGGACTTCTGCGCTGCCGCGAAGCACTCGGTATGGATGTCCTCCAGTACAGCGAAAAACAGCAGCTCTTTGGAATCAAAGAATTTGTAAAATGACCCCTTGGAGATCCCAACGGCCTCCGCCAGCTGCTCCACCGATGTTTTCCGAATCCCAACGGTCACGGCACAACGCAACGCTTCGTCTAATAAATCCTTGCGGATCATTTCATTTTTCTGTTCTGTAAACGCCAAGTGATAACCCCCAAAACATTTTGACCGCTTTTGTTCTTTCAGTCATAATTATACTCTTTGTGTTCGCCACTGTCAATGGATTTCAAAGAAAAGTTACAAATGAAGATACCGAAAACATACTTGGCAAGCAAGGGCATGGCGGTACCCACTCATGCAAAATTTATAAGCCCCTGCCGCAGCAGGGGCTTATAAATCGCCTGTCTGGGATAAAATCCTCGAACCCCTTTGACACAGATTCCATCTGTGACTATGCATCGCAAGCGATGCTAAAGGAGCACGGTCAGCCACGACCGTGCTCCTTTAAATTTGTGCGGCTCTATGTCAATAGTTGGGATAGAGGTAAGCGCAAGAATGTGGTAGCATATATATATTATCGTTCCCAAGTGTCTCTGCTGTTCTTCTTGTTTTGCTTCTGCTGTGCCTGCTGTTTCTGACGCAGATGTTCACGGATGGAGCGAGCTTCCGTTTCCTCATGAAGTATATCAGCAACATCCCGCTTGCTGTCGTACATCATCAAGTAATCGTACTTATCTCCGTAAGCAGACTGCACACGGTCAACCACAGAGCGCTCCATTGCAGGACGCAGGTCGAGCCTTGCGTCCTGCAATTCGTCTGGGTCGAATTCTGCCGATTGCGTCTTCAAATCAGCATACTGCTGCAAAGCGTCGTTCAGCTCAGCCGTGTACTTTTCTTCCTGTTGCGACAGCTTTTTTAGTGCGGCTTCCATCGTGGAAATGTCCTTTTTCACAGCAGCGATACCGGCATCGTCACTGCATTCCAGCGAGTGCAGCAGCATATCCTTCTCGGATTTCAGCTCTTCCAATTCCTCGGTCAGCTCCGCAATATGGCGGGACAGTTCACACTGCTTCGGGATGAGATAGAGGGGTGTCTCCTTCTTTTGGGCAAGCAAAGACTTGCGTTCCTTGCCCTTGCCCCGAATCTCCTGAACCAGCTCGGTATAGCGCACCAGATTCGGCTGAACCGCGTGGATATAATCTTTCATGCGCTGCCTGCCCCGGCCGATATGCCGCAGCTGATAGCGGAAAACAATCATATTTGCCCGCAGCTTTTCCATCGCCTCGGCAATAACCGGGAGGGTGTTCTTTACCGCCTGTGCCAGCTTCCTGACCGCAGCTTTCAGCTCCCGCAGCAAGGCATTGTCCGCCTTGATCTGCCGGTTGATCTCGCAGCGGTCAGCAATGATCCCTTTCCGCTCCAGCGCCCGTGCGGTCACTCCCTCATGGATGGTAGGCTGCTCATCCAGACCTCTGGCTGCGTTGCTGCGGTGGTCGATTCGCTCCGCCCGTCCGGCGCGCTCCAGATAGAGATTGGTCACATCCGCCCATGCAGCCCGCCATGTCACAAGTTGCTCCTCACTATTCCAACGTTCGGAGATGGGGTTCTGTCTGCCGTAGCGGGTGCTCTTCGGATGCTTGTCAGCCCGGATGAGTCCCTGCGCCTCGGCAGCAGACGGTGTCATATAGACCTTCTTTTTGCCGACCTTGTAGGGATATTGCTTCTCCCAGCCCTCGTTCTGCGCCGCCCGGAACTCGGCGGCGGTGAAGCCTCGTTCTTCACCGTTTCTCATACAGAGATATTCTTTTTCGGTCTTGTACTGCCAGCGTCCCTGCTCATCCAGCGGGCGCACCGTCAGGAGAATGTGGGCGTGGGGATTGTGACCGTCGGTGTCGTGGATGGCAGCGTCGGCGCACATTCCATCGGACACAAATTGCTCCCGGATAAAGTCTTGCAGCAGCTCGATCTGCTGTTCCCGGTTTAGCTCTATGGGCAGAGCCACAACAAACTCACGGGCAAGCCTGCTGTCTTTTGCTGTCTCTACTTCCTCCACGGCGTTCCACAGTTTTTCTCTGTCTTGCCATTCCTGTGGGGCATATTCCGGCAGAAACATCTGCTGCCAGACAAGCCCTTGTTTTTTCGTGTAGTCGTGCTGAATCCCGTCGTAATCGTTATACAGGCGGGAGCAGCTCAAATAGGCAGAAGCAGCTACTGCGGAGCGGCCTGCGCCCCGGCTGACCACCTTCGCTTCCAAATGATAAATCGCCATATCTTCTTCACCTCGTTCTTCCTTTTTCTGTTTCTCTTTCGCAAAAGAGAAAATGCCCCGAAGATGAGCTTCGGGCATAGCCGCAAACAAAGCTGCCGGTGGCAGGTTTGTGCGGGCAGGGTGCAAGCTGTTTCCAAAGCAGAAACAACTGCGACCTGCGCAGACGATGACAGCAGCACCCTGCAAGTGCTGTGGCATTGTCTGGAGGCTGCCGCAGCAGCCGCATCCGCCTCGCAGAGCGCACGATTTCCGCAGGAAATACCACTGCCCTTTAGGGTGGTGAGTAAGTGCGCCCTTACGGGAGGAAAAGAGGAGGCCCCCGGTTTCCCGGAGACCTCCCAGCGGATTCAATTGTGCTGCGGCAGCTTCTGCATCAGGTAATCCTCCAGCGCAGACAGCTCCATCGTCCGCACCTCCGGCAGCACTTTCTCCAAGATTGCACCCTCCTGAATGAGCCTACGGGTACGGACCTTGCGTTCCTTGACCCGGTTCCGTGCCTGCGCTTCCTCCAAGCGGTGCTGTGCTTGCAACAGTTTCTTCTCTGCCTCTGTCATAAAAATCCCTCCTCACTTTCTCCGTTGCCAAACGATTTCGTACCCCAGCGCATCGGCAAGCTGGACGGCTTCAACATAGCGCAGGGACTCCCGCTGGAGCTTGTTGGACAGGTTGGATACGCTGTCAGACCAGCCGCGCTCGTCATGCAGCAGATCGACCACCTCCTGCATGGTCATGCCCTGACGGACGATGTACGACTTGATCTCATTTCTCAGATTGGATTTCATCAACTTTTTACCTCCATATTTTCGTGATATTGGTTTTTGAGTAAGTGAACTGTGTACGCTTTGCGGTGAAAAATCTGCCGTTCCGCAAATCCACTCAGATTTCCGTCCGTGATGCCCTGTACACAGCAGCACCCTATCGGCTTCATCGTTCTGTGTGAGAACATACAGAACGGCAGGATATGCCGCAATCCGGAGCAGCGGATTCACGCTTCGGTAAATCACCTGATGGTGCAGTGCGTTCGACCTACGACAAAAATCTTTACGGATTTCACAAGCATTGATTTTGAAGCCGTTAAAATAGGCTGTCCGTGTACGGCTCGGTACGGCATAGACGGCTTGTGTACGCTGCTGTACGCCGGTTTTGTGTACCGAACGCCGATTCAGCGGCAGATTTTACACGATGCTGTGAATTGCTTCACCAAAGGCACAAGCAAAACCGTATTTTGCGGATGAAGTTGAAAAATGCCGTACAGAGTGTACGGCGTGTACGGCAATTTTGAAGTCCGGTTCTCATTTTTAATACGGCAGTGGGTTGACCACTTCAATGCCCATAAAACCGCGCACCCGCTTGCCACCGACATGGACATTGTTGGTGGCCTCTACATTGTAAAGGCGCTCGTTCTGCGCCAGTTCCGAGCTGAGACGATTTGCAGACATGGGCTTTTGCGCATTGTCCTCGCACCAGCGCTGATACGCCTCATACAGTGCCTTGGAGCTGGCTTCACTGTCGGCCTTGAAGCGGATATAGCCCTCAGATTGCAGAAACTCGATCACATTGTTGCTGCTGCGCTTGACCGTCTCCATATTCTCTCTGGCCTTGCCGGAAATGCTGAACTGATAGTTGTTCCCAATCAACCGATGCAGACCATCCAGACACCAGAGGAAGATGCCCTCCTTCTCCCGCAGCAGCTTATCCACCAGAAACGGATCATCCACTCGGCCAGCGGGCCGGTCTTTGGTGGTCAGCACGATCTGGCGGCGAAAGAAGCCGTCGGACTTGTCGTGCAGGGCGGTGAGCGCACCGTTTCCGAAGCAGAGAAAACGCACATAGAGCTGGCTCTGATAGCTCTGGACGCCTTTGCGCTCCATGTCCATCTTGCACTCAGAGGTCACGATGGATTTGATATAATTGGTCTTGGGCAGGGCGCTCATATCCATATCGTCATCCACCATCAGGAGCTTGTTTTCCAAGTCTGCACGGCTGAACCGGTTGCTCTCCACCTTCTGGATGCTGGTGGTGTTCATGCTGTCGCCCAGCAGGGAGCGTATGACCAGACCGATGCGGCTTTTGCCCTCGCCGCCCTTGCCGATGAGCATGAGCATTTTCTGCCCCTTGGTGGTCGGCAGCAGACAGTAACCGAGAAATTCCTGCAAGGTTGGAATGTCCTCCGGTTGCAGCAGCTCTGATAGGAATTGCAGCCACTTTTTCGGAGTGGGTGCGTCAGGGTTGTAGGCGACCGTCAGCCGGTTGTTGCAGTAGCTCTTATCGGCGGTAAAGCTACCGTTCATAAAATACGTCCCGTTGGCAACGTGGATGCGGTCCGTCTCAATGGGCAGCGGCGGCGAATACGCTTGCAGCTTGATGCTGGCAAGCAGATTTGTCACAACTTTGGACAGTCCGGAGGTCAGCACACCGGAGATTTCCTCCAGAATGAGATTGCCGATCTGCCCCTCATCCTCGATCAGTCCGTCCACGGTGAAAAGCCGCCCACGCACACATTTCATGGGGTGTTTCTCCAAAAACTGCTGGCAGAACAGCACCTCGTTGATGTGCCTGCCGTCGTACCACTCAGGCCACGTCTGCGGTGTCATATCCATCTTCCAATTCCTCCTTGTGAATTTTCTCTAACCTCCGTCGCAGCCCGTCCAGCTTTTCGTCCGCCATCTGCTGCTGAATTACTTCGGCACGTTCGTGGGAATCCCCGGCGCACAGAATATCTAAGTAATATTCCGTTTCATCGAGCTTGTGACAGGCTTCCACGAACCGTGCGGGAACAGGCTCGTCAGGAGATTGCGGCGCATACCGCACCTTCCAGTTCCGCAGCACACGGGCGTAATCGGACAGAACAGAAAAGCACAGCCGCTCGTTTTCCATGAGCTGCTGTGCTTCTGTTCGGATGCGTTTTGCGTGGAGCGCCGCTGCGCTGGGCGGCTTGTCCGGGCTGAGATGAAAATCTGCCATCAGCTTCCGTGCCGCATCATAGGGCGAAAGCTGAAACAGTCTGCCCACAAAGTCGATCACATCCCCGTGCTCCCCGCAGGCGAAGCAATAATAATGATCGTCGGCCACATACAGGCTGGGGTTCCGGTCGTTGTGAAAGGGGCAAAGTGCTTTGCCGTATCGGTTCACATCGATCCCGTACAGCTCTGCCGCCTCCCGCAGATTGACATTTTCTTTTACGATTTCAAAAATACGCATGATACCTCCATTTCTGCGCAAAAACGGCGGCCTGCCCAATCTGGGGCAAGCCGCCGTCTGCGTCTATTTTATGCTGTTTTCGTTTCTTCCTCGTTCTTAGCTTCTCGCAAGGCTTTCTTCCATGCGCCCTGCCGTTTGATTTGTGCTGCATACCGACAATCGTCACTGCAATATTTCACATCTGACCTTGTTGTGATAAACTCCTTGCCGCAGTTTTCGCAGGTACACGCCCGGCTGCGGCTCTCTGCCGCCTCCTGCCGGTAGAATTTTGCCCGGCAGTTGGGACCGCAGAACAGGGTGTTCGTCCGTTTGGATGCAAATTCCTGCCCGCAGCACTTGCAGGTCAGCATGAAAGGCTGACCGACAGCGTGTTCACCAGCCTTGATTTTCTGATACCGTTCCCGGCTTTTAATGCGATGTCGCTTGAGCTGCTCCTGCCGCTTGATTTCTTCCTCGGTCAGCTCCGGTGCGGGAAGCTCAAACTGCCCGATAAAGCGAAGGTGGATCTCCACCTCCTGCACCCGGTCACCGTCGATACGCTCCGGGGCGTGGACGATGATTTTCTCAATAAACTCGTTGATCATGGGTGTAGTCAGCTCGGAGAAGTCCGTGTACTTCCTTGCCAGCTCCAGAAACTGCTCCACACGGGCGGCGTCCTCCGCAAAAGCGGACAGCTTTTCTTCTGCTTCTGCGACAGAGGCTTGCAGCGCTTTCTGCTCGGCTTCGTAATCTGCCAGCAGACTGTCAAAGCGCTCATCGGTAATGCGCCCGACAGCAAAGGATTCATAGAGCTTTTTGATGATGGTGTCCAGCTCAGCAATACGCTTTTTGTCCTTGCTCAGCTTTCGCTTGGCATCTTTGGCCGCTTCCACCTGCCGGAGCTGGGAGGCAGAGCGCACCTTTTCCATGAACGCCGCCTGATTGGAAATTGCAAAGGTGCTGACCGTGCGGATGGTGTCCAGAATCAGGGTGCGCAGAGCTTTGGTCGTGATATAGTGGCCGCAGCAGGCGGCAGTTCTTTTCTGATGGGCGAGGGTATAGGAGGAACAATCGAAGAAGTCAGATGGATAGGGATTGTTCTCTGTGCCGCCTTTGGAGCGGTGGTTATACATCTTCTCGCCGCAGTCGGCGCAGTACAAAAGGCCGGTCAGCGGATTCGCTTCCCCCAGCGTGTCGATGCGCTTGGGCGTCTTGCGGAGCTTCTGGGCAAGCTCCCATGTTTCTCTGTCCACAATGGCCTCGTGGGTATCTTCAAAGATCAGCCAATCCTCCTTGGGATTCATTACGGCGTTTTTATCTTTATAGGACTGCTTGTGGGAGCGAAAATTCACCGTATGCCCCATATACTCCGGCTTGGAGAGAATCTGCCCCACGACATAGCCGCTCCAGTTATAGGGATTTGAAAATTCCTCCTTGCTTTTCCAGATCCCCTTGCCCTGCTTGCCGAAGTACACGGCGGGCGTCTCCACCTTATCCTCAAAGAGAATACGGGCAATATCGTAGGGTCCTTTGCCCTCGATGGTCAATCGGAAAATGCGGCGCACCACGGCGGCGGCTTCCTCGTCGATCAGCCAATGGTATTTGTTTTCCGGGTCTTTCCTGTAGCCATAGATAGCGCAGTTGGTGGTAGGCTTGCCGGATTCTCCCTTGACCCGGATGGCGGTTTTCTGCTTGCGGCTCAGGTCGCGCAGATACCACTCGTTCATGATGTTGAGGAAGGGCGCAAACTCGTTGCTGTTCTGGTCATCACTGTCCACGCCGTTGGCAATGGCAACAAAGTGGACGCCATGCTGCCGGAAGAATACCTCTGTGTAAAAGCCGGTTTGCAGATAGTCACGCCCCGCCCGGCTCATATCCTTGACAATGACATGGGCCACCTTGCCTGCTTCAATGTCCGCCACCAGCTGTTTCCATGCCGGACGCTCGAAATTGCCGCCGCTCCATCCATCATCAGTATAGTGGCGGCAGTTGGTGTAGCCTCTCTGCTGGGCATAGCTTTCGAGGTATTTTTTCTGATTCACGATGGAGTTGCTATCACCGGCATTGTCATCGTCACGGCTTAGCCGCTCATACAGAGCGGTGATCTTTTCCTCAGTCTGTTTCATGCGCATTCGGCGCTCCTTTCAGACTGACGGCTCATTTGTGGTGCTTCCATTATAGCACAAGTGCCGTCATTTGTAACCCCTTCATTGCGGATCATCCGCAGAATCTTTTCCTCCATGGTCTCCACCGCTGTTTCGCTGAATGCGACCCTTACCTTATAGGTGGTGCCGCCGATGCGCCGAATGATGAACTGTTCCTGTTTCGTTTGCTCCATAGGCTTCCTCCTTGCGTAATTTGTTGGTTTTTGGTATAATAAGTCCGGTTCCGTTGGCTGTAAGCCAATCATGTCTTTATGCTGGTTTTCCATGTTCTTTTTCTCCTTTCTACCCTCTGTGTTTAAGATAGTAACCTTAGTAACTTGCGTTTAGATTACCCTTTCACTAATAGGAGAAAAACGGGGTGTAAATCGGAACTGTTTTTTGAGAAAAAGAAAAATATTTTTTCGAGGAGGTGAAGCTGTCGTGGAACCATGGGAGGATGAACTGCTGTGGGATGATGATTTTTCCGATGAGGAAGAAGATACCGAGGAGCAAATAGAGGAAGCCGACCTTGAAATGGATGAGGATAGCTTTGCCGATTGGGAGGATGCGTCGGACGGTGCGCCGGAGAACGAATCGCTGGAGGAAGCGCTTGCAGAGGAACGCACGCTGGAGCTGGAAAGCGAGCTGGAGCAGGACGAGCATCCCAGAAACTATGCCGCCGAGCTGGAGGACGAGGAAGAGGAAGCCGCGCCCACCAGCGAAAAACGGCTCAAGCGGGAAATTCGCGCAGAGGCTGTGCGGCGGCTGGAGGAAGCAGCCCGGACGGAATCGGATTTTTTGACTGTGGTAGACGAGTGGAACAAGCTGGACAGAAATCGGGAACGCCGGGAGCGTGACCACGAAAACCTGCGCGGGGATGTGCCGTTGGAGTTTCAGGCCGTGCCAGAGCCGAGAATTGCTCCCCTCTGGATGAATCTGCCAAGGTTCCGCCAGCTCTGTCAGGGAAATTTTCTCGACATCATCTTCTCCTGTCCCTACGAGCTGCATGAGCTGACAGCAAACCGTTTTCTCTCCAAGCTCTTCTTCACCCTCAGTGATGAACAGAAGGAGGTACTGTATTACCTGTTCGTCAAGCAATACAGCACCACAAGGCTTGCTGCCATCCGTGGGCAGTCCGACCGGAATATCCGAAAGTTGCGTATGACCATTCAGAAAAAGCTGCAAAGGCGGATGTATGAGCATCTGAGTGAAAAGCTGGAAAGGGACTACAGCATTACTCTGCGGGAGCGCGAGTTCGTAGAGGAATATGAAGCACTGCTGCAAACCATGGGCAAAGATGCCGTGATCCGCCGGGAAAACAAAACCAAACCGAGAAAAAAGAAAGCCGCCCTTGACGATGACAAGGACGGTTGATACAATAGTAATACGGTTAATATATAGTTGGATTACGAGTTGAGAGGAACAGCGCCATGAAGAATCTCTTTGAGCAGTCCCGTTCCCATTGGGTACGGTATGACCGCTATGAACTGAAAACAGCCGCAGACGGCAAGCGGTATATCACGCCGGGGAAGAATGCCAAGCCCGACATATATAATCCCTTGAAGGAAGCGCCGGGAATCGTGCTGGATGCGCTGAATGTGGGAATGCTGATGATGAACCGCAGCCCGGAGGACGAGGTGCAGAAGGCCATTCTGGAATTTGTAACCCATTACGGTCTGCTGGGCCTGATGACAGCGCTGCCCACCACGCCGTCCTTCATGGATTATGAGGCGGTCTATCTGCCGAAAAACCACTTCATCAAGGCAGAATCCATGGAAACCGAGGACTATCTGGCGCTATTCTATCCCTTTGACCAGCTGGATCTGGTCAAGAAGGGCATTGAGTCCAGATGGAGCGTGTCCGGCGACAACATGATGGTGGCGCTGACCATGACCTTTGCGAGTGAACCCATGGCGAAAACCATGAGCTTCCAGCGAGAGTATGCTGAAGCCTATGACTGGGTGGCGCAGCAGTTCAAGGACTGGGCCTTTACGCTGACCACATCTATTCTGTACTACAACGATTATGACCTGATCGATGAGGATACCCGGAATCTGTATCGCAAAGGCATGGCTGCTTTCGGCGGCATTGCGCCCAGCTATCATATTGAGCTGCTGGACAAACCGACCATCTATTGGGACTTCCATTCGCTGCTGCTGGGCATCCAGATGATGTTCAGCTTCCTGCTGGTGGACGGAGAGAAGCCCCTGCGGCTGTGCAAGCACTGCCAGAAGGTGTTCCTGAGCAGCCGCTCCAATTCCGCTTTTTGCAGTCCCCGCTGCAAGAATCAGTATAATGTCTATAAGAGCCGTGGGAAGAAAACCAGCGAAGAAGATTGAGGTGAAACGACATGGCAGACGCCAAGAAGGATAAACTGCAAATCCGCAACAGCACAGTGGATTTCCTTGTGTTCACGAAAGATGCCCATGAGGATGGCATTGAGGTACGGGTACAGGATCACGACGTTTGGCTGACCCAAAAGGCCATTGCACGGCTTTTTGATGTAGACCGGAGCGTTGTGACAAAGCATCTGAAAAATGTATATGAAAGCGGTGAATTGTCCGAAGATGCAACTTGTGCAAATTTTGCACAAGTTGCGGATAACGGAAAAACCTATCACTATAAGTTCTACTCTCTGTCCGCCATCATAGCCGTAGGCTATCGGATCAATTCCGGCAGAGCCACGCAGTTCCGCCAGTGGGCAACCAAGGTGCTGGACACCTTCACCAAGCAGGGGTATGTGCTGGACAAGAGCAGGCTCATCAATGGGCAGATTTTTGATGAGGACTACTTCGATCACCTGATTTCCGAGATTCAGGAGATTCGGGCCAGCGAACGGCGCTTCTATCAGAAAATTACGGATATTTACGCCACTGCTGTGGACTACTCTCTCGATAGCCAGACCACAAAGGATTTCTTTGCCACAGTTCAGAATAAGATGCACTATGCCGTCCATGGCGGCACAGCGGCAGAGGTCATTATGGCACGAGCCGATCACACCAAGGAACACATGGGGCTGACCTCATGGAAGAATGCTCCTGACGGCAAGATTGTCAAGGCAGATGTGTCCGTTGCAAAAAATTACTTATCCATGGATGAAATGCAGGAACTGAACGAAATCGTCACCATGTATCTGGACTATGCTACCCGGCAGGCCAGACGGCATATTCCCATGACCATGGCAGATTGGGCCTCCAAGCTGGACGCTTTTCTGCAATTCAATGATGCAGAGATTCTGCAAAATAAGGGAAAAGTCACCGCTGCCATTGCAAAAGCCTTTGCCGAAAGCGAGTTTGAGCAGTACCGCGTCATTCAGGATCATCTGTATCAGAGCGACTTTGACCGTCTGGTAGCCAGCACGGAACAAAAGAACTAAAGTGTAAAAATGCCCGTTATCGGCCACGCAACCGATAACGGGCATTTGTCATTCATATACAAGCTCGGTCAAAACGATTTCCTCCGCGCGGCTGCGGATGCTGTTCATGCGGCGTACCCATTCCATTTGATCGGCAGCTTTGAGTGCTTCGGTCACGCCTTCTTGCTTCACCATTGCAGAAACGATGATTTCCATGCGCTCGTTGCAGGCTTGGTCGATCTCGGCAAGGTGCCGATGCAGCGTTCCGTTTGTGAGCAGGTTTGTGTAGAAAATAGGGCGATGTTCTTTCAGATAGCTGCGGCGCATATGTCCATACTTGCCAATCTGGTATTCCGGTTCCTCTGGCAGCGCAAGGTTTGGAATGAGATAATCGCCCTCCTGACGGTAAGTGCCGCCCATTTCCTCAAATAGAGATTTCATAAAGTTCAGCTCCTTTTTGTGTTGATTTGCAGCGGTTATAAGGCTTTTTTGGCTCCTTTCCTACAACTGCTGTTCCATTCACCACAAATGAGCCGCAGTCATATGTATTAGGTGGGAGAAACCACCCTTTACATATTAACTCTTGGTTGGATATGGAATTGCTCTCGCCCTGTAA
>OIAE01000324.1_pt1 | contig 12944 bp, 3 predicted proteins | sample 1580681 | NCBI WGS metagenome assembly OIAE01 (sample SAMEA3882525, study PRJEB24775) | human gut metagenome | biome: human-associated habitat; feature: intestine environment; material: feces | place: Netherlands | collected 2009/2010
TATCTGTGTATCTGTGTATCTGTGTATCTGTGTATCTGTGTATCTGTGTATCTGTTGTTTTGGCAGTATTTAAGAGGAATTTACGATACAACGGTTTTTATGTAAATGGGAATTACGCATTATTTTCTATGTGGTGGCTGTATCAATTCATACCCGCTACATCATGTATGTACTGCATGACTTACATGTTTTTGCTTACAGACAGAATCTAATTCATTGAAGAAAAACATGTAATCAGAATATAAGGATTTTTTGGGGGTATTCCTGTAAGTGATAAAATGCAATATGATTATATGAATACGCAATAAAAAACTATACTTGCGGATAGGTGTGCCATTTAGAATAATCATGTTAAATAATCTATAAATCCGATAATAAGGTGATGGTTATGGATAATACCTCTGGAGATTTTCCATGTAATAAGATGGACACGCGTAAGCAGTTACCGCTAACACCAAGTCAACAGGGGTTTTTATTCCATTCCTTAAAGGATAAGAAAAGGAGTAACTACCATGAGCATTTTACATGCATTTTTTCTCAGCATGTAGATAGCGCCCACTTCAAGTGGGCGCTGGAAACGTTATTTCGAAAGCATGAGTGTTTTCGCACTGATTATAACTGGGAGATTGATGAGCGCCCTTGTCAGGTGGTGAAGACCGATGTGTTGCCGGATATATATGTGTTAGACTGTGAGCAAGAGGAAATACGTTTTCTACTAGCTAATGATGACATTATCATTCCTGTCCCGCAGGATGACGGTATTGATGCTATAATTCCTCAACTGCTACAGGCTGATTTAAAATACCCATTTTCCTTGAAAACGATCCCAGTCCGGGCCTACCTTATTCAGTCAACGAAAGAAAGTGCTTTTATACTATCATACCATCATATTGTGATGGATGGCTGGAGCTTATCCCTTTTCATTAAACAGTTGCTCCAACTCTATGGAGCGGCTGTGGTCAGTGGTGTGAGGGATGATAGCGCCATTATCCCCTCATCTCTGAAACCCCTTGTAGACACACTGTCGGCCCGACGTCACACCTTTCAGCACGACTATTGGGCTGCATATCTTCGGGAGGGAACACCAACTTGTATCGTGCCGCTGTCACAATATCACACAGATACTGAAGCCGAGAACAATTCTTACGTTAATCAAACAAATCATGTGGAGATCAATTTGTCTCCGGATGTGTGTCAGAAAATACAGACGCTATGCAGCGATTATCGTATCACCCCCGCAGTAATCTTCTATGTGGCCTGGGGCATCCTGCTACAACGTTGGTGCTATGCTGACGATGTGTTATTCGGCGCGACAATATCAGGGCGAAATATACCAATTGATGGTATAGAAGAAACACTAGGGCTATTTATTAACACGTTGCCGCTGCGTCTGCGTGATGATGGGGCGACACTGTTGCAACACTTACAACGTATGCACCAAACACTAATAGCTCACTACAGCAATGAACATGATGCCTTAGCCAGCATACAACGGTTGGTACATAAAGAAGGTCATGCTGGGGATCTTTTTAATACCTTAGTGGTGTTGGAGAATTATCCCGTTGATATGACATTATTGTCATGCGCGTCGCCCGTGGCAATTCGCCATCTCAGTGTACATGAACAAACGCACTATCCGCTGACCTTGACCATCACTCAACAGAAGGGATTCCGTTTCAGTATTGCATATGCCCTTAACTACCTGACCAACAACATGGCGCAAGCGTTGCTGATGCACCTGAGTTATCTGCTTGAACAACTGGTGGACAATCCGCAGCGCCCCATTGCTGCGTTGGTAAACTTGTCCCCATGCCAGCAGGCGCAGGTACTTCAACCCTATCTGGAACGCATGGCATGCCGGGATTGGGATAGTCAATCCAACGTCATCGAACAATTTCATCAAGTTGCTGCGACTTCGCCAGCACAGGTCGCAGTGGTTGATGAATTGTGCGCGTTGACCTATTCGGAGTTGGCAGCACAAGCTGAGCAGCTCGCGGCTTATTTGGTACAGCAGGGTGTTATGGTTGGCGATACTGTAGGCATAATTAGCGAACGCCGGGTAAACACCGTGGTTGCCATCATCGCCATCATGTTGATCGGGGCTGCTTATGTGCCCATCAGCCCCGACTACCCAGTGGGTAGGATGCAGGAAATTATTGATGACAGCGGCTTGGCGCTGTTGCTGGTACATGGCAAACCGCTAGATGCATTAAACGTTGCGCAGAGTGACCTCTGTGCATTTCCCGTCGCGCCCTCGGTGGTATTTCCGGTTATCACACCAGATTCTCGCGCTTATGTGATTTATTCATCGGGGTCGACGGGTAAGCCAAAAGGTATCGCGGTGGCGCACCGCGGTTTATTGCGCCTGATACAAGGCGACAGCCCGCTGAAGGTGGAGAGCGGTGAGACAACGCTGCTGACCTGCCCATTTGAGTTTGATGTTTCGGTGTTTGAGATGTGGTCTACCTTGCTCAACCACGGCAAACTAGTATTACTCAGCAAACAGGCATTACTTGATATCAATCACATTCGCCGCACGATCGCTGATGAACAGGTGGCGCGCGCCTGGTTTACCTCATCCTTGTTTAACTCCTATGTGGCAGAAGGTGCCGATTTCTTCGGTATGTTACAACACATTACGGTGGGCGGCGAAGCAGTATCTGCGTGGCATGTCAACGACGTGATGCAAAAATACCCGCATCTGGTGGTGACAAACGGTTATGGGCCGACGGAAAACACTATTTTTACCACCGCATATCGTTTCAACGGGTTGCAACCCGCCCGAGTCCCGATAGGATACGCGGTACCGGGCACCTCGCTCTACATTACCGATCTCCATGGGCATTTGTTGCCTATCGGTGCCACCGGTGAACTAGTGGCGGGTGGAGTGGGGGTCGCCATCGGCTATCAGAACAACCCGGCGCTAAGTGCGACGGTTTTTGTCCCTGATCCTTTTATTCCCGGCGGTATGATGTACAAAACTGGCGATTATGCCCGGTTGCTGGATGATGGCTGTGTTGACTGTTTTGGGCGTAAAGACGGTCAAATTAAGATCAATGGACAACGAATTGAAACCGGAGAGATCGAGCAGCGCCTGCTGGAGTGCTCCGGCATTATCGAGGCGGTAGTGGTTCCTTACCGCGTACGTGAAACGCTGCATATTGCGGCAGTGGTCTGCGTCAATGATAGCTATGATGAGGTGGAAGTTCGAGGGCAATTGGCTGACAGATTGCCGCCATTCGCTATTCCGGAATCCTTGGTGGTGGTGACGGAGATTGCAAAAAGCCATAGTGGCAAGGCCGACTTGGCGCAGTTGCGGTATCTCCTGCCCGCAACTCAGTGCAACGCCGTGTCCACCACGATATCAGAGGTGCATAGTGACATGGAACATGCGCTGCATGCTATCTGGCAACGCGTACTTGATAGACAAGACATTGATAGCAATGCCTCCTTTTTCGCCCTCGGTGGCACCTCATTGGATACCATCAGGGTTAAAGGGGATATTAAGCGGCAACTTGGCTTGGAGATTGATATTACCGATCTCTTTAAGTACCCAACGCTCACGGCGTTAGCACATTTTCTCGATACTGCCGTATCGCCGGAGGATGCAATTCCAACGCGTGCTGTTGTCTACAGCGACATGCCGGTGGCGATTGTCGGTATGGCGGGACGTTTCCCCGGTGCGGCGAATATTGCAGCGTTGTGGACGCTGGTTGTAGGAGGGGAATCGGGATTAACACTGTTCAGTGATGAAGAGTTGCGCGCGCATGGTGTGACACCTGACACGCTTAAACAAGCGAATTATATAAAAACCAAAGGGATTGTTGATGATCACGAATGGTTTGATGCGGATTTCTTTGGTTATACTCCCAACGAGGCGGAATGTATGGATCCGCAAATTCGCTTATTGCATCAGTGCTGCTGGCAAACTCTGGAACACGCTGGGTGCGATCCTGCCACCTTTACTGGTGCGATTGGCATTTATGCCGGACTGCTGACATCCCCCCACTGGCTTAATGCGGTAATGCAAGACACTACCGACTCTACCGCCCTGTACAAGGCCAGTATCCTGAATATCCATTCCGTCACAGCATTGATTGCCCATGCGCTTAACCTCACCGGCCCTGCCGTGACGCTTGACACCGCCTGCTCCACTTCGGCAGTGGCTATCCACCAGGCCTGCATCGCACTACGTAACCGGGATTGCGATGCGGCATTGGCGGGCGGCGTTTCTATCGAGATGCCTGCGTACCGGGGCTATGAATATCATGAAGGCATGATCAATGCGCGAGATGGTGTCTGTCGTCCTTTCGATAGCCAAGCCTCTGGCACAGTCACCGGTGATGGCTTAGGAATGCTGCTGCTAAAACGTCTGGACGACGCGCTGGCGGATCGGGACTGCATCTATGGTGTGATCAAAGGTTCGGCGGTCAATAATGATGGCAATAACAAAATCGGCTATACCGCGCCGAGTGTGATCGGGCAATCAACGGTAATCCGCACCAGTTTGCGCCGTGCCGGTTTTGATAGCGACAGTATCGGATTGGTGGAAGCGCACGGCACCGGTACGGTGCTGGGTGATCCTATTGAGTTACGTGCGCTTAATGAGGTGTTTGGCCCAACACCTGTTCCGTTTTGTGTGGTTTCAGCGCTGAAAAGTAATATTGGCCACCTCAACTCCGCTGCGGGAGTGGCGGGCACTTTCGCCAACTCAATCCTGCTATAGATCTATCGCGTTCTGCATTGTACGTTAACCAGCAAGTCCAACCGTGGCCGTCGACGCGTCCTCGTCGTGCACTGGTGAGCTCCTTCGGCATCGGCGGCACCAATGCCAGCATCGCACTAGAAGCACATCAACATGAGGACGACCCTTCAGCGACGGGGGTACGCGACAGCTATCTGTTGTTGTTCTCCGCTAAAACACCCGCTGCGTTAGAGTTGCGCGTGGCCTCCACACTGGAATATGTCAAGCATGGAGTAGGGGTGCGCCTGCCGGATGTGGCTTATACATTGCAAACTGGACGCACAGCCTTTGACCATCGGCGGGCTTATTTGGTGAGTCGTGGGTCGAAAATCGATCTCTCCTGTGCCACGATATTGCAAGCGGAAATCTTCAATGGTCAGCGCACGACAGCGGAGATCTGCTTCATGTTTCCTGGTCAAGGTAGCCAATATCACGGCATGGCCAGCGCGCTCTATGCTCATCAACCCATGTTTCGCCAGCACATGGATCGCTGCTTTGCTGCATTCCAACGCTATTCGACGGTCGATCTCAAGGCGTTGTTGTTTGACGATGAGGATACGCGGGATATTGATCAAACGCAGTTCACACAACCGGCGTTGTTCTGTGTCGAATACAGCCTAGCGCGCACCTTGATTGATCTGGGGATTACGCCGGACAGTATGATCGGGCACAGTCTGGGCGAGTATGTTGCGGCCTGTATTGCTGGCGTATTTACTCTTGAGGATGCGCTGCACGTCATTGAGGCGCGCGGACGTTTGATGCAGTCCATGCGTCCCGGTAGCATGATGGCGGTCTACCTTAGTCGCGAACAGTTGACCCCATGGCTAGCTGCAGAACGGGGTATTGAACTGGCAGCTAATAATAGCGCGCATTTTTGCGTAGTCGCGGGCGAGCAGGCGGCCATTTCCCGTTTGAGCACACGCTTAGTCGAGGGCGGGATACAGCACAGGCGCCTGAAAACCTCTCACGCATTCCACTCGGCCATGATGACGCCGATGCTGCACGATTTTGCACAGTTGCTGGGGCAAATCCCGATGCACGCGCCGCACAAGCGCTTTATATCTAATGTAAGCGGTACATGGATTACTGAGGAGCAAGCTACCTCGCCGGATTACTGGGTGCAGCAAGTGCGCAACGCGGTGCTGTTTAGCGAAGGTGCGGCGCAACTGTTGGTACAACCCACGCTGTTTATCGAATGTGGGCCGGGTAATACGCTCTCTACCTTTATTCAAGGACATAACCAATACAGCGATCAGCCGACCCTGTTGACGCTACGCAAAGCCAACGCGGCGATCGATGATGAGCACATGTTGCATCGTACGCTGGCGGCGCTGTGGGTCAGGGGGGAGAATATTGATTGGAGACGCTTTAACCAGACGGCACTCGGCAAGCACATTCCATTGCCGGATTACCCCTTCGAACAGACTTATTACTATCGCTATGGTGCTGCACTTTCCGGTTATCGCCAGTATCCAAATCCTCTGCGCCGTCCGCAAGATGAGTGGCTCCAGCGTGTGCTGTGGCGGATGCACGACACATCCTTGCGGGAGGCGTTCTATGCGCCGGGCGAATTGATCATCATTATTAGTGCTGACGGCGACAAGTTACAGCAGACGCTGATGAGTAGTGGTGTCGACAGCATCACAATGCCGCTGCCGATATCGTCAGAGGACGACGTGTGGGATAATGACCGTATTCTGACGCATTTCCACGACATCTGCGCACTTTTAGCACACAAAACCTACCGACAGTTACATTGCTTGTATGCTCCCGGTGCGGAGGCAGGATCATCGTTGACACAGTCGCTCTCGGGACTTTATCGTGTTGCTCGCTGGTGTATGCACAGCACCACGCCGCTGGCGTCCTTAACAGTATTGACCCATGGTGCGTTTCGCGTACAGGAAGAGGATAATCCCGAACCGACGCTGGCAGCGTTGTCGGGCGCAGTAAACGTGTTTGCCCAAGAGCTGCACCCGACCGAAGTACGATTGATCGATATCGATGCGCAGAGCAGTGATGAGAATCTGAACTTGCTAACCCAGCGTCTGGCCCCGAAACAAGAAACGGTAATGGCGCTCAGGCAGGGGATGCTTTACCTGCGACGCTTTATCCCGACACGGCTGTTGGCGCACTTACCCCCTCAAACAGGGTGTATACCGGGCAACGTACTGTGGATTATCGGCGGTGAAAAGGGGATTGGCCGCATGATCGGCGAAGCGCTTGCTCAGCGTGAGGGAGTCCGTGTGGTACTGAGCAGCCGCACAGGTTATCACCATGAAGCGGTGCAGCAGGACGCATTAGACGTTATCCACTGCGACGTGACGCAGGCGGAGGCGGTTAGAGCTTGTCTGGCAACTCTGCTCGAACGCTATGGACGGTTGGATGGCGTGATTTTTGCTGCCGACGCTACCACCACATTGACACTGCATCAATTGAGCGAATCTGCGCTACGCGACACGCTAACGGTGAAAGAACGGGGTACTGCTAATGTGCTGCATGCGTTAGCGCAACGGAATCTGCTGGATGAGCGTCTGCTACTGCTGTTCTGTAACTCGTTGGCTGCCGTGAATGCGGAGATCGGCCAGACAGGCTATGCTACCGCCAGCGCCTATTTGGATGCACTGGCACAGCAACTGCGTACCCGCTACAAGGTGAATGCGCTCAGTATCGGGTTGGATGCATTGCGTGAGCAGGGCATGTTGTTGGATGCTATAAACGGCAGTGAATACGATGTCTTGCGTGGACTGCGCCCATTGATGACGGGAACGTTGCTACAGGCTTATAAACAACAAGGGGCTGACACCAGCTACTACGCGCGATTATCCCCCGAGTCCGATTGGCTGCTGGATGAGCACCGGATATCCGGTATCGCCACGCTGCCGGGAACCGGCTATCTGGCGCTGGCGTATGAAGCTCTGCGCCATTACTTTGTGCAAGACCAAATCTGCATTGATGAATTGGTCTTTTTGGCACCGTTGACTGTGATGGACAACTGCAGTGTTGACGTTTTTGTTGACATTTCACCTAACGGGCAAGGAGTTAGTGTCGAGGTGAAATCAATGACGGAGCGCTTTAGTGGCACGTTAACAACCCATGCCAGAGGCAGGGCGACGCGTCTGATGGTAGACGATAATGTTGTGTGCGATCTCACGGGGCTGATGCGCGAGATGCACACTATCACTCCTCCAACAAAGGAATTATCGAGCACGCACTTCCACTATGGGCCGCGCTGGCACAGCGTACAACAACTGTATGGCAATACCGCCCAGACTCAGGTTTTCGCAACGCTGGCCCTGCCCACCGTTGCCGCTAATGATACGATCGCACTGCACCCTGCGCTGTTGGACATCGCCAGCAGTGTTGTCGAACAACTGCCTGGTTTTCATACTGATTCGGTACCTTTCCTTTATCAGGATTTACGCCTGTACCGCCCGTTGCCGAACACCTTACATGTGGCGCTGACTGTCAATCGGCACGATGAGGAGGGTGACAGCTACGCTTTCACGCTCTACGACATGGCAGGCGAGATGGTTGCCCGCTGTGCGGCAATGGTGAAGCGCAAGGTACAGCTCCACATACAAGATGTCGATGACGACACGCGACTGCGCGTGCCCAGTGCCGATAACTACCAACTGCGGCTGGCCGCTGAGGGGGAGGGGGCAGGAAAGCTAGCGTTGTGCCCTACGCCGCGCTTAGCGCTGGGGGATTCACAAGTAGAGATTGAGGTACTGGCCACCGGACTGAACTTTAAGGATGTGCTGTTCACCACGGGATTGCTCCGGCAGCAGCCGGGTGAGGCTCCGCTGCAATTGGGACTGGAGTGCGCCGGACGCATTACTCGCGTGGGTAAAAATGTCACTGAATTTGCCCCGGGAGAGGATGTTATGGCGGTGCTAAACGGTGGTTTTGTCCAGTACGCACGGGTAGAAAGCGATTGCGTAGTGAGAAAACCAGCCCATTGTCGCATCGAACAGGCGGCTGCGCTGCCTATCGCATACCTCACCGCCTATTACGCACTGGTGGTGCGCGCTAATTTGCAACCCGGAGAACGAGTATTGATCCACAGTGCGGCGGGGGGCGTTGGCTTGGCTGCGCTACATATTGCCAAACGCTGCGGAGCACAGATTTTCGCCACAGCAGGTAGCGAGCAGAAACGCGATTACTTGCTTTCGCTAGGCGTACATGCCGTAGCTGATTCACACGACGAACAGTTCGCTGCCACTCTGCTGACCGCATCGGACGGACAGGGGATGGATGTGATCCTTAACTCCCTCACAGGCCGTCTGCTTGACGCTAGCCTCGCGCTGCTGGCACCGCTGGGCCGTTTTCTTGAGCTGGGCAGCAAGGACATTGTGGAAGACAAAGCGCTACCGATGCGTTTCTTCGCCCAAGGCGGCACCTTTATTCCGATTAATTTTCACGCGGCGCATGGTGCGTTTAGTCGCTACCTGCAACAGATTGTCGCTTGGATAGATGATAACACGCTACCGCTCCTTCCATGCAAATCCGTACCATTGCCCGAGGTTGCACGCGCCTTCGCCACCCTGACCACGCCGCAGCATATTGGCAAGGTGGTGGTAACGCATCGCACTGCGGCAGGCATGGACCGGCTGAACGCCATGATAGCAGAAAGGCGCCTCGGCGGCTATGCGCTCAGCATGAGCAATGCCGAGGTGATGCGCCAATTGTGGCCGATACTGAACACTCGCAGTCCGTGGGCGCAACTGCTGCTCTCACCTCGGGCGATCGATAGATTAGCGCGGGGCAACCGGGTGGATCGCGGTGTACCGTCTGCCGCTAACGATACGATTACTCAGCAGACAGTGAAAAAGCGGCCCCGTCCGGAAATTGGCGTGCCTTACAGCCCCGCGACACGTGAAGTGGAACGCGTGCTCTGCCAAATCCTGGAAGAGTATCTGGGTCTGGATAGAGTAGGCATTGACGACAACTATGCCGAATTAGGGGCAACCTCACTCGATATGGTGCAACTGAGTGGGCAAATGGCGCGTCACTATCCGCAAGTGAGCGTGGTGTCGCTGTACAACCACGCCACCGTGCGCCAGCTGGCGACGTTTTGCCAGCCCCCGGAGGGCGAGTCAAATGCGCCATCACCACAGCCTGCAGTACAGACGAATACGCGCGCGAATCAGATAGCAAAACGTGCTTTGCAAATTGCGAAAAATACTGCGCGCAGTCACACGTCTTTGCATTAATCCGGGCGCCTCCTCGCCCTGAAGAAAGGTAATGAAGTTTATGGAATACGCAAGCGAAATGAACGGCATGGAAATCGCCATTATTGGTATGGCGGTCCGTTTCCCGCAGTCCCGGACGTTACACGAATTCTGGCATAACATCGTTCAGGGTAAAGAGTGCGTCACCTTCTTTAGCGAGGAGGAGTTGCTGGCCGAAGGCGTCGAACAGAGTACTCTGGACAACCCGGCCTATGTACGGGCCAAGCCCTATATCGAGGGCATATGCGACTTTGATGCTGCATTTTTCGGTTACAGTCACAAAGAGGCGCAGACTCTGGATCCGAAATCCCGCGTATTACATGAAGTTGCCTACCATGCGCTGGAAGATGCAGGCTATGCCCAACGTACCAGCGATCTGATCACCGGGGTATTCGTGGGGGCGTCAGAAGATGTGGATTGGCTACGGCGTTCGCTGTCACAGATTGGCGGCGATGCGCTGAATCGTTTTGAGTCTGGCATCTATGGTCATAAGGATCTGCTCGCACATCTCATTGCCTACAGTCTCAATCTCAACGGTCCGGTGTATAGTCTCTACACCAGTTGTTCGACTTCTCTGAGTGCAACGCATATCGCTTGCCGCAGCTTGTTGTTTGGCGAATGTGATCTGGCGTTGGCGGGTGGAATTACTATCGATTTACCGCAGAAGTCAGGCTACTTCTGTCAACAGGGCATGATCCACTCCACCGATGGCCACTGCCGTCCTTTTGACAGTCAGGCTTCTGGCACCCTGTTTGGCGATGGCGCGGGTGTGGTTGTGCTTCGGCGTTTGGAAGATGCTCTGGCAGCGGGCGATCGCATCTATGCGGTGATCCGGGGTAGCGCGGTCAACAATGACGGTAAACAAAAAATCGGTTTTGTCGCGCCTGGTCATGAGGGACAGAAGGCGGTCATTTGTGCGGCCTGTCATCTGGCAGAAGTAAGCCCAGAAAGCATCGGCTACGTTGAAACCCACGGTACCGGCACCCGTATTGGCGATCCTATCGAGTTCGCTGCGTTGACGGAGGCGTTCGATACTTCACACCGCCAATACTGTGCACTAGGGGCTGTAAAGGCGAATATTGGCCACACCCACGCGGCGGCGGGCGTGGCTGGGTTAATCAAGACGGCGCTGGTACTTCATCACCGGACCATTCCGCCGCTCGCCAACTATCAAATGCCTAACTCGAAGCTGGATCTGGCGCATTCACCGTTTTATATCCCGATACAGCCGCAGGAGTGGCCCGCATCGCGGATGCCGCCCCGCGCTGGCGTCAGTTCTTTTGGCATTGGCGGTACTAATGTGCATATGATTTTGGAAGGGCTGAATCCTGCGGTGCGCGATGACCATGACCAAGTGCGAGCACCGGTGTTTATCCCTCTCTCCGCGCCGTCTTTCGAGCAGTTGGATGAGCTGACGCAACAGCTTACCCCGTTGCTGGCTACCCTTGATGCGTCAACGCTAGCCTACACACAACAAGTGGCGCGCCCCGTGTTTGATTGCCGCCGAGTGATACAAGTGGAAAACGATGGTACGCAAGCGATGCTGGCATCGCTGGATAACCTAATGCCCGACGCTCCTTGGGGCCTACACTGTCCAGATCTACGTACTACGAACGATTGTACTTACGCACAGTGGCTGGCGCATTCGGCACATTATCAACGCGAAGCGACTGCTCTGACGGCATTACTCGACGGCATGAATATTCCACCCGCTTATTGCCACGCTGAAACGTGGGCGGCACAAGCGAACAGCAGCCTGCTAATCAGAGGCTGCCAGACTATCGCCGCGCTAAAAACCTGGATGAACCTGCTACCGACATTAACACTGCTGTCGGGTGCTGGAACAGGCCTTTTGCCTGCCGCTGCAGCCAGTGGCATGATTGCGACGCAAGACGTGTTGCATTTGCTGTGGGAAATGGAGCAAAAGGCGCTTCATCTCTGGCTTCCTGAGCGCCATGAACCTATCCCCGGCTACGTGCTGGCTTGGCAAGGAAATCCCATCACCGATGCACAGCGTAACGACAGAGGGTTTTGGAGTGAAGCGCTGTTGGCAGATACCCGAGAACTGGGGGAGGGCGTTCACAGTATCAACTGGGTTAGGCTGCCGCCGGAAATAAGAGAAGACGTTGATGTATTGCGCTACGTGGCGCAACTGTGGTGTGCAGGTATCAATGTGGATTGGGCCGTGTGGTACGGCACTCCGCTGCCGCAACGCGGGAGCGCATCAGCATATCCCTTCGCACACAACCACTACCCATTGCCTGGACGGGTAATGGGTAGTGTGGAGACCCAACCCGAAGCAGGACCCGAAACGCACCACCCTTATCAGGCACGTCCCGTGTTAAGCGTACCTTTCGTAGCCGCACACTCGCGGGGTATGCAGTATATCACAGGTCTGATGGAACTGTTGCTGGAAATATCGCCGGTCGGGGTGGACGACGACTTTTTTGAATTAGGCGGGCATTCGCTGCTGGTGACGCAATTGACCTCCCGTTTAGAACGCGATTTCAACGTACATATCGATCTTTTGACCCTGATGGAAAACCCCAATCCGCGCAATATCTACGCGCATATCGCGGCGCAACTGGGGGGCGAAGACAACCTCGAAATAGCCTGTCAGTAAAGGAGCTCAATGATGAACGTGGCGGTAATAGGTGCAGGAGTAATGGGAACTGGCGTCGCTCATAACATGGCGCAATACGGCATATCAACTAACGTTGTGGATATTTCTCAATCTCAGTTGGATAAATGCCGACAGATGATCGAAGCGAACTTACGCTTATATAATTTTCACCCGCAGCATAAAAAAAAGACGCATAGCACAGCGGAGATAATGGAAAATATCCGTTTCACAACTGAGTTGGACGACATTGTAGAATGTGATTTGGTGATTGAGAATATTACTGAGGATATAGAGAAAAAAAATGCACTATACACACGGATGAATACGATCTGCGGCGCGTCGACAG
>OIAE01000325.1_pt1 | contig 12941 bp, 19 predicted proteins | sample 1580681 | NCBI WGS metagenome assembly OIAE01 (sample SAMEA3882525, study PRJEB24775) | human gut metagenome | biome: human-associated habitat; feature: intestine environment; material: feces | place: Netherlands | collected 2009/2010
TGCTCGACTTCTATCGCGAATGTATGGGAATTTAATCCATCCTACATCAGATATACCACATAGTAAAAGGGAATGAAATAGACTTCATTCCCTTTCTCTTCCCAATCCCTATAGATATTATTGCCTATTGTGATTATTCGGCCCCAGATAGAGAAATCTATCTGTTTTCCTTTGAGGACTTGCGGATCACCGTCCATAAAAGAGAATACGCAACCGCTAAATGCGGCGCAGACAGTAAGGGAATATTAGTCCCTTTAAGAGAACTAAAAGAAGTTCCATCTTTTAGGATTTTAAGAAAATAAAAAAGTGAGGTAATTTACTATGAAACTAAATGAGGCTATGGCCTACTTACGAGATAAATACGGCGAGGAAGCCGTTATAAATGAAGCTACTTATCACTATTCGGACTTCCTCTATTTAATCTATGGACTAATGGGAAGTAAAGAAGATGACACTAAACAAAAAGAACAAATTGGCTAAGTGATTATTTGAAATTTTAGTAAAAATATCATATAATATATATAGAAAGTGAGAGAAAACTATACAAATTATAAGAAAGGACAAAGAAAATGAAGAAGTTTATCGTGAATATGGAAGTAGGGACTTACATTGATGTTGAGGTAGAGGCCGATACCAAGGTAGAGGCTCTGGAAAAAGTATTAGATGGCGAGTATCTCAGAGACTTGGATATTCTTGGAGATGAAGTCCTCGTATATTGCCCCGATGATGAAAACGATGACTACGAAGAAGTAAAGTTCAGCAACTAATTAGGAGAAAGGACTACTAAAATGAAAATGTTTCTTATTCTTATCGCAATCTCTTCTCTAATTGCTTGGCTCATTATTGCTCTAAGCGGTAGCGGGCCCGATAAGCCCTCACTCATCACAAACAAAACTAAAATCAATGGCAATAAATATATGTATGTTGCTTTCAAGGCCAACAAAAAGTCTCCTTGGCGAAGAATTTATTTCCCCTACGAAAAGAAAGCCCCTTGTAAGATGAGACTATTAGATTATGCTCTGTCCGAAATGGAGGATTTTGATATTGAAGGACTTGGTATGACTGCTGAGGAAGCCAATCTAATGTATTCTACTATCAAGGAAGAATACGACAAATATTATAACCCCTAAAATAAATATCTTACTTTGCCCGCTAGTCTTACTTTTTAGGCTTGCGGGCAAAAGACTACCCAAAAGGAGGGATAGAAATGGCACTAAACCCAAAGCAACAAAAAGCTCTTGAACTCCTAACTTGTGGGAAAGGGCTAACCTATAAGGAAATCGCTGAAGAAGTCGGCGTTACTCCTAAAACTATTTGGTATTGGAGATACGAAAACACAGAAAACAGCAAAGAGTTCCAAGAGGAACTGAAAAGGCTAAATGAAGATAGATGGATGGCAGCGGTTGACGCAGCGCGACAAGGGGCCGTAAACCTTTGTAAAGACGGCAACGCAAGAATGATTGAGTTCGTTCTAAAGAATGAGGGCTTCAATCCTACGCAGAAAGTAGAGGCGGATTTGAGTTCTACTATCACAATAAATATAGGGGAAGGAGAAGATGGCGCGAATTGAATTAAATATACCCAAATCCCAATTCGTGCCTAAGTTTTTTCCTTTACTGACGGACTATTCCCACCGCTGGGAGTGCTACATGGGAAGCGCTGGTAGCGCCAAGTCCTACTTCATAACGCAAAAGCTAATCATAAGGGCTTGCCGAGAACCTATAAAAATTTTGGTATGTCGGCGCACTGGGACGACGATCCGCAACACTTGCTTTTCCCTATTCAAAGATATTCTTTCTAAATGGAAACTAACCCCCTACGTAAAGATTAGGGAAAGCGACTTCAACATAAAGTTCCCCAACGGCAGCGAAATCATATTTACTGGCTTGGATGAAGAAACGAAGTTGCTTTCCCTAAATAACGTTGGAACTATCTTCATAGAAGAAGCCTTTGAAGTTCCGAAGAACATTGTTGAACAACTGAATTTGCGTTTAAGAGGTTCCACGCCAAATCAGCAAATACTGATGGCGTGGAATCCTATTTCCAAGAATCATTGGCTTTATGACTTCTGTGAGGCAGCGCCGCCACAATCATTCCTTTATATCCATTCTACTTACAAAGATAATCCGTTTCTTAATGAAGCCTATGTGAAGGAACTGGAAGAACTCTACACAAGAAACCCATCAAAGGCCCGTATCTTCTGTGATGGCCTATGGGGAGTAGATAGTGAAGGTTTAGTTCTGACGAATTGGCGCAAGCAGGAGTTCAACCCAATGGAATTAGCCGCCCAAGGGCTTGAACATAGGGCTGGTATGGACTTAGGTTGGATTGATAAGAGCGCCATTATAGATAGCCTTTATGACAAGGATCACCATACTATCTATGTATTTAATGAGTTCTACAAGAGCGGGTGCCAGCTATCAGAGTTGGCTACCGCTATCCAGAAGATGAACCTATCAAAAACAAAGCTCTATGTAGATGCGGCGGAACCACGCTCTATTCAATTCTTCAAAGGAGAAGGAATAAATGCGATTCCTTGCGCCAAGGGCAAGGACAGCGTAAAAGCGGGGCTAATGTTCCTCCAAGATAATCTGTTAGTGGTTCATCCTTCTTGCCAGAACTTCATAACAGAATTGGAGAATTTCAGCTATAAGAAATCAAAGCAAACAGGCGAATGGACAGAGGACACTACCCACGAATGGAGCCACGCCATAGATGCCTGTAGGTATGCTTACAGCGACATATACACGAACAAGAAACTAAAAACATTCAATAAAGCCAGCTTAGGCTTATGAGGGGGGTATTTATGTTCTATCTGAGCAGAGAAGTAGAACTGACTGATAAACTACTTCAAAAGATAATGAATAGTTTCCTTATGAACACACGCCCTATACGGCGCAAGTATAAGGACTATTACGACGGCAAGCAGAAAATCCTACAAAAGACATATAGTGATGCGTCCAAGCCTTGTAATAAGGTAATTACGAATTACTGCTCTGATATTGTTTCAAGCTATAGTGGCTATATTGCCAGTCCTGGTTATATCAGCTACACAGGCCCCAATGATATTTCAGAAGTAATGGACTGCTTGCGCTATAATGACTACCAAGACGAAGATAGCGATTTTCTTACCATGGCCCTTATTTATGGAACCGCTGCCGAACTCATGTATACCAATACAGAGGGAAAGGTTCGCTTTCGGCTAATCAATCCCTTACAGTGCTTTGGTATCTATGACGATAGCCTTTCCTCTGATTTACTTTACTTTGTGCGTTGGTATAGGGTGAACGAGTGGGACGAAAGCGACACTTATAGATTGGACTTGTATTCTGATGCTACGATCCGCCACTACCAAATGAACGGCGAAAACGGTTTCCTAACTTTCTTAGGAGAAGAACCCCACTATTTCAACCAATGCCCCGCCAATATCTTTTCTTTAGACGAGGACGAGCGCAGTATCTTTGATTGTGTTCTATCTCTCCAAGATGCCTATAACGAAATACTAAGCGGAGAAATAGATGATTATGATGCTTTCTGTGATGCCTATTTAGCTATTACTGGCTGTGATGCTGATAGTGAAGATATAGCAACCATGAAGGAGAATAGGGTTATTGTTCTTCCGGAGGGAGCCAGCGCCCAGTGGCTTACCAAGAACGCCACAGATACCCAAGTAGAAAATATCCTAAAGCGTATTCACGACAGCATTTATAGGATCGCCAAATGTCCAGACTTTTCCAGCGAAACCTTTGTAGGTGGTGTTTCCTCTGGTATTGCTATTCGATACCGCCTTACTGGATGCGAGACAAAGGCAGCAGCTATTGAAAGCAATATGAAGAAAGCGCTCCAGCGCCGTATTGAACTCATTGCGGGAGTAGCTTCCTTAAAACTTGGGGAAGAAGTTTATAGGGATATTCAAATTACCTTTACAAGAAATATTCCTTCCGATAATACCGACACTGTAAATATGGTAAAGGCCCTACAAGGTGTAGTAAGCGAAAAGACTTTGCTTTCTATGATTCCCCAAGTAAGCGATGTAGAAGCGGAGTTAGAAGCGCTGAAGGAACAGAAGGAAACCAATATGGAAATTTATAACTTTGGCAGTGAATAAAAGTTTCAACTTATTGGAGAGAGCTTTTGAAGATGCTACTTTATAAATGAGAGGGGATGAGAATTGGATTATTGGCAAAAGCGAATGAAAGAGGCCCAAGAGAAGCAAGCAAATAAAACCATTAGGGAAACACAAAAGCAACTGCGGGCCTATTACATAAAAGCTATGAAAAGCGTTATAGAGGGCTTTACGGCTACCTACGATAAGTTATTATCTACTATAGGTGAAGGAGAAGTGCCAACTCCAGCAGACTTGTATAAACTTGATAAGTATTGGGAATTACAAGGACAATTAAGAAAAGAACTTCAACGCCTTGGGGATAATCAAATAGCAGAGCTATCCAAGAAGTTTGAAGAAGAATTTTTGGGTATCTATGAGGCAATGGCGCTAACTTCCCAAGAAGCCTTCTCCTCTATGAGTAAGGAAAGCGCCCTCCAGCTTATCAATCAAATTTGGTGTGCTGATGGGAAGAGCTGGAGCCAACGAGTTTGGAATAATACGGATAGGCTCCAGCAGGCCCTAAACGATAAATTAACGGAATGTGTGATTACTGGCAAGACTACAAGCCAGATAAAGAAGTTCCTACAAGATGAATTTGGTGTCAGCTATAATAGAGCCGATACCATCGTAAGAACAGAGATGGCGCATATTCAGACACAAGCAGCCCGCCAACGCTATCAAGAGTATGGAATACAGGAAATAGAGATATGCGCAGATACCGACAATAGGACTTGCCCTATTTGTGCAAAGCTGGATGGTAAGCGTTTTGGGATCAATGATAGCTTACCTATCCCAGCACACCCCTGCTGTAGGTGCTGTGCCTTACCTGTCATAAAAGAAGAGGTAAAAGAAAAGCTCTTTACTCCAGAGCCAGAACCTACTATAATGAAGCCAAAGGAGCCAGCGTTGCCTACTATCAAGAGCGAGAAAGAGGCGGTAGCCAAGGTTCATGAACTACAACAGAGCGGAACCAAGCTCCACTTCTTCAAGAGAACCAACAGCCACCAGAGGCACGCCGAAGAGCTTACTGGCCTTACTGGTGATGAGGCTTGGAAGAAGTATGAAGAAATGGCAGATGATTTTTTGAAGAAAGAAATTGATGGTAAAGATATGGAAGGATTTATGAGTGAAGGCGGCTGGTTATTCAAATTCCAGCACTCCACCCAACTTTTAGGGATATTGAGCGATAAAGGCACTATATCAACCTTATACATACCAGACGAAAAGATTTGTAAAATGACACCAGAAGAGTATTGGAAGGAGCAAATCAGAAAGTATGGAAAGAAACAGCCATAATAATCCCGCCGTGCGCCCTTGCCCTGTTTGCGGGAAGTATATTTTTCAAGAACCTTTTGTGGATTGCCCTGTATGTGGATGGTTAAATGATGTAGTTCAAGAGGAACACCCAGACGCAGGAGGGCTTGCTAATATTATGTCCCTAAACCAGTGCCGTAAAGCATGGAAAGAGGGAAAAGAGTTCTATTAAAACTTCATAAGAATTTATGAAAGAAGTGGCTAACAAGCTGCTTCTTTCTTTTATGGACGCTTTGGGGGTTCAGTCGCAAAACGAACAATCAATTCAGTAAATTGGGGCTTGGCAATGAGCCAAGAATCATAAAAGGAGAAAATACAATGGATGAACTAAACACCACTACGAATGAAACTCTTGATACTGGAAGCGCCGGCAACAATCAGGAGCAGGAGACTAAAACCTATACCCAAGAAGAAGTTCTAAAACTACTTCAAAGCGAGGCAGACAAGCGAGTGAACCAAGCCTTGGCAAAGCAAAAGAAGGAATATGAGAAAAAGCTATCTCTATCTTCTTTGGATGAACAGCAACGGAAAGAGGCAGAGGCCCAAATGAAGATTCAAGAGCTACAAGAGCAGCTTTCCCAATTCCAAGTAGAGAAGAATAGAAGCGAACTAAAATCAGTGCTTTCAAGCCGAGGATTGAGCGCCGAGTTTGCCGACATTATCAATATTACAGATGATATTGAAAAAGCACAGGCTAATATTGATGCCTTAGACAGACTATTCAAGGCGGCAGTTAAAGCAGAGGTAGAAAAGCGCCTTTCTAACAATACACCTAAAGGAAATGGTGCTTCTACTGCGGAGATCACAAAAGAGAAGGCCCGCAAGATGTCTATGGCAGAATTAAACCAACTGGCACAAGAACGGCCAGAACTATTCCAAAAACTATTTAGCTAATAAGGAGGCTATATTATATGGCTAATACTGTATACGCAAACAAAGTAATTGAGGCAAAGGCAAAGGATATTCTATCTACTGCTATCAACGCCCGTTCTATGATGACTATTGACGATAGCCTAACCGCTTCTGCTGGTATGACTAAGACTATCAATACCTATACCTACACTGGAACCGCTGAAGAAGTTACCGCTGGTGCTGGTAATACCTCCCGTGGCTCTATTGCCTATGTAGGTAATGACTATACCGTAAAGATGGTTCAGCAAGCCTTCGACTATACGGACGAGGACTTTATGAAAGATAATGTTATCGTTGATATGGGCATTAAGGGCGCTACCTCTGTTATGTCTAATAAAATGACTACTGATTTTTATGCAGCTCTTGCTACCCAGAACAGCGGTAAAACTGCGGAGCTTGTAAAGGGCATTACTTTTGCTAAGGGAAAGGCTCTAAACTATGATGTTATTGTTGACGCTATCAGCGAACTAAACTTAGAAGATGAATCTAAGGTATTCGTAGTTATCCCCAATGCTTGGAAGGCTTCTCTCCGCAAGGACGAGGATTATAAGTCTGCCCGCCAAGGCGAGGTAGTCTATAACGGCCAAGTCGGCACTATCTGCGGTATTCCTGTAGTTGCTACCAAGGCCCTAACCAACAAGGCTTATGTAATGACGAACGAGGCCGTTACCCTATTTATGAAGAAGGATGTTGAAGTAGAGCAGGATAGAGACGCTGACAAGCGCAAGAACTCTATCTATCTTCGTGACTGCTATGTCTGCGCTCTAACAGACGCTACAAAGGCTTGCAAAATCACCGAAGCTGCTTCCTAAGTAAATGAAATAAGGGGGAGGGCTAACCTCCCCTCCCATAAATAAAGATGGAGGTAATTCTATGGTAGAAGAAATAAAGGTTCTATTAGGGCCTTCCGCTGACAACTATTCTGAAGCTCAAATTGGACTTGCTTTGAAATTGGCAATAGATGAAGTTGAGACTTATTGTAATAGGGCGCTGGATGGCTCATTAGAACTGATAGCAGAACGAATTGCGGTTATCAAACTAAACCGTATGAATACGGAAGGATTGGAGAGCCAGAGCTATAGCGGAGTTTCTGAAAGCTATGTAGATGGCTACCCCGCCGACATTTTAGCGGTTCTGAATAGAAAGAGAAAATTAAAAACGCTATGAGGGGGCTTTAGGATGATAAACGCACAAATGAAGCCCTATTCTTATTATAGCTATGGCAGTCAAGATGATTATGGGCAAGAAAGCCTTTCCGGTTCACCAGAAGGAGCCGTAAACATGGCGATCAACATTCTATCCCAAAGTGTTCAAGATAATGTATTATACAGCGGAGCGCAGTATATCGGATTAACCTATGACAAGTCTATTACGGACAAGATGGTTATTCTATACGGCACCGAAAAACTAAAAGTTCAGTATGTGAATCTTTTGGGTAGAATGAACCAAGTATTTATGGCGAGGGTTTCTTAATGGCTTGGATAGAATTTGAAGGATATGATAAAGTTCTCTATACACTTACAAGCATTTATGATTTGAAGGGCATAGAAAACGGAATGGGAAAGGGCTGTGCTTTAGTCGAACGAAAGGCAAAGCAGAAGGCCCCCAAAGATACAGGAGCATTGCGCCGTTCTATTACAAGCGAAGTAAAGGGTGAAAATACCGAAGTAAAAGGTTCTGTTTTTACTCCGTTAGAGTATGCGCCTTATGTGGAGTATGGAACGGGGTTATTTGCCGAGCAAACTGGGCGCTCTAAGCCGTGGCGGTATGAGGACGAAGAAGGGAACTGGCATACCACCCAAGGCCAGCACCCTCAGCCATTTATGCGCCCTGCTCTAAATGAGAGTAGAGAGAAAATTGTTGAACTGATAAAGGAGGGGCTTTTAGATGGTTGATTATCATAAAGAGCTAATGGCCTCATTATCAAAACTTGGTATTCCTGTTCATTATGAGATGGCGCTACATAGCGGACTACAAACGCCTTGTATCAGTTATATGGAACTATCCAATGCGGCACAGGAAGAGGGCGATACCATCGGATATAGCCGCCTGCAATATCAAGTAAAAGTATGGGCTACAAAGGTTTCTGACTTACAAACCTATGCCTTGAAGATCGATGCGGCCTTGCGCCCACTGGGCTTCAAAAGAGTTGGCTGTAATGAACTGTTTGATAACAATTCAAGTATGATACAAAAAATTATGACTTACGAAGGATTAGCCTTCGAGGACTTATAAGGAGGAAAATATATGCCTGGTGTTCTTTCTAAGGGTATCAAACTATCCTATAAGAATGGTGCTGCTTCCCAATTTACCGAACTGACAAACCTACAGGAAATTCCTGATTTAGGCGGAGAAAAGGAAGCTATTGAAATCACCACATTAGCAGACAGCGCGCACAAATACACAGATGGACTAATCAACTACGGTGATAGCCTATCTTTCAAGTTCCTGTATGAGAAGGAACAATTTACTACTTTGAACGGCCTAAGCGGTTCTATTAGCTGGAAGGTAGAACTTCCAGATACTACAGCCTATACCTTTACTGGCGCGCCTTCTGTCAAGTTAGATGGCGTAGGCACTAATGCCGTTCTTACTTATGCGCTAAATATCAAGCCTGATAGCGAACTATCTATTGCTTGATTTACCCTATATAGGGAGTAAGGGAGAGGGTTATTCTCCTCTCCCTCTCTCTTACTAAAAATAAAAGGAGAGATTTTATTATGCTATATGTAGATTTTACTGCTGGTAATAAAGACTATAAGCTGCGCCTTAATACAAGAAATGTAGTAGCCTTGGAAAAGCAAATTGGCTGTAATCCTGTTTCCATCTTTGGAGACGGCGATAGCTTTCCTACTGTCACTACTATGGTGGCCGTTCTAAATGCAAGCCTACAGCCCCTAAATCATGGCATTACTCTAAATGATGCCTATGATATTTATGATGCTTGGTTAGCAGATGGACATACTACCGCCGACTTTATCAAAGTCATTATTGAAGTGTATAAGGTTTCGGGCCTAATTCCAGCAGATAAAGAGGCAGAAGAAGCCGAAAAAAACTAATAGAGGGTGGAAGGGAGGAAAGCCCTTCCACCTTTCTTTTTACGAACTCCATTTATCAGTGGTTAGATAATGCGTTAGATTGGGGGATCAGTGAATTTGACTTTTGGAATATGACAATAGCGGAGTTGGGGCGCTTACTTGCCTCCAAGAAGCGGGTGAAGCTGGCCGAAGAAAAGGAGAGGGCCTACTTTGACTATACATTAGCGGAACTGATTGGGCATAGTGTAGCGCGAATATACAACAAAGAAAACGAATATCCCAAAATCGAACTTGTATATCCAAGCATTTTTGATACTAAAGAGATGGAGAAAGAAAGACAGAAACAGCAAGACGAGTTATCCGCCTTGCGTTTCAAGCAGTTTGCGCAAGCCTTCAACAAAAAATTCAAAGAGGGAGGAGCAAATGAGTGAAGAACTAAAGGTAATTATAAGAGCGGAAATATCCCAACTAAAGAAAAGCATAGAAGATGCGAAAAAGGCTATGGGTAGTTTCAAGGAACAAGTATCCAAGCACGCCAAAGACGCTTCTTCCAATATAAAGAAGATGGGGGAACGCTTTGCGGAAGTTGGAAAGAAAATAGCGAAAGCAATGGCTGCGGCAGCCGTGGCCGTAGGGGCCTCCTTAGTTGCTTTGGGAAAGAAAGCGTTAGACAGCTATGGAGATTATGAGCAGTTAGTAGGTGGTATTGAGACGCTATTCAAGGATAGCAGTTCTACCATTATGAACTATGCTAATAACGCTTATAAAAATCAGCAGATAAGCGCCAACCAATACATGGAGTTAGCTACTTCCTTTAGCGCCAGCCTACTACAGAGCTTAGGAGGAGATACAGCAGAGGCAGCACGGGTAGCAGACTTGGCTATTACAGATATGGCCGATAACGCTAATAAAATGGGTTCTTCCATGGAATCTATCCAAAATGCCTACCAAGGCTTTGCGAAGCAGAACTTTACCATGTTGGATAACTTGAAGTTAGGCTATGGCGGCACGAAGGAGGAAATGGAGCGCCTGTTAGCAGATGCCGAAGCCCTTTCTGGAATCCATTATGATATTTCCAGCTATGCCGACATGGTAGAGGCGATCCATGTAGTTCAAACTGAAATGGATATTACTGGCACTTCGGCCAAGGAAGCAGCTACCACGATCCAAGGCTCTGTGAACATGGCAAAAGCAGCGTGGACAAATTGGGTAACTGGCCTAATGGATGAAAACGCCAACATGAAAGAACTAACGGCTAATTTGGTAAGTTCGGTAGGACAAGTAGTGGAGAATGTGGTTCCCAAGATAGGCGAGTTCTTTTCTAACTTGGTGGAAGGTATTCACGAAGGATTAGCGGAACACCCAAAAATCCAAGAAGCCTTTGATAGCGTTGTAAGTGCGCTTGGGACTGTCAAAGACATTGTTACTACTGTATTTTCCTATGTCATTGATAATTGGGAGACTATAAAAGGAATCCTAACAGCGGTAGCTATTGCCGTTGGTGTAGTGACTACGGCTACAGCGGCCTATAATGCCGTTCAAGCGGTAAAGGTAGCTATGGAAGCAGCGGAAGTTACAACGCTGGGAGCCTTGATAACAGCCCAATTAGCCAGCGCCGCCGCTACTTTAGTGGCTTTAGCTCCTTATATCCTAATCGTGGCAGCTATCGCCGCCGTTATTGCCATTATCGTTCTATGTATCAAGCATTGGGACGAGATAAAGGCCAAAGTGGTAGAAGTATGGAACGCCATGGTAGATAAGATAAAGAGCGCAGTTGAAAGTGTAAAGGAATGGTTCTCTAACCTAAAGCAAGGAATTACAGATAGGGTGGAAGCGATCAAAACGGCAGTCGCTGAAAAGTTTGAAGCCGTCAAAGAAAAAATCCTTTCTCCCATTAGAACAGCGGTTGATAAGGTGAAAGGATTCATTGATAAGATCAGAGGCTTTTTCAAGTTTGAGTGGAGCTTACCAAAGCTAAAAATGCCTCATGTAAAAATCCAAGGAGAGTTTAGTTTAGTTCCTCCGAAGGTGCCTAAGTTCTCTATTGATTGGTACGCTAAAGGCGGCGTATTTGATAAGCCTACTCTCTTTAGCGGTGGGGGCCGTTTGGGAGGCTTAGGAGAAGCTGGAGCGGAAGCTATTGTGCCGTTGGAGAACAACACCCAATGGCTTGATAAGATAGCAGACAAGCTATCCTCTAAGATGGGAACCAGCGGGCCTATTATCCTCCAAGTAGACGGAAAGACTTTTGCGGAAGCCTCTATTGACAGTATCAACGCCCTAACCCGCCAGCGGGGAAGTCTGGGCCTTAATTTAATGTAAAGGTGGTGGATTATGGCTTACTTTAAGATAGGAACAAATGATTATAGCAGTTATACAAGCGGATTGAAGGTAAAAACAACCGCAAGCTATAGCGCACAGACAAACGCCAACTATGATATGGTAGTTGACTATATCAATTCCAAAAGAACGATTGAAGTAGAGATAACTCCCATTGATTCAGAAGTAATGGCCCGCCTCCTAAGCGATATAAAGGCTTTTAGTGTTAGCCTAAGTTTTCGTAATCCAGAAACAAATAAGCTGGAAACAGGCGTGGCCTGTATCATTCCTTCTAATGATGTGGAGTATTACACCATTCAAACGGCGAAGGTATCTTACAAGAAGATGAAACTAACCTTTACGGAACTATAAGGAGGCAAAAATGATAAGATCAACGGCAGATTATAAAGCTGCTAATTTTGCTTCCGTAAGACAAGTAAAGGCCAAGGTGGAGTTATATAACGGCTCTACCTTGGCCGCTGCTTATACGGACACAGATAAAATAATTAGTATCGAGATACAGCGAGTAGGAGAAGATGGGAAGTTTTTTGGCTTTGGTATCTGCCAGAGACTAAACATCCATCTAATTGATAAAGAACGCACACTTTCTATTTCAACGGCCAATACTCTAAAAGTCAGCTTAGGAGTAAGGTTAGCGGATGGAACAGTAGAGTATAAGGGCTTCCCTACTTTTGAAGTTTCAGAAGTCCATAGGGATGAAAAAACGAATGAGTTTTCCATAACGGCCTATGATGCCCTCTATAGGGCCAGCAGCCGCACAGTAGAAGAATTGAATATAGAAGCGCCTTATACCATCAAAGGCTTCTGCGAGGCTTCCAGCGCCCTTTTAGGAGTATCTGTAAGCGGAGCAGACAACTTCCTACTATCCTATCTTAATGGCGCAAACTTTGAAGGAACAGAAACTTTAAGAACGGCTCTTGACATGGTGGCAGAAGCTACTCAAACCATCTATTACATGAACTCTGAAAATGTGCTTTGCTTCAAAGCATTGGATAGAGATGGAGACACCGTTTTTACGATCGACAAGGCAAAGTATATAGAGTTGAAAACAAGCGGCGGGCGGCGTTTACAAACTATCTGTAATACTACGGAATTGGGGGATAGCGTCAGTGAAGGAACTACCCTAATCGGCTCTACACAGTATGTTAGGGACAACGCCTTTTGGGAGCTAAGGGAAGATATAACCGCTCTTGTCCATAATGCAGTAGAAGCAATAGGAAATATCTCTA
>OIAE01000367.1_pt1 | contig 11775 bp, 12 predicted proteins | sample 1580681 | NCBI WGS metagenome assembly OIAE01 (sample SAMEA3882525, study PRJEB24775) | human gut metagenome | biome: human-associated habitat; feature: intestine environment; material: feces | place: Netherlands | collected 2009/2010
AGCCTGCGTCGAGGACCGTCGCCTCCGGCGGCGTGAACTCCGCCGCGGCGTCCGCAACGGCGGCGATGAAGCGGTCGTAATAGCCCTTGTCCAAAAAGTCGCGGCGGGCGCGTACCATGAGCTTGTCATCCCCGTGGTGGCCCTGCGAGGAGTTGAGCAGGAGGTTGACGTATCCGCTCTTGGCGATGTCAAAGCTGTGGTTTTTCGGGCAGAGATAGGCCCCAGCGCGTTTTTCAAGCGCCCCAGCGCAGACGGGGCAGCGCAAATTGACCATCAGAACAGCCCCACCTGCTGCGGCACCTCGCTCCGGCCGAGCGAGCGGAGCTGCTGCTGGTTTTCCTCGGCCAGCGCGTCGGCGATGGCTATCTTACGAACGATATTTTTCATCGTCTCGTCAAAGAGCGTCCCGTCGCGATAGTCGGCAGGGAAGATGAAGTCCACGCGCCCCTTGGCGAGCAAGTCCTCCACGCCCGCGCGGTTGCTGTCCTGATACACGGCCACCGCCTGCCCGCCGTAGGCGCGCATCATCTTCATGCACGGCACGTCGGAAAGGCCGTCGCCGATGTAGATCATGTTCGTGAACGGGATGCGCTTGGAGTCGTCGGGCATCGAAGCGTTGAGCTCCTTGTCCTTCGCGACGTCGAGTATTCCCTTGTTGATGCGGTAGACGAACTGTGTCTTGTTCGTGAAGTTGACGTCGAGCTTCGGCCACGAGGCGAGGCCCTCTTCGTTGTAGAAAAACTCACAGGCGTAAATTTCCTTAAATTCATGGCTCACGCCGCTGCCCTCGATGATCTCGCGCAGGCCGGATGAGAGCACGTAGTGCTCGATCTCCACGCCCAGCGTTTCGCCGAAGGCGTTGATGCGCGAGAACCAGTCCTGCACGCCGGGGAACAGCTCGATCGCATGCCCGCAGGAGACGAGGTAGTCGCGGTCCAGGCGGATGCCCTTTTTGCGGCACTCCTCGATCATCGTGTACATGTAGGCGAGCAGGCCGTCCATGCGGTTCTCAAAGCCGAAGGAATTCGCGATGCTCCAGAACTCGCCGGGCGTGTAGCCGAGCGAGGGGATGAACGTATAGTCCTGCATGTCGGTCGTGCAGAGGGTCTTGTCAAAGTCGTAGAGAAAGGCGATGATGGGCTTTTTGTTCATGTCGTCTCCTTTTCACCGCGCTGCGGCCAAAGAAAAAATAAAAGGGCGGTCTGAAACCGGCTCCTCTGTGGAGTCGGCCAAAACCGCCCTTTTGCTGTTACTCTTCTCCGTGATAGTTGCGGCCGAACTTGAGGTCATCCAGACGGATGGCATGGCTGGCCGTTTCTACAAACGGGCTGTCGTCCGGCTCGAGCGGCTCCGCCTTGGGCTCCTCGGCCTTCGGCGCGCTCTGCTCTTCCGCCGGAGCGGTCTCCTGCGTCTTTTCGGGCGCGGGCTCCTCCGCCGCGGGGCGGAAGGACGCGAGGATATTTTCCTCGATGGCGTTCACGTCGGCCTCGGTCTTCTGCTCGGTCTTTTCGCCGCCCGCGATCTCCTCGGGCGTGAGGTCGGGCGCGCGCTCGATGAGCGCAAGCTGCGCCTGCGCAAGCTCGCGCGTCTTCTGCAAAAATTCCGCCGTCGCGGCCTTGGCCGCGTTCAATCGGCGCAGCTCGACATCGCTCTGCAGCGCGCCGATCTTGGCGCGGGCTTCGTCCTCCGCGCCGGCGAGCACGGCCTTTTTCTTCTCCTCGGCCTCTTCGACCATGGTGTTGGCCATGCGCTGGGCGGTCAGGAGGGCGGCGCGCATGGAATCCTCCGTCGCGCGGTACTCCTCCACCTTGTCGACCAGCACCTTGAGCTTGGCCTTGAGGGCGGCGTTTTCTTTATAGAGCGAGGTATAATCGTCGGTCAGCTCGTCGAGAAACTCGTCGACCATCGCCATATTATATCCGCCGAAGGCCGCTTTGCTGAAAGCGCGGCCGGAAACTTCCTGCGGTGTCAGCATGCTATCCCACTCTCCGTTTCTTTACAGGTAGAGGCCGTTATTTTCCAGCTCGTCGATCAGATCGCCCATGATATCCACATGATAGGGCGTGATGATGTACGTGTTGGCCGCGACCTTTTTGATCTTGCCCTCGCCCGCGTAGGCCACGCCGGAGAGGAAGTCGATCAGTCTTCTTGCAATGTCCTTGTTCGTGGACTCAAGGTTGATGACCACCGTGCGCTTTTCCTTCAGATGGTCGGCGATCTCGCTCGCGTTTTCAAAGCGCTCGGGCTTGACGAGCACGACCTTGAGCTGCGTGGTCGCGTTGATGTTCACGACCTTGTTGCGGCGGTCCTCCGCCTTGCGCTCGGCGCTGCGGCGGTCGGCAAAGGCGCCCGTGTCGCCGCGGTCTCTCAGATCGGGGAAATCATCTTCATATTCCTCATCCTCATCCTCGTAGGGGTGAGCCCACTTTTTCAGATCATCCAAAATACCCATGGTATCAAGACCTCCTCGATCAAATCGTATAATTGCGGGCGCCGAAAATCGCCGTGCCGACGCGCACCATCGTCGCGCCTGCGCGCACCGCGTCTTCATAGTCGCCGCTCATGCCCATTGACAGTATATCAAGTGTATTATCATACAACTTGGCATTGATGTCAACAAAAAGTGCATGAACTTTTTCAAAGTAGGGCAGGCTACCGTGCTCGCCCTCGGCAACCGGCGGGATACACATGAGGCCGCGCACGCGGACATTTGCGCACTTTTTGGCCTCTTCCGCCGCCTGCTCCAGGCTCTCGGGCGCAAAGCCGCTCTTGGCCTCCTCGCCGCCGATATTCACCTCAAGCAGGATATCCTGCACGATGCCCAGCTTCTCGGCCTGCTTGTCGATGGCAGAGAGCAGCTCGAGCGAGCCGACCGATTCGATCATCGCGACCTTGCCAACGACATTTTTCACCTTGTTGCGCTGGAGGTGGCCGATAAAGTGCAGGGGAGCGCCGTCATAGGCGTGCTCGGCGAGCTTTTTCGTCATCTCCTGCTCGCGGTTCTCGCCCAGCACGTCGATGCCCGCGGCGATGGCGGCGCGGCAGGCGTCCGCGTCGTTCATCTTGCTCGCGCCAACGAGGGTAATTTCGCTTACGTCGCGGCCCGCCTCTTTGGCGGCCGCGGCAATGTTTGCGCGCACGCGCGCGATGTTTTCAGCAATGCTCATTTCTAATCTACGACCTTTCCGTTATATAGTTCCCCTGCCGAAACGATGACCTCATCGTTCGGGCGCAGGGTGTAAAGGGACTTTTGGCTCTCCGTGGCGGCTTCGATCGTGCCGGGCTCCACCAGACAGTAGTCGCTGCCCTGATAGACGATGCTCACAGGCTTGAAGTACGCCACGCGCCCGACGAGGCAGTAAACGCCTGACACGCCGTTTTCATCCACGCGCAGCGCGTTTTTCGGCACGCGCAGGCCGTCGTATGCGCTGATGATGAGCTCGGCGTTCTGCTCGCGCAGCAGCGTCATGTAGGATAAGTACCGCGTGCTCTTGAGCACGATCAGGCATTTGCCGTTCTCCGCGGCGCTGATGCGCGTGAGCGTGACGGGCAGGTCAAAGCCGACGCCCGACGCCATGCGGAGCGTCAGCCTGCTGTTCTCCTTCAGGGACGCGGCGTTCTCCTCGTTCACGTTCGCGGCGAAGTACCACGCGCTGCCCTGAATGAGCTTGCCCACCGTGGTCGAAACGCTCTGCGGCGCGGCGGACGAAAGCTGCGAGGGCGTCATCGTCTCGAGCACCTCCGGCGTCAGCACGCTTTCATACCCGTCGGCCACGGCGCTGTAAGTCCCCGACACGGGCGCTGTGATGCGCGTCGTGCCGCCGCTCGCCGCGCCCGAGAGCGCGGTGATCTGCGCGTTCAGCTCGTCAAGCTTCGCGGTTAAGTCGTCGCTGCCGTTATAGGCGTATTCGCGCTTCAAGACCGTCGTTTTGAGCTGGGGGATCAGCGTGTCGAGCGAGCTGTACGCGCCCGACTCGTAGGCCGCGCGCACGGAGATGATCTGCTCGCGGATGTCGGTATCCAGACGCAGCGCGGTGGCCGCGTCGCTCGAGGCGCTCTTGGCGTACTCAAGCTGCTCTTTCTGCGCGCGCAGTGTCTCGAGCTGCTGCGTGGCATTCAGCGCGTCGGCCGAGCGGTAGACGGAGGCGATGGTGTCGCCCTGGCCCACGCGCTCGCCCTCAGCGTGCTTGAGCTCGATGAGCGTTTCGCCGCAGTCCACGACCTGCTCGTCGCGCACCACGTAGCCCCGCAGGGCAATGGACCGCTCGCTGTGATAGCGGTAGACGAGCGTCGTCGTCTCGGGGCTGACAAAGTAGTTGTAGCCCTGCACGGCGAAATACCCGATGACCGCCAAAAGGAGCAGGATCGTGATGATCTTTGTGGAAACGGATGTAGATTTCATGGCACACTCCCGGATCAGGCGTGCTTACTCCTCGCTTTCCTCCGCGCCTTTGAGGTCGATGGCCGCGATGGGCACGATCGTCGAGATCGCGTGCTTGTAGAGCATCTGCTGCTTGCCGTCGCTCTCCAAGATGACGACAAAGCTGTCAAAGCCCGTGATGACGCCGCGCATCTGGAAGCCGTTGACGAGAAATACCGTCACGCTCGTACGATTGCGGCGCGCAGAGAGGAGAAATAGGTCCTGAAGGTTTGCGATTTTTTTCATGGCTTTTCTTTCCTTTCTTTTTTGCGGACGGCTTGTCCGCGTTAAAGTCAGGATACGCCATAGGTATGGAGAATTTCTGTCGAAAAAGCGAGGCAATCGGGGAGAATCCTCGTTTTTTTCCAATAAAACCAGTGGATGCTGGGGTCGCGCCGCAGCCACGTGAGCTGGCGCTTGGCATACTGGCGGGAGCGGAGCTTGATCTCGTCGATGGCCTCCTCGCGCGCGGCCTCGCCGTCCAAGTAGGCAAGCGTCTCCTTATACCCGATGGCCTGCATGGCCGTCACGTCGCGGGGAAGTCCGGAATCGAGCAGCGCTCTGACCTCGTCGAAAAGCCCCGCCTCGACCATTTTGTCGACGCGGAGGTCGATGGCGCGCTTCATGTCGTCCCGATCCTCATAGGCAAGGCCGATGCGCACGGAATCGTAGCGCGGGGGGATGAGTTTCGTCTCCGCGTTGTGCTGTGCCATGGTCTTGCCGGTCTCGTAGTAGACCTCGAGCGCGCGGAGGATGCGCTTTTTGTCGTTCAAATGGAGATTTCCGGCGGTCTCGGGGTCGATGCGTCGGAGCTCGACGAACATCGCCTCGCCGCCCTCCTTGTCCCAGCGGGATTCCAACTCCGCGCGGTATCTGCCGTCCTTGTCACCGCCGGCGAAGCCGTGACCGGCGAGCAGGGCATTTAAGTACAGCCCCGATGACGGGCTGCTTCCCGCGCGAGAGAATATCGTCGACGCACTTCGCCGCGTCGTCCGCATAGCGGGCAACGGAGTAGTTTTCCCGCGGGTCGGCGACGCCGACCATGTGATGCGGAATGCCCTGCATCTCCTCCGCCGTCGGCGCGGCGGTACCGATGGCCATGCCGCGGTAGATCTGCATCGAGTCGCAGGAGACGACCTCGCCGCCGAGCATTTTCGCAAGCTCGACACCGAGCCACGTTTTGCCGCAGCCCGTCGGGCCGACGACGCATACGAGTTTCATTTTCTCCCTCCTGCGCTCACGCGCGCTTGAACATTTTTTCGAGCTCGTACTTTGTGAGCTTTGCTTTCACGGGCCGTCCGTGCGGGCAGAACTGCACCTCGCCGCTCTGCACCTTGTCAACGAGCACGCGCAGCTCGCTTAAATCGCTCTTCCATCCACCCTTGATGGCCGCCTTGCAGGCCATCGTGTGCAGCAGCGCGTCGCGCGCGGCGGCGGGGTCGACGGTATGGGCGGTGACGAGCTTGTCGGCAAGCTCTTCGAGCGCGGGGATGGCATCGCCGCTGTCGATATCGGCGGGGATGGCGCGCAGGATCAGGCTCCCGCCGCCGAATTCCTCGCACTCAAAGCCGAACTCGCGCAGAAGGTCCAAATTCGCCGCAAGCGCGCTGTACTCCTCAGCGGCGAACTCCGCCACGAGGGGAGCGAGCAAGGCCTGGCACATCAGTGGCTCCTGGTTGGCCTTCATGCGGTCGAAATTCACGCGCTCGTGCGCGGCGTGCTTGTCGATGAGCCAGACGTTTTTATCCTCGTCCTCGCAGACGATGTAGGTGTCGAGCACCTCGCCCGCGATGCGCCACGGCGCGGCGGACGGGGGAACGAACGTCGTCTGCTCGATCTCGGGCTCTTCCTGCTTCGCAGGGGCAAACATGGGGACGGCGGGCGCTTCCGGCTCGGGCTCTGCCGCAGTCTCCGCCGCCGGTCCGATGATTGGGCCGGTCACGACGGGGCGGGCGTCTTTCTCCGGCATCGGCAGCGTGATGACCTCGTCGTCATGGTTTTCCACAGAATGGACAGACTTTTCCACAGGCTGTGACTGCTGTGCTGACAGTACCGGCGCAAACGCGGGCGTTTCATGGCGCACATAGTCGGAAAGCGCCGCTTTGCCGCCGCTCTGCGTGTCGATGGCGGGCACTCTCGTCTGCCACTGCGGGGCGGGCGCGGGCTTCACCGGCGCGCTCTGCGGCGCGGACACGGGACGCGCACCGGCAGGTGTATAGGCGGGCTTTTCCGCCGTCTTCCGGCTCTCGCGGTACTGCTGCGAGGTCATATTGGCGAAGAAATCGCCGCGCGGATTCTGTACTTGAGACGCGGGCTTCGGCTGGGGGCGCTCGGCCTCCTCGCGCTTGTCGAGCGCGGCCATGACCGCGTGGTAAACGAGATCAAACACGCGCTTTTCGCCCACGAACTTCACGATGGTCTTGGCGGGGTGGACGTTCACATCCACCATGTCGCGCGGCAGCTCGACGAGCAGCACGCAGCCAGGGAACTTGCCCTTCATCATGCGGTTGGAGTACGCTTCTTCGAGCGCGGCGGTGAGAAGCTGGGATTTGACGAGCCGCCCGTTGACGAAAAACGTCTGCATGCCGCGCGTGCCGCGCGAGGCGATGGGCGAGGTCACAAAGCCCGTGACGCCCATGTCGCCGTCCGCGCCCTTGACCTCAAGGAGCGAGAGCGTGAACTCACGCCCGAGAGAGGCGTAAATGGCGGAGCGCAGCGCGCCGTCGCCGGGGGTCAAAAGCGTCTGCGTGCCGTCCTTGATGAGCTTGAACGACACCTCCGGATGCGAGAGCGCAAGGTGCCCGACAAGGCCCGCGATGGCCGTGGCCTCCGCGCTGTCGCGCTTCATAAACTTTAAGCGCGCGGGCGTGTTGTAGAAGAGGTCGCGCACGATGATGCTCGTGCCTTCGGGGCAGCCCGCGTCCTCGACCGTGCCGGGGACGCCGCCCTCTAAGTGAAGCTTCGCGCCGCTGAGCGCGCCGCGCTCGCGCGAGAAAATGTCGAGCCGCGACACACTCGAGATCGCCGCGAGCGCCTCGCCGCGGAAGCCCAGCGTGCCGATGGCGGCCAAATCCTCCGCCGTGCGCAGCTTGCTCGTCGCGTGGCGCAGAAAAGCCGTCGGCAGCTCGCTTGGCGCGATGCCGCAGCCGTCGTCGCTGACGCGAAGATAGGTCATGCCGCCGTTTTTCATCTCCACCGTCACGCTCTGCGCGCCGGCGTCAATGGCGTTTTCCAGCAGCTCCTTGACAACGCTCGCAGGGCGCTCGACCACTTCGCCCGCGGCGATGAGATCGGCGACATGCGGCGATAATTGCTGAATATGGGGCATTGATTTCCTCCTTTTAGGAAGCGATGGTGAAAAGGGAAAGGGCATTGACGAGCATGTGGAGCAGGATCGACGTCCACAGCGTGCCCGAATGCTCATACGCCCAGGCAAACACAAGGCCGGGCACAAGGTATTGCAGCATCAAAATGAGATAGCCTAAGTCCCAGTTGGACACCGCCGCCGTCCACACGTGTAAAAACGCGAACAGCGCGCAGGAGAGGATATAGGCGAATATTCTGCTCTTTTCTTTGAGACACCCGAACACGAGGCCGCGGAAGAGCACCTCCTCCACAAACGGCGCGAGCAGCACGACGATCAGCGCCGTCATGCGCGGGGCGGAGGCCACCTGCGCGGCGATGGTCATGTCGTTTAAGTTCGTGCGGCTGTTAAAAAGCACGTTGCACACGCGGAATATGAGCTCGTTCGCGCCGTAGAAGACGAGAAGGCCCAGCAGCATCGTCGAAAGCGCGCGGTTCAAATTGTCGAGAAAGCGCGAGGACGTGTGCGCAAGGTAGGAGTGGAACAGCAGCACCGTGACGGCGAAGAGCGTGTAGTAATAGAGCACATTGCGCAGGGAATCGTTGATGGTGGTGTCGAGCACGACCTCCAGAAGGTCGAATATTCTTGTTGCCAAAAGCGGCATCACCAGAAGATAGACGAGGAAGAAGATCGTTCCGGCGACGCGCTCGGTGCGGTTCATGCCGCCGGAGGCGGTTTTCTTTTTTGCCATGGGGAAACCTCTTTTCCGGGGAAATTACGAAAGCTTCTGCTTGAGCTCGTAGAGGAGCTGCATCGCCTCGATGGGGGACATCGTGTCCGGCTGGGCGCGGCGGATGGCCGCGAGCACCTCAGCCTCGCCGATCGCGTCGAGACTGACCTGCTCGGTCTCCTCGCGCGGCTTTGCCTGATACGCGCCGCCCTGCTCAAGCTCTTTTAGGATGACGTTCGCGCGCTTGACGACCTCATTCGGAAGGCCCGCTAACTTTGCGACCTCGATGCCGTAGCTGCGGTCGGCGCCGCCGGGGACGATCTTGCGCAGAAAGATGAGCTCGTCGCCGCGCTTTTTGATGGAAATGCTGTAATTCTTTACGCCGGGGAGCACACCCTCAAGCTCCGTGAGCTCGTGATAGTGCGTGGCGAACAGCGTCTTGCAGCCGATGTTCTCGCAGATAAATTCTACCACACTGCGGGCGATGCTCATGCCGTCGAACGTCGACGTGCCGCGGCCGATCTCGTCGAGAATGAGCAGCGAGCGTGGCGTCGCCTGATGCAAAATCTCGCTCACCTCGGTCATCTCGACCATGAAGGTCGACTGCCCGGCAGCCAGATCATCCGACGCACCCACACGGGTAAAAATAGCATCGACAACGCCGATGCGGGCGCTGGCAGCAGGCACAAAGCTGCCGATCTGCGCCATCAGCGCGATGAGGGCATTCTGGCGCATGTAGGTGGATTTACCGGCCATATTGGGGCCGGTGATGAGCAGCATCCGGTTTTCTTCCTCATCGAGCAGCGTATCGTTGGGCACAAACAGGCTGCCCTTGAGCATCTGCTCAATCACGGGGTGGCGGCCCTCCCTGATCTCCATGACGCCGCTCTCATCAACGGTGGGCATGACATAGTTGTTCTGCAGGGCAGCCTCAGCAAAGCCTGCCAACACATCCAGCTGCGCCACAGCCGATGCCGTGCGCTGGATGCGGATGACCTCAGCCGAGATCGCCGACAGCAGATCGGCAAAAAGCTGATGCTCCAGCACCAGCAGCCGCTCGTTCGCACCCAGGATCTTATTCTCCAACTCCTTGAGCTCCGGCGTGATGTAGCGCTCCCCCGTTGTCAGGGTCTGCTTGCGGGTAAAGCTGTCCGGCACAGAATCGGTGTAAGAGCGGCTGACCTCGATATAATAGCCGAACACCTTGTTGAAGCCGATCTTCAGCTTGGGGATACCGGTCTCCTCGCGGTAGCGGGCCTCGAGATTGGAGAGGTATCCCTTGCCGCCGTGCATGATGTCGCGCAGCTCATCGACCTCGCTGTTGAAGCCCGCACGGATAGCGCCGCCGTCCTTCATGTTGGCGGGCGGGTCATCCACAAGGGCGGTCTGGATGTTCTGCAAGACATCCTCGAGCAGGTCGATCTGGTCAGCCAGCTGTGTCAGCAGCGGCGCACCGCAGGCCGCAGCCTGGGCCTTGACCTGGGGCAGCATGGCGCAGGTATCCCCCAGTGCCTTGACCTCGCGCGGGGTGGCAGAGCCGTACAAAATGCGGGTGGTCAGGCGCTCAATGTCAAACACATGGCCGAGTGCCTCTTTCAAATCGGCGCGGGCCATGTTGGCGGTGTAGAGCGCCTGCACGGCGCAAAGCCGCGCATTGATGGCCTCGGCATCCACAAGGGGCTGCTCGATCCAGGAGCGCAGCAGCCGCTTGCCCATCGAGGTTTCGGTCTTATCCAGCACCCAGAGCAGCGTGCCACGCTTTTCGCGGCCGCGCATCGTCTCGGTCAGCTCCAGATTGGCGCGGGTCACAGGGGACAGCCGCATATACTGGGCATCGGCATAGTTCTGCACGGTCTTAATGCGCTCAACGCCGTGCTTCTGAGTCTCGTGCAGGTAGTTGAGCAAGGCGGCCACGGCGTAAGGCACGAGGGCGTCTTTCTCATAGCCCAGCGCCGCGCGCCAGTCCGTACCGAACTGATCCGCCATCGTGGACTCCATGACAGCGTCCTTGAAGCAGGCGTCCTCGCGCAGCTCCACCAGCGCGTGGGTGTGCTGTTTGATGTAGGTCGTCACATCCTTGAAGTCGAGCATCGGCGGACAGATCAGGATCTCACTGGGCATGTACCGGCAAAGCTCGGTGATGATCGCGCCGCCGATCTTCTCGGCGTTCAGCTCCGTGGCGTAGGCCTCACCTGTCGATATATCGGCAAAACAGACGCCCGCGCGCCAGCGTCCACGGGTGCGGCGGCAGTAAATGCTTGCCAGATAGTTGTTTTTATCCTCCGAGAGCATGCTGCTCTCGATGACGGTGCCGGGGGTGACAACGCGGATGATGTCCCGCTTGACAAGCCCCTTCGCCAGCGCCGGATCCTCCATCTGCTCACAGATGGCGACCTTGTAGCCCTTGGCGATCAGACGCGCCATATAAGTTTCATAGGAGTGGAACGGCACGCCGCACATGGGGGCGCGCTCCTCCTTGCCGCAGTTTTTGCCGGTCAGTGTCAGCTCCAATTCGCGCGAGGCTGTCAACGCGTCATCATAGAACATCTCATAGAAGTCTCCGACGCGGTAAAACAGGATCTCGTTCGGATGCTGTTTTTTGATTTCAAAATACTGCTGCATCATGGGCGATACTGCTTGCTCGGCCATGTTTCACACTCCTGTTGATTCTAGCTGGTATGTTGTTCTTGTAGGGGCGGATTCCATATCCGCCCGGAAGGTATGCGGCTGCGTACAGTGCTGCGGGCGCATATAGAATGCGCCCCTACGGCCTCTCTGCCTCGCACCTCACGCTTTAGTGGCAGCCGCCGCAGCTGGCGCAGCTGCCAGTGCAGCCGCCGGTGGGTGCCTTGACGCTCATCGGGTCACCGCCGTTCATGGCCGTGTTGATGATGGCGTCAATATGGCCGACCATCTCCTCGCACTCTTTCTTGGCCGTATTGTAGCGGACCATGCCCTCACTGGCCATGATCTGGCTGTACAGGCTGTTGACGCGCTCGTTCAGCTCGGCCACACGGGCGGCATCGGTCTCGGGCTTGGCGCTCTCGTTGTTCAGGTCCAGACGGGCGAGGTTGAATTCGCCGATCATCTGCTGCAGCTCCTCGTCAGCGTCATTCTCACGGCGGGCAGCGTCCAGCTCCAGATAGCGGGGGTCGGTCTGCAGGGCGGCGGCGGCTTTCTTAAAAAGATCAATGCAATCCATGGTAGATATTCTCCTTAATTATATATAGTAGGTTTGATACCGGTTTACTCGGCAAGCTCACCGACCAGCAGGGCGGCGCGGGAGCCTGTGATGCGCACCATGGCCCACTGGCCGATGAG
>OIAE01000370.1_pt1 | contig 11744 bp, 12 predicted proteins | sample 1580681 | NCBI WGS metagenome assembly OIAE01 (sample SAMEA3882525, study PRJEB24775) | human gut metagenome | biome: human-associated habitat; feature: intestine environment; material: feces | place: Netherlands | collected 2009/2010
CGCCGGCGCCGCCATACTCCTTGGGGAAGTAAATGCCCATCATGCCCAGCTTCGCCATCTTCTCGACGGTCTCCATGGGGAAACGCTCTTCCTCGTCGATCTCGGCGGCCAGGGGCTTCACTTCGTTCTCTGCAAATTCGCGGTACATCTTGCGAACGAGCAGCTGTTCCTTAGTCAGATGGAAGTCCATACTCTTTTCTCCTTTACGAAATTTTACTTGGTATACTTAAAGAAGCCCTCGCCAGACTTGATGCCCAACTTGCCGGCGCGAACCATCTTCCGAATCAATACGTTTGCACGATACTTGCTGTCGTGGGTCTCGTTGAACAGCACATCCATGATATTCAGCACCACGTCCCAGCCAATGAGGTCACCCAGATGCAGGGGGCCCATGGGGTGGTTGCAGCCCAGCTGCATGGCAATATCGATATCTTCCGCAGAGGCAACGCCCTCCTGCAGAACGCAAACGCCTTCGTTGCAATAGGGGATAAGGATCTTGTTGACCACAAAGCCGGGGGCCTCGTTGACCACCACGGGGGTCTTGCCGATCTCGGTGGACAGGTTCTTGATGTAGTCCACCAGCTCAGCGGGGGTATTGCCGCCGGCAATAACCTCTACCAGCTTCATGGCAGGCACGGGGTTAAAGAAGTGCATACCGATCAGGTGGTGCTTCAGACCCTGACCCATCTCGGTGATGGACAGAGAGGAGGTGTTGGAGGCAAAGATGGCCTCATCCTTGCACAGAGCGTCCAGACGGCCCAGCAGCTCCTTCTTCACGGCCATGTTCTCAGCCACGCACTCGATGACCAGATCGGCGTCAGCGGCGGCCTCGAACTCCTCCACCAGCACACGGCTCATCAGATCGTCAGCAGCCTCCTGCGCCATCTTGCCCTTGGCCACACGCTTATTCAGAGAAGCAGCCAGCTTATCCTTGTGGCGCTGCGCACTGGCCGTGCTGGAAGCATACAGCAGGACGGTGTGGCCCTTGCCGGCAAACACCTGAGCGATACCGCTACCCATAGTACCTGCACCAAAAACAGCGATCTTCATAATGATTCCTCCTAATTAGAATATATAGGGTCCTTGGTTTGCCCACCGGGCGCTATGCCCGGAAAACAACGTTCTGACAGAGCTTTACCGGTTCTGGTAGGGCTCGTGCTTGCGCTTTTCCAGAAAAGCGCCCATGCCCTCTTTCTGGTCCGCCGTCTCGAAGCAGCTGCCGAACAGCTTCTCCTCGATGGTCACGGCCCGATCCATGTCCACCTGCAGGCCGTCATTGATGGCCTTCTTGCAGGCCCGCACGGCGATGGGGGCGTTCTTAGCGATGGTCCCAGCCAGCTTCTCCGCTGCGGGCAGCAGCTCCTGCGCCGGATAGACGGCGTTCACCAGCCCGATCCGCAGGGCCTCGTCGGCCTTGATGTTCTTGGCGGTGTAGATCAGCTGCTTGGCCATACCGCTGGGTGCCGCCGAAGCCGGGGGTGATACCCAGACCGGCCTCCGGCTGACCGAACACGGCGGTGTCGGCGCAGATGCGAATGTCGCAGCTCATGCTCAGCTCGCAGCCGCCGCCCAGTGCAAAGCCGTTGACAGCGGCGATGGTGGGGATGGGCAGCGTCTCCAGCCGGCGGAATACGTCGTTGCCCTTCTTGCCGAAGGCCTCGCCCTCGGCCTTGGTGAGGGTGCTCATCTCTCCGATGTCGGCCCCCGCCACGAAGGCCTTCTCCCCTGCGCCGGTGATGACCAGTACACGGATCTCCTCGTCGGCCTCCACGGTGTCCAGCAGCTCCGCCAGATCCGCCAGCACCTGAGAATTCAGGGCGTTCAGCGCCTCCGGACGGTGGATGGTGGCCACGGCATATGGACCTTTTTTCTCCAACAGTACGTTCGTCACAATGGTTCCTCCTTACTGTGGCAGCCGCCGCCGAAGCAGCGGCAACATCATGGGAAATAGCGATTTCTGCGGGGGGTATTTCACCCACAAAATGCACTTTCTCATATACCTTATCCATTATAGACGTTCGTCTAAAATTTATCAAGCACTTCTCACCCGGCTTTTCTCTTTTTAGAGGAAATCACAAATTTCGTCGGATTTTTTGCGTACTTTTCCAGCTTTTTGCCGCACCTGTTCTTCGATGCGCCGTCCTACGAAAACGTCGCTTCGGCGGCCCTCCCTTGCTGCGGCAGATTTTCCGGCGTTCCCTCTTGCTTTTTCGCCGGAAAACCGGTATATTGGGTAGTCGGATACCATCGCCCTGCGGCGTTTTTCAGGAGGAACGACACCATGCGTATGCGGAAAAAGAAGAATCTACTGCCCCGGATGGAGGCCTGCCGGGCCTGTCAGGTACAGGACCCCTTCGCCATGCGGGGTCACTGGCGGGAGTTGATGCCCGATGCCCGTGAGCTGCGGGTGGAACTGGGCTGCGGCAAGGGGCGCTTCACCGTGGGTACGGCCCAAGCGGAGCCGGATGTTCTGCTCATCGCCGTGGAGAAGGTGCCGGATGCCATGGTGGTGGCCATGGAGCGGGCGCAGGCGGCGGGGCTGCACAACGTATTCTTCGTGGTGGGGGACGCCGCCCTGCTGCCGGATATGTTTGCCCCGGCGGAGGTGGACCGGCTGTACATCAACTTCTGCGACCCGTGGCCCAAGAGCAACCAGAAGCGCCGCCGTCTGACCCACGGCAATTTTCTCAAGTGCTACCGGCAGGTGCTGCCTATGGGCGGGCAGATTCACTTCAAAACCGACAACGACAAGCTGTTCCATTGGTCCGTGGAGGAGATCCCCCAGTACGGCTTCGCCCTGTCGGAGGTGACCCGTGACCTCCACGCCGACGGCCCCGTGGGGATCATGACGGACTACGAGGCCAAGTTCTATGAGCTGGGGAAGAACATCAACCGCTGCGTGGCTACCATGGAGCCGTGGACGGAGCCGGAGGAGGAACCTGCGGAGGCTGCTCCGGTGGAAGCTTCTTCCGTAGAATGATATAAGAACAGCAGGATGGTATTGCCATCCTGCTGTTTTTTCATGGGGGAAAGCGCTCTTTACAACTCCTGCTTGAAATACTCCGCACCGGCGCCGCACAGGGGGCACTTATAATCCTCCGGCAGGGAGTCCCCCTCGTATACATAGCCGCAGACCTTGCACACATAGCGATGCTGCCCCTCCGGCTTTTCCTCCGCCGGGGCCGCAGCCTGTACGTCCGCCGCCAGCGTGGCCGCCAGCCGCTCCAGCTGCATGGCCTGATCCTCCCGCAGGGCGGAACGGATGGTGAAGGTGTCCTCCATCTGCTGCCACCCCTTCAGAGGCTGGAGGATCTTCTGCATCCCCTTGCCGCTGGCCGGGGCCCAGGAGCCGTTCTCCAGCAGCACCACCCGGCGATTCTGGAGATTGTGGGCAGCGATATCGTGGAGCAGCTCCTCCATGGTGATGAACACCCCGGCGTTGTAGGTAGTGGCAGCAAACACCAGATGGCTGTAACGGAAGGCCGCCGACAGAATGTAAGAGGTAGGCGTCACGGAGGTATCGAACATCTGCACCTTCACGCCCCGCTCCGACAGCCGGCAGGCCAGAATGTTGGCGGCGTTCTCCGTGTTGCCATACACGGAGGCATAGGCGATGAGCACCCCCCGCTCCTCCGGCTCGTAGCGGCTCCAGAGGTCGTACTTGTGCAGGAGATACCCCAACTCCTTCCGCCACACAAAGCCGTGGAGGGGCAGCAGCATGGCGATGTCCAGCTCCGCCGCCTTCTTCAGCACCGCCTGCACCTGAGAGCCGTATTTGCCCACGATGTTGGTGTAGTACCGCCGGGTCTCGTCCAGATAGTCCCGGTCGAAGTCCACCTCATCGGCAAACAGCCGGCCATTCAAGGCCCCGAAGCAGCCGAAGGCATCCGCCGTCAGCAGCAGCCGGTCCGTCTCGTCGTAGGTCATCAGTACCTCCGGCCAGTGGACCATGGGGGCCGCCACAAAGCGCAGCGTGTGCCGCCCGGTGCAGAGGGTATCCCCCTCCTTCACCACATGGATGCGATCCTGAAAGCCGGTGCCGAAGAACTGGGTCATCATGGTCTTGGCCATAGCGCTGCAATAGATCTGCACCTCCGGAAAGCGCAGCACCAGATCCTCCAGTTCTGCCGTGTGGTCCGGCTCCATGTGGTGTACCACCACGCAGTCCAGCGACCGCCCCTCCAGCGCATGGAGGAGATTTTCCCGGAAGGTGCGGCGCACCGCCGCATCCGCCGTGTCAAACAGTACGGTCTTTTCGTCCCGCAGCAGATAGCTGTTGAAGGAGATGCCTGCCGGTACGTCGAACACGCCCTCAAACATGGCCAGCCGCCTCCCGTCGGCACCCACCCATGTGTAATCGTCATTGATCCTTCTCGTGCAGTACATGGAAATACTCCTTTCTCTTGGTACCATCGATGATGTGTTTCCCTGATAGTATACCAGATATTTCCGCCCTTTGCCACAGGAAAAAGCACGCCGCATATGCGACGTGCTTTTTAGGACAGTTACGCCTTCTTGGCGATGTCGCACAGGGCGGCGAACGCCGGGGCATCGTAGATGGCCATCTCGGAGAGCATCTTGCGGTTGATCTGGATGCCGGCCACCTTCAGACCGTGCATGAAGGTAGAGTAGTTCATGCCGTTGATCTTGCAGGCGGCGGAGATGCGGGTGATCCACAGCTGACGGAAGTCCCGTTTCTTCAGGCGGCGGCCCACATAGGCGTAGGTCAGAGACTTCATGACCTGCTCATTGGCCATCTTGAAGTGCTTGGACTTAGCGCCCCAGTAACCCTTGGCCAGCTTCAGCGTCTTATTTCTTCTTTTACGCGCCATCATAGCGCCTTTTACACGTGCCATATCTTAATTGCCTCCTATTCTAACGATTCCGTCTCTTATTTGTAGGGGATCATCTTGCGGATGGTCGCCTCGTTGGTGCAGTCGGCATAGGTGCCGGACCGCAGGCGACGGCCACGCTTGGTGTCCTTCTTGGTGAGGATGTGGCTCTTGAAAGCGTGAGCTCTCTTGACCTTGCCGGATTTCGTCAGATTGAAGCGCTTCTTGGCGCCGCTGTGAGTCTTCAGTTTAGGCATAATTTTTACTCCTTCCATCTATTCTCTTGCCGGGGGCAAGCAGAACTTTTGTTTACTTGCCGGTCTTGGGAGAGAGGAACATCGACATATTCCGGCCCTCCAGCTTGGCGGCCTTATCCATGGTGGCGACCTCGGCGCACTGTTCGGCAAACTTCTTCAGAAGCTCCCGGCCGATCTCGGTATGTGCCATCTCACGGCCACGGAAGCGAACAGAAACCTTCACCCGGTTCCCCTCCGTCAGGAACTTCTGGGCATTTTTCAGTTTGGTGTTGAAATCCCCCACGTCAATGCCCGGAGACATCCGGATCTCCTTGATCTCCACCACGTGCTGGTTCTTTCTGGCTTCCTTCTCCCGCTTGCTCTGCTCGAACCGGTATTTGCCGTAGTTCATGAGCTTGCACACCGCCTGGGGAGAGATCTTCACCAGATCCAGCCCCCGCTCGTCCGCAATGTGCAGAGCGTCGGCGGAGGACATGATACCCAGCTGTTCACCGGTCTCACCGATGAGGCGGATCTCCTTGTCACGGATCTCCTCGTTGAGTTGATGCACTACATTGCTAATAACCGAAGCACCTCCTTCAGAAAATAAAAACACGGATGCAAAGCTGCATCCGCACAACAAAGCCTGCGCCCCTTCCGGGCCGCCGCCGTACTCGCTGTTGACCTCTTTGCCTTTGCTGGAGGTGAGGCGGATGCATCCTGCCTTCTTTGTTTTCTCCAGTAGTATACCATCGCTCCTCCCGTCTGTCAAGCGGATTTTTTATCTGCTGCCGGAATTTTTTTCACGGGAGGATGTATGCTCCGCCGGTTTTCGGGCAAACTGAAGCTGTATCGCAGATACGGAAGGAGGTGTCTCAATGTCCGGCAAAAATCAGCAGAACCAGAATCAGCAGAACCAGAATCAGCAGAAGCAGAATCAGCAGAAGCAGAACAAGCAGAACCAGAACCAGAATCAGAATCAGCAGGAGCAGCAGAACCAGAACCGGCGCTGACCGCCCGGTACACAGGACAAAGCATGGGGGAGGGTGTCCAAGGACACTCTCCCCCATGTGGTTTTACGGGCGCATGAAGCCGCAGCACCCCAGCTCCGGCAGTGTCAGCAGACCCAGCGACCGGTAGAACCCCTTGGTTTTCTCCGTGTCGTCCGTCAGCAGCTGCACCTGCCGCACCGATCGGAAGCGCTCCAGCGCCGCCTGCATCAGCGCCGTGCCGATTCCCCGCCGCTGGTGATCCGGCCGCACCAATAGGTCCTGTACCAGCACCACGGTACAGCCGTCACCCACAGCCCGCAGCAGCCCCACCAGCGTCCCGTTCTCACGGGCGGCCAATGTCAGCAGCGACCCGGCAAAGCCTCGGCGCAGCGCCTCCGGCTGCTCCGTATAGGCCGTCCATCCGACGCTTCCATACAGAGCCAGCACCTCCGACTCCTGATAAGTGGTATATTCCTCGATATGCATCCATCAGCAACTCCTTTATACAAATGTGAGCTGCTTACTTTCTCAATCTCATTCCTCGTCCCTCCGGTCAAGCGCCGTATTTGGCGGCGATATACTCCTCCAGGCACACACCCTGCTGATAGATCTCCGCAGCGGCCTCCTGTCCTACATAGCGGTAGTGCCACGGCTCATAGATGATGCCGGTGGTCTCCGTCTTGGCGGTGGGATAGCGCAGGATGAAACCGTAGCGCCAGCTGTTGGTCATAAGCCACTGCTGCACCGCCGTCTGCTCCTGACTCTCGTCCAACAGCTGGTGGTCCAGATCCACGATGTCCACCGCCAGCCCCAGCTGATGCTCGCTGGTGCCGGGAACGGCCACCTGACGGCCCGCCTCCGTCTCGGCGTCGGCATCGCTGTACCCCTGATCCAACAGGGACTGCTTCATCTGGTCAAAGAGGGTCTGCTGCATGGCCTGCGTCCGGTAGGCAGAGCACACCACGGGATACAGCCCCTCCGCCCGGCAGGCGTCCATCATCTGCTGGAGGGCGTCGTAGCAGCGGCTGTCCACCGCCCAGCCGTTGGAGAGCTCCACCTCGTCCACGGTCCAGCCCTCCGGCAGGGGATTCCACCGGTTCACCAGCGTCAGATTCCACGGGATCTCCTGCTTCTGGCCGCTCTTCTGGTCGTCAGGCTTCTGGTTCGGCTCTCTATCCGAAGGCTCCGCCGGAGTGTTTGGGGTATCGGGCTTGTCCACATTCTCGCTGGGGGTAGGCTGCGCCGGTTCCTTATCCTTGCCGCAGCCCCGCAGCACCAGTATCAGCACCACAGCCAATACCGCCAGCACCAGCAGGCCCAGCAGCAGCTTCCGCCGACGCACCTGCGCCTGCCGCCGCCGATTCCGCTGCGCCCGCAGCTGACGGCGCTGCTCCGGGGTCTGATCGTAATAGTCGTTCATGTGTCGGTCTCCCCTCTCAGGCCCGCAGGGTGGGTGGATACACACCGCCGGCGTGGAGCTTCTGCAGCTCCGCCGCCACCGCCTGCCGGTCCTCGTGGTACGTCATGCCGAACCAGCGGTCTGCCGAGTGCAGCACGGATACCTCCAGCCGTCCCTGCTCCAGCAGGTCTCCCACCATGCCCGGCAGCAGGCACTCCGCCTTGATGTTGTCCCCGGCCTCGCAGCGCAGGAAGTGGTCGAAGTAGGCCTCCAGCTCCTGAAAGATGGAGGGCATGAAGCCCCAGAAGTTCATGGACACCACCGTGTCCGGCGCCAGCTCCCGGTGCTGGCCCTCCGCCACATCAGCGATGGAGCCGTCCGGGAACAGCTGGATCTTCAGCGTCTCATGGATGCCACGGAGCCAGCCGTCCTCCACCCGGCACACGCCACGGGACACGGTGCCGTTGGCGCTGACGGTGTTTTTCAGCAGATACCCCACCATGGTGGCCCGTCCCTGCCGGGGCAGGCGCTGAAGCTCCTCATACATGGCCCGGTAGGCATCCACGCCGTAGTAGTCGTCTGCGTTGATGACGCAGAAGGGCTCGGAGAGATAGGGCCGGGCGCACAGCACCGCATGGGCGGTGCCGAAGGGCTTGGTGCGGCCCGCCGGAATGGTGTAGTAGTCCGGTATGCTGGTGAAGTCCTGCATGGCGTAGCAGACCTCCAGCGGCTCTCCTGTTTTTGTTATAAGTGTGCGGTCCCCCCACAGGCGATCCATCAGCTCCCGCATATCGGGCTTAATGATGAACACCACCTTGGTAAAGCCCGCCCGAACGGCATCGTAGATGGAATACTCCATCAGCATCTCCCCCTGGGGTCCTACGCCGTCCACCTGTTTATTTCCACCGTAGCGGGAACCCAGTCCCGCCGCCATAATGACCAGTGCTGCCTTCATGGTGATCCTCCTGAAATACGCCGCCTCCATTCCGCAGGGGCGGCGGCTTATTTTTCCGTAACGGCCCGTGGCCGTTTCGATGATTATACCACACTCCCGCCGCCGCTTCAACCGTTTCCGCCGGGAAATCCCCGGATAACAAAATCGTCACATCCGCCGCATTCGCCGTAAAGTTCACAAATCTGTAACCTTTTACACTGGATTTCCTGTCGCCGCCGCTTTATAATAGAGAGACTATGTGCCTTCGGCCGGTGGGCTGTCCTGTCGTGCCTTGCTGATTTTCGGAAAGGAGTTTTTCCTCTATGTCCAGACATTATTCCTCCCGCTCCTACGGCGGCTACGGTTCCTCCCGCCGCCGCACCGGGGCGGATCGGTTCGGTATACTCACCTTCTTCCTGCTGCTGATCTCCAGCGGCTTTCTGGCGGCCCGGCTGCTGACCACCGGCGTGCTGACCCAGAAGCTGACGCTGCTCCTGCTGTCGGTGCTGGCGGGACTGAACGTTCTCTTCGCCGTGACCCAACTGCCCCGCTGGCGCAACAAGCTCTGGAAGCTTGTTCTGGGCCTGGTGGCGCTGGTACTGTCGGCGGGCATGATCTACGCCACCGTGGCCACCAACGCCGTGCTGGAGACTCTCTCCCGTGTGTCCAGCACCGGCAGCGTCAAGACCGTGGTGGTGCGGGTCCGGGAAAACGACTCCGCTCAGGAGATCGGTGATACCTTCGGCTATACCTACGGCTATCTGGCTCAGACGGATACCGACACCACCGATGCCCTTCTGACGCATCTGGAGGAGGGACTGGGGCAGGTCAAGACCAAGTCCTACGACACCCCTACGGCTCTTGCAGACGCTCTGTACAACCGGGAAGTAGACGCCGTCATTCTGGGCAAAGGCATGGTCTCCACCCTGAAGCAGACCGACGGTTACAAGGATTTTACGTCCCGCACCCGTGAGATCTATACATACGACGTGACACACGAGTCCGACACCATCGCCCCGAATGCCAACATCTCCCGTCAGCCTTTCGTGGTCTATTGCAGCGGCACCGACGAGCGCATCTCCGATACCCTACTCAACACCCGCAGCGATGCCAACATTCTGGCGGTGGTGAACCCCTCCACCCATAAAATTCTGCTGGTGAATATCCCCCGTGACTACTATCTGCCCCTGCCCTTCAACGGAGAGATGGATAAGCTGACCCATTTCAGCGTATATAGTGATAAGGGCATGGACGAGCCCATCGAGGCCCTGAACACCTTGCTGGGGGTGAAGGCCGACTACTACGCCCGTGTGAATTTCAGCGGCCTTATGGATATCGTGGACGCCTTGGGCGGCATCGATGTCACCTCCCCGGTGGACTTCACTACCGTCGCCATGGAGATGCCCAACGAAAACGGCGACGGTGGCTATCACGACGAGTCCTTCACCTTCACCGAGGGGGTCAATCACCTCAACGGCCGGGAGGCTCTGGCCTTCTCCCGTGAGCGCTCCGCCTTCGCTCAGGGCGACGTGCAGCGGGGCCGCAACCAGATGGCGGTGCTGCAGGCCATCATTGACAAGGCCACCTCCCCTGCCATCCTCTCCGGGTATCAGGACGTGCTGAAGGCCGTCTCCGGCTCCGTGCTGACCAATATGCCCCAGCAGGATATCCTGAAGCTGGTGAAACTGCAGCTGGAGGACAAGGTGGACTGGGACATCAGCACCTACACCCTCTCCGGCACCACGGATATGCAGGACTGCTTCACCACCGGCTTCCCCCTCAGCGTACTGGTGCCGGATGAGAGCTCCGTCGCCGCCGCTCGCCGGATGATCCGGGAGCTCATCAACGGCTGATCTCCCCCGTCTTTCCGGAAAATTTGATATTTCCCCGGTTTTTTCGCAAAAATCTCTGGTAATTCTACTATCTATCCTATATAATAGGGGATTGCGGCCGGTCATAAGACCATGCAGGCCGGCATCTCTGAAGTAAGGAGAAATATTATGACTTCCAAACGAATACACAGCGACGCCTCCGGCAGCCGCCGTATGGCGTGGATGGACTGGTTCGGCCTGATTGCGCTGGGACTGCTGATGGTGTGCAGTCTGGTGCTGCTGGGCCAGCTCCTGAATCTGGATATGCTGGACAACAAATATCTGCTGCTGCTGATGGCGGGCATCCTGATCCTCAATAGCGGCCACGCCGTGGTGCAGCTGCCCCGCCGCCCCTCCAAGGGTGGTCATGCCGCCAAGATCGGCTGCGGCGTGCTGGCTGTGATCCTGTCCGCCGGAATGATCTACGGCGCCGTGGCCGGCGGCAGTCTCAAAAGTGCCGTCACCCGCATCGTGGGCAAGATGGCGGAGAAGCAGACCATCGACATCATCGTCCTGAAGGACAACGAGGCCAGCTCCATCGAGGATGCCGTGGGCTATACCTTCGGCGTGCTGGAAAACGCCGATCAGGAGAACACCGCCGAGGTGCTCAAAACCCTGTCCGATCTGAATCCCACCCCCAAGGCCTACGCCTCTGTGCCCCAGCTGGCGGACGCTCTGTATGACGGCGAGGTGGACGCCATTATCCTTAACGACGGCTATCTGCCCATTCTGGAGCAGACTGAGGGCTATACGGATTTCGACAGCTACACCCGTATCCTCAAGCAGTTCGACTTCACCAAGGAGGTCGCCCCGGTGGTACCCAACGAGTCCATCACCGTGGAGCCCTTCGTGGTCTATTGCAGCGGCATTGATGCCCGGAACTCCGATGTCAACATCCAGAGCCTCAGTGACGTGAACATTTTGGCGGTGGTGAATCCCAAGTCCCGGCAGATCCTACTGCTGAACACCCCCCGTGACTACTTCCTGCCCCTGAGCTTCAACGGTCAGCTGGATAAACTGACCCACGCCGGTATGTACGGCATCGACGAGTCCATGCGGGTGCTGGACAACCTCTACGGGGTGGAAACCCAGTATTACGCCCGTGTCAACTTCTACGGCCTGACCAAGATCGTGGATGCTCTGGGCGGCGTGGACGTCTACTCCGAGCAGACCTTCACCACCAAGGTCATGCAGATTCCCGATAAGAACGGCAACCTCTACGATGACTATTTCTCCTTCACCGAGGGGATGAACTACAACGTGGACGGGCAGGCGGCGCTGGCCTTCTGCCGGGAGCGTTACTCCTTCGCCGACGGCGACAACCAGCGTGGCCGCAACCAGATGGCCATGATCAAGGCCATCTTCAACAAGGCCACCTCCTCCGCCATTCTCACCAAGTATGACGAGGTACTCAAGGCCGTGGCGGACACCATGATCACCAATATGCCCTATGAGGACATCACCAGTCTGGTAAAAATGC
>OIAE01000372.1_pt1 | contig 11684 bp, 10 predicted proteins | sample 1580681 | NCBI WGS metagenome assembly OIAE01 (sample SAMEA3882525, study PRJEB24775) | human gut metagenome | biome: human-associated habitat; feature: intestine environment; material: feces | place: Netherlands | collected 2009/2010
TAGGGGCCGCATATATGCGGCCCGCAGCCTTCCCGCAGGCAAGAGTTTGCCGGAAAGCCGCGGGCCGGGCATGCCCGGCCCCTACAGGTGTGCTGAATTCAAACAGAAAGAAAGGTTGTGTTGCGGATGGAGGCGCAGTTTGAAGCGCTCTCGGAGCTGGCCAAAAGCGGCCAGCAGCTGAGCTTCGGCCAGGACTTCTTCGTAAAATTCTATCAGGCATTTTTGTATGCGGATCGGTGGCAGCAGTATATCAAGGGCGTCGGCACGACCCTGTTGGTCACGGCCATTGCGCTGGTGCTGGGCGTTGTGCTGGGTGCCATCGTTGCCATGATCCGCGTGGGCTATGCCCAGCAGAAGCCCCACCACCGCAACCCGATTCTGGGCATCTTCAACGCAGTGGCGCAGGTGTATGTCACAGTCATCCGCGGCACGCCCATGATGGTGCAGCTGCTTATCATGAGCATGGTCATCTTTGCCAGCAGCCGCAACTTCACGATGGTCGGCGCACTGGCACTGGGCATCAACTCCGGCGCGTATGTCTCCGAAATCATCCGCGGCGGCCTGATGGCGGTCGATCCCGGCCAGATGGAGGCGGGCCGCAGCCTTGGCCTTAACTACATGACCACGATGTTTGAGATCATCATCCCGCAGGCTATCCGCTCCATCCTGCCTGCGCTGGGCAATGAGTTCATCATGCTGCTGAAGGACTCCTCGCTGATCACGGTCATCGGCGGCAAGGAGCTGCTGTATGCCGCGCAGGGCATCATGAACCGTACCTATGAGCCGATGTTCCCGCTGCTCGGTGTGGCCGCGACCTATCTGGTGCTGGTCATGCTGTTCAGCGCGCTGCTGGCAAAATTTGAGAGGAGGCTGGCGCAAAGTGATAGACGTTAAAGGATTGAAGAAGAACTACGGCGGCCTTCAGGTGCTCAAGGGCGTGGACCTGACCATCAACAAGGGTGACTGCGTTGTGCTGGTCGGCCCCTCCGGCTGCGGCAAATCCACATTTCTGCGCTGCCTGAACCGTCTGGAGGAGCCGGACGGCGGCCACATCATCTTCAACGGCAAGGAAGTCACCGACCACGACATTGACCATGTGCGCCAGAAGATGGGCATGGTGTTCCAGCATTTCAACCTGTTCCCCCACCTGACGGTGAAGAAGAATATCACGCTGGCCCCCGTGCGTCTGGGGCTGATGAAGCAGGCTGAGGCCGACAAGAAAGCCATGGAGCTGCTGGAGCGCATCGGTCTGGCCGACAAGGCGGACACCTACCCCAACATGCTGTCCGGCGGCCAGAAGCAGCGCATTGCGATTGCCCGTGCGCTGGCAACGGACCCGAAGGTGCTGCTCTGCGACGAGGCGACGAGCGCCCTGGACCCGAACACGACCCACGCCATTTTGCAGCTCATTCAAAAAATCAACCGTGAGCTGGGCATCACAGTCGTCATCATCACCCACCAGATGAGCGTTGTGGAGGAGGTCTGCAACCGTGTGGCCATTCTCGATAACGGCACCGTCGTCGAGGAGGGCGAGGTACAGGCTATCTTCAGCCATCCTACGTCCAAGGCGGCACGGCGGCTCGTCTACCCCGCCGGTGCGCCCCAGGCCGAGGTCCTGCCCGGCCACAAGCTGGTGCGTGTGGCCTTCGGCGGCACCCAGACCACGGACAAGCCGCTGGTGGCAAGCCTTGCCATTGAGTGCGGCGCGCTGGTGTCCATCATGGCGGCGGATACCCGCATCGTGAACGGCCAGACGCTGGGCACCATGCTGCTGGCCCTGCCTGACGATGATAAGGCGGCCGCAGCGCTCGACTACATCAAGAACTATCCCGGCATTACCTATGAGGAGGTGAACGGCTGATGGCAGAGTTTTTTGCAGGCAAGGACTGGCAGACATTCATGCAGATCCTGCCCACCATTCCGTTTGAAACCTGGGAGACCATCTGGTCCACCGTAGTTGCGACCCTGCTGGCGCTGGTCATCGGCCTGCCACTGGGGGTCTGCCTTGTCACCGGTGAGCAGGGCGGCGTGCGTCCCCTGCCCCGCTGGCTGATGGCGCTGCTCAACGGCCTTGTGAACCTGTTGCGCAGTGTGCCCTTCCTGATTTTGATGATCATTGTCATTCCGCTGTCCCGCGCCATTGTGGGCACCTCCATCGGCACGGTGGCGTCCATTGTGCCGCTGGTCATTGCATCTTTCCCCTTTGTGTCCCGTCTGGTCGAGACGAGCATGCGTGAGGTGGACGGCGGCGTGATCGAGGCCGCCCAGAGCATGGGCGCAACGCCGCTGCAGATCATCACGAAGGTCATGGTCCCCGAGAGCATGCCGAGCCTTGTGGCGAATGTGACGATCGCAGCTACTACCATCATGGGCTACGGCGCTATGGCCGGCATCATCGGCGGCGGCGGTCTGGGCAAGATCGCCATCAACTACGGCTATTACCGCTTTAACGTTGTGCTGGAGTTCTTTGCAACGGCCCTGCTGGTCGTGCTGGTGCAGATCCTGCAGACCGTCGGCACAAAGCTGGCTATCAAGTGCGATAAGCGCGTGCAGAAGTGACCACATAATACGGCGCTGCTTTGACTGGCAGCAAAAAATCCCGCATCGCAATGGATGCGGGATTTTTTTGCTGCGGGGGCATTGAAAAAGACCGCTTACAGGGCTTTTACATCGGCGAGAAGCTGTTCCACTGCCTCGTCCTTCGTCGCCCAGCTGGTGCAGATGCGCACGGCGGTGTGGTGCTTGTCGGGCTTGCCCATGTGGGTCATGGCATAGCCTTCAGCCAGCTTTTCGTACCATGCATCGGGCAGGACAAAGAACTGCTGGTTCGTCGGGGAGTCGTGCAGCACTTTGCAGCCCTTTGCCTCAAAGGCGGCGCGGATGCGCAGGGCCTGCTCGTCGGCTTTTTTCGCCATCGTGAAATACAGGCTGCAGCCGCTGCCGTCCTCGCCGTCCAGCAGGGCAAGGAACTGCTCACCCAGCAGGCGGCCCTTGGCCAGCATGCCGCCGTGCTGCTTGATGCAGTAGCGGAAATCACCCTTCAGCTCATCGTTGGTGATGACGACTGCCTCGCCAAAGAGTGCGCCGCACTTGGTGCCGCCCAGATAGAACACATCACAGAGCGCCGCATAGTCCTGCAGCGTCAGGTCGTTGGCGGGGCTGGTCAGGCCGTAGGCCATGCGGGCACCGTCCACAAACAGGTAAAGGCCCAGCTCATAGCAGGCGGCAGAAATGGCGGTCAGCTCCTCCTTTGTATAAAGGGTGCCGACCTCGGTGGGGTTCGAGATGTAGACCATGCCGGGCTGGACCTCATGCTCATGGCTGGCGTTTGCGCGGTGCTCCTCGACCGCTTTGCGGATCTGGCGCGCAGTGATCTTGCCTGTCTTGGACGGCAGTGCTAGACATTTGTGGCCGGTGGCCTCGATGGAGCCGGTCTCGTGCACATGGATGTGCCCGGAGTCGGCGCACAGCACGCCCTGCCACGGACGCAGCACGGCGGCGATGACGGTGGTGTTGGTCTGGGTGCCGCCCACCAGGAAGTGGACGTCGGCCTCCGGAGCCTGACAGGCGTTCTGGATCTTGACCCGTGCGGCGGCGCAGTACTCGTCCTCGCCGTAGCCTACGGTCTGGACCATGTTGGTCTCGTTGAGCTTTGCCATGAGGGCGGGGTGTGCGCCCTCCAGATAGTCACTGTTGAAATAGATCATGACAGTGTCTCCTTTCCACGTACAGTACATCCATTTTACCCCACCGGAGACCGGGTGTAAAGCCCAAAATGCACTTTCCCGCCAAATAAGGCGGCGGTTTTCTCGCAAAAGCGATTGAACTGACCGGGAAAAAGGAGTATAATGAAATGAATTATCTCATTTGCTGTTTTAGGAGGCTTTGCCTTATGACTTTACAGGAATATCTCACTTCGCTGCGCCATAAGACCGTGGCGGTCATCGGCATCGGCGTCAGCAATACGCCGCTGCTGCGCCGCCTGCTGGCCGAGGGGATTGCCGTCACCGCCTGTGACAGAAGCAGCCGGGAGAAGCTGGGCCCTCTGGCCGATGAGCTGGAGGCCGCCGGAGCCACGCTCCATCTGGGGGAGGGGTATCTGGACGGCCTGACGCAGGACGTTATCTTCCGCACACCGGGCCTGCGGCCGGACGTGCCGCAGCTGCTGGCGGCGCAGCGGCAGGGCAGTACCCTCACCAGCGAGATGGAGGTGTTCTTTCAGGTCTGCCCCTGCCACATGATCGCCGTCACCGGCAGCGACGGCAAGACCACCACCACCACCATCATCGCAGAGCTGCTGAAGGCGGCGGGCAGAACCGTCCACGTGGGCGGCAACATCGGTCAGCCCCTGCTGTGTCAGGCGGATGATATGGAGCCGGAGGACTGGGCGGTGCTGGAGCTGTCCAGCTTCCAGCTGATGACCATGGATCGCAGCCCCCATATCGCCGTGGTGACCAATCTGGCACCCAACCATCTGGACGTCCACAAGGACATGGCGGAGTATGTGGCGGCCAAGGAGAACATCTTCCGCTATCAGCGCCCCGGCGACATCGCCGTGTTCAATCAGGACAACGACATCACCCGTCAGCAGGCCGGGCGGGCTGTGGGGACTGTCCGCCTCTTCAGCCGGCGGTCCGAGCCGGAAGAGGGCGTGTTCCTCCGGGGGGAGGATATCCTCTGCCGCCATAACGGACAGGAGCGCCGGATCATGACCACGGCGGACATCCGCCTGCCGGGCGTTCACAATGTGGAGAACTACATGGCGGCTATCGCCGCCGTGGAGGGCCTGGTGCCGGACGGGATCATCCGGGACTTCGCTCGCACCTTCAACGGCGTGGAGCATCGCATCGAGCTGGTACGTACCTATCACGGGGTGCGGTACTATAACGACTCCATCGCCTCCAGCCCCTCCCGCACCATTGCCGGGCTGCGCTCCTTCCCGGAGCAGGTCATTCTCATCGCCGGGGGCTATGATAAGCACATTCCCTTTGACGTGCTGGGGCCGGAGATCGTGGAGCATGTGAAGCTGCTGGTGCTGTGCGGTGCCACCGCAGGGAAGATCCGTGCCGCCGTGGAGCAGGCTCCCGGCTATCGCCCCGACCACCCGGAAATTCTGGAGGTGACGCCCTTCCAACGTGCCGTAGAGGCTGCCCGTGACCGGGCGCAGCCCAGCGACGTGGTGACGCTGTCCCCGGCCTGCGCCGCCTTCGACCAGTTCAAAAACTTCATGGAGCGAGGCAAGACCTTCAAGGCCATCGTCAACGGCTGGCGGGAGTAAGCACCCCGCCGCCCCTCCCGGCATACACTGGAGCAGGGGAGGTGCGTGCCGTGAAGAGACTGCGCTATGTGCGCCTGTCCGCCGGACGACGGGCGGCCATCTGGGGCGTTTTCCTGCTGGCGGCGGTGATGGGCCTTCTGTGTGTGGCCGTGCTGCATATGAAGCCCATCCTCACCAATCTGGCGGCGGCCAGCGTCTCCAATACCGTCAACCGCATCGTGGTCACGGCGGTCTATGACGCTGTCAGCGCAGGGGAGGTGGACTACGATGATCTGGTGCATCTGGAGAAGGATCAGAGCGGCCATGTGGCGGCGGTACGCAGCGACATGGCGGCCTTCAACCGCCTGCAAAGCCGCATTGCAGACAGCATCCTCCAGCGGCTGTCGGAGGTGTCCACACGGGAGCTGGAGATCCCTGTGGGAACGCTGACAGGCTCCTCGCTGCTGGCGGGGCGTGGCCCCTGCATCCGTATCCGGATGCAGGCTGTGGGCTCCACCACCGCCAAGCTCCGCAACGCCTTTACGGCGGCGGGCATCAACCAGACCAAGCATCAGATCCTGCTGGATGTCACCGTGCAGATGAGTATTCTCCTGCCGGGCTTCCGCACCTCCACCCAAGTCTCCAATGAGATCACCGTGGCGGAGACCATCATCATCGGCAGCGTACCGGATACCTACACCTATTTCAGCACCACGCCGGAGGAGGCGGAGCAGTACGCTGAGGACTATATCATGAACAACGGATAAGGGGACGACTATGGATTATCAGGAAGAAATGAAACAGCTGCGGGACACCCTCAACGCCCACGGCTACCGCTACTACGTGCTGGACGATCCGCAGATCTCCGACTATGAATACGACCATATGCTCCGCCGCCTGGAGGATCTGGAACGGGAGCACCCGGAGGAGATCACCCCGGACTCCCCCACCCAGCGGGTGGGCGGACCCATCCTGACCCAATTTCAGGAGGTGGAGCACCCCGTCCCTCTGGAGAGCCTGCAGGATGTGTTTGACGGCGGGGAGGTGGAGGAGTTCCTGACCCACATCCGGGAGACCTTCCCGGATGCCGAATATAGCGTGGAGCCTAAGGTGGACGGCCTGTCCGTGGCGCTGGAGTATCGGGACGGCGTATTCGTCCGCGGCGCCACCCGAGGCGACGGCCGCATCGGGGAGGACGTGACGGAGAACCTGCGAACCATCCGCTCCATCCCCATGACCCTGCCGGAGAAGCTGCCCCGGCTCATCGTCCGGGGCGAGGTGTACATGGCCCGCTCCGTCTTTGAAGAACTGAACCGCCAACGGGAGATCGAGGGAAAGCCCCTCATGGCCAACCCCCGCAACGCCGCCGCCGGCTCCCTGCGGCAGTTGGACCCCAAGATCGCCGCCCGGCGGCGGCTGGATATCGCCGTATTCAACCTCCAGCTGGCAGAGGGACGGACGTTTTCCACCCATACCGAGACCATCGACTATCTGGCCTCCCAGCAGTTCAAGACCATCTCCTACCGCCGTCTGCGGGCCGGGGAGGAGATCATGGAGGAGATCCATCGTCTCAACGATACCCGCATGGAGCGGCCCTTTGACATGGACGGGGCCGTCATCAAGCTCAACAGCCTGTCGCAGCGGGAGACGCTGGGCAGCACCGCCAAGTGTCCCCGCTGGGCCATCGCCTATAAGTACCCCCCGGAGCAGAAGGAGACGGTGCTGCGGGATATCGTGGTGCAGGTGGGCCGCACCGGCGTGCTGACCCCCAAGGCGGAGCTGGAGCCGGTGCGTCTGGCGGGGACCACCGTCACCTTCGCCACCCTACACAATCAGGATTACATCACCCAGAAGGATATCCGCATCGGGGATACCGTGGTGGTGCAGAAGGCCGGGGAGATCATCCCGGAGATCGTCTCCGTGGTGCCGGGCAAGCGTCCCGCCGGGGCGCAGCCCTACTATCTGCCCCATACCTGCCCCGTCTGCGGAGCGCCGGTGGAGCGGGACGAGGACGGCGCAGCCCTGCGCTGCACCGGGGCGGAGTGTCCCGCTCAGCGTCTGCGGCACCTGACCCACTTCGCCAGCCGCAATGCCATGGACATCGACGGGCTGGGGCCGGCGGTGATGAACCAGCTCATCGAGAACGGGCTGGTCAAGACCCCCGCCGACCTCTACGACCTGACCCCGGCGGACCTGAAGCCGCTGGAGCGCATGGGGGACAAGTCCGCCGCCAACGCCGTGGCCGCCATCTATCAGAGCAGGGAGAACGACCTGTGGCGGCTGATTTTTGCGCTGGGCATCCGTCAGGTGGGAGAGAAGGCCGCCAAGACGCTGGCCGCCCACTTCGGCACCATGGACGCATTGCTCTCCGCCACGGAGGAGGAGCTCACCGCCATCGCCGACGTAGGCCCCATCACTGCCGGCTATATCCGCCAGTGGGTGGAGAGCCCCCAGTCCCGTGACCTGCTGGAGCGGCTCCGGGCGGCGGGAGTGAACATGACCTGCCGGGAGGAGCAGACGGATCGCCGCTTCGCCGGTATGACCTTCGTGCTCACCGGTGCGCTGGAGAAATTCACCCGTGAGGAAGCAGGGGAGATGATCGAGCGCCGGGGCGGTAAGGCCGCCTCCTCGGTGTCCAAAAGGACCACCTATGTGGTGACGGGAGCCAATGCCGGATCCAAGCTGCGTAAGGCGCAGGAGCTGGGCGTACCGGTGCTGACAGAGGATGAATTTCTGGCACTGCTGGGTGCGCCGGGGGAAAATAAGACAGTGTAAGACAGGAGGTATTATATGGCACGTCAAACCAACACCCGCCTGCGGGAAAAAGTGATCTACAGCGTTTTTGTACGTAACCATACCAAGGAGGGTACCTTTCAGGCGCTGGAGGGCGATCTGGATCGTCTGGCGGCGCTGGGTACGGACATCATCTGGCTCATGCCCATCCATCCCATCGGGGAGGCAGGCCGCAAGGGGACGCTGGGCAGCCCCTACGCCATCCGGGACTTCCGGGGCATCAACCCGGAGTACGGCACGCTGGGGGACTTCATGCATCTGGTGGGGGAGATCCACAAGCGTGGCATGAAGTGCATCATCGACGTGGTGTATAACCACACCTCCCCGGATTCCATACTGGCCACCGGCCACCCGGAGTTCTTTCTCCGGGACGAGGCGGGGAATCCCACCCGTAAGGTGGCGGACTGGTCCGATGTAGTGGACCTGGATTACAGCAACCGTGAGCTGTGGAAGTACCAGATTGAGACTCTGAAAATTTGGGCGGAGATCGTGGACGGCTTCCGCTGCGACGTGGCCAGCGCCGTTCCTCTGGCCTTCTGGCGGGAGGCACGGGAGCAGGTGGAGCGGGTGCGCCCCGGCTGCATCTGGCTGGCCGAGAGCGTCCATGCCGCCCACACGATGGCCATGCGCCGGGCGGGCTACTACTGCGCCGCCGACACGGAACTGTATGATGCCTTTGATATCACCTACGACTACGATATCTGGCCCTATTTCGAGGGCTGCTTCCAGCCCACCGGCACTCTCCGGGAGTATACGGCGCTGGTGAACTTTCAGGAGAGCGAGTACCCGGCGGGCTATGTGAAGCTGCGGTGCCTGGAGAACCACGACCAGCCCCGCTTTGCCTCCCGTGTGGACTCCGACGAGGCTCTGCGGAACTGGCTGGCGCTGCTGTATTTTGAAAAGGGAACCACCCTGCTTTACAGCGGACAGGAGTACGCTCCCCGCCACCGGGTGGATCTCTTTAACGCCGACGATGCCTACTGCGATATGCGGCTGGACCTCCAGCCCTATCTCAAGCAGCTGCGCCAGATGAAGCGCACCCTACCCATGTCCGCCTGCTTCCAGCTGGAGGCGGTGGAGGAACGGGCTGTGGTGGGCCGCTATGACGGGCCGGAGGCCCGTGTTCGGGGCATCTTCGACCTGAAGAACGCCGGCGGCAGTGTGGCCGTACATCTGCCCGACGGCACCTACACCGACCGTATCACCGGCCGGGAGGTCACCGTCTCCGGCGGCGCCTTCGATTTGGCGCAGGCCCCGGCGGTCATCGGCTGATTTGCCCCATCGGCACAAAAGCAGGCACTGCATCCCGGCAGAATTGGAAAATTTAACATTGACAATTCTGTAACACATGGTAAAATGAAAGTACGTTGACGGGGTGTCTGCGCCCTGTCCGGGTGACGGGACCCGTGCGGGCGGGGCGGAGGCTCCGCCCGCCGTTTCTGCACGGTTCTGTTAAAGAAAAGACGATCTATCATATCCCGAAACACAGAAAAGAGGAACGCTATGGCTATACCCTTCCAATATGAATCGGAATATAAGCGCAAGCTCTGCACCCCGGACGAGGCCGCCCGTGTGGTCAAGAGCGGTGACTGGCTGGATATCAGCATGGGCTGTGCCTTCCCGTCTCTGATGGACGCCGCCATTGCCAAACGCAAGGAGGAGCTTTACGGTGTGAAGATCCGTGGCTACCTGATCCAGCAGCCCATCCAGATGGTGGAGTGCGACCCCGGCCGGGAGCATTTTATCTACAACAGCTGGCATATGTCAGGCTATGAGCGCAAGCTCTGCGACCGGGGGATGTGCAGCTTCAACCCAATGGTGTTCCGGAATCTGGGGGCCTACTATCAGCACTTCCTGACGGTCAACGTGGCCATGATGTGCGTGACTCCCATGAACCAGCACGGCTACTTCAACTTCTCCCTGTCCAACGCCTCCGCCCGTGCGGTGCTGGATAAGGCGGATATCGTGATCCTGGAGGTCAACGAGAATCTGCCGTGGGTCTACGGCGGCTTGGACGAGTGCATCCACATCGACGACGTGGATATGATCGTGGAGGGCCCCCATAACCCCCTGCCCAGTATACAAACCCCGCCGGCCTCGGAGGCGGAAACCCGCATTGCCGAGTTCGTGGTGGAGAACATGGACGACGGTGCCACCCTGCAGCTGGGCATCGGCTCACTGCCCAATGCCGTGGGCCAGATGCTGGCCCAGTCCGATCTGCGGGATCTGGGTATCCACACGGAGATGCTGTGCGACTGCTATCTGGATATGTACCGGGCCGGGAAGATCACCAACAAGCGCAAGGACATCGACCGCTATAAGAGCGTGTTCGGCTTTGCCATCGGCTCCGAGGATCTGTACGACTGGGTGCGGGAGAATCCCGGCGTGGTGACCTACCCCATCTCCTACTGCAACGCTCCCAGTACCGTCCGGAACATCGAGAACTTTGTCTCCATCAACAACTGCATCTCCGTGGACCTGTACGGCCAGATCTGCGCCGAGAGCGCCGGTACCCGCCAGATCAGCGGCACCGGCGGTCAGCTGGACTTTCTGGAGGGGGCGGCGGTGTCCCCCGGCGGCAAGGCCTTCATCTGTCTGACATCCACTTTCACCGATAAGCAGGGGGAGATGGTCTCCCGCATCACACCGCTGTTGAATCCCGGCGACATTGTTACCGATCCCCGGAGTCTGGCTTACTACATCGTCACCGAGTACGGCGGCGTGAATCTGGTGGGCTGCAGCACATGGGAGCGGGCGGAGCGGCTCATCTCCGTGGCCCACCCCAAGTTCCGGGATGAGCTGGTTGAGCACGCCCGGCAGCAGGGCATCTGGATCCGTTCCAACAAGCGGTAATACCCCTATCATGAAAAAAAGCTGAGAACCGAAGTCGGGTCTCAGCTTTTTTCATCATGATGGCAGTATGTGCTTCTCCGGCTCCTTCTGATCCCGGAGGATCTGCTTTTGGTAGCGGTCTTCCTCGCTGAACACGCAGCCGCAGTACTTCTGCATATAAAAGCCCAGCGCACGGGCCTCCTGCTGTCCCTGCCGGAAGCCGGGGCGGAAGTCCCGGTACAGGAACCGGACACCGTACTCCCGGCCCATGCGTTCCGCTGTCTCCGCCAGCAGCTCATGGTTCTGGTAGGGGCTCACCAGCAGGATGGTGGTGAAGCTGTCATAGCCGTTCCGGGCGGCGTATTGGGCCGCTTGGGCCAGCCGCAGGGCATAGCACACGCCACAGCGGTGGTCGATATCCCCGCAGACCGCCCGGCAGAACTCCCGCAGGCCGTAATTCTCCTGCACAATAAGCTCCATGCCGATGGTAGGGGCGTAGGCCATCAGCGTGTCCCGCCGGGCCTTGTACTCCTGATAGGGGTGGATGTTGGGGTTATACCAGTAGGCCACCGGCTCGATGCCCTCGCTCCGCAGCTGCTGGATGCAGGAGACGGAGCAGGGAGCGCAGCAGGTGTGCATCAGTGTTTTTTCCATAGACGCTCCTTAATGGCGGTGAAAAGGGAGGGCTTTTCGGATCTTTTGCCGGGCCTTGCGCCCTGCTTCCTGCTGCTGGAGAGAAGCTGGGCCGCCAGATAGTGGTTGCGGACCTGCTGGAAGGGCTGGCGGGCGTAGGCGTCAAAGA
>OIAE01000373.1_pt1 | contig 11644 bp, 6 predicted proteins | sample 1580681 | NCBI WGS metagenome assembly OIAE01 (sample SAMEA3882525, study PRJEB24775) | human gut metagenome | biome: human-associated habitat; feature: intestine environment; material: feces | place: Netherlands | collected 2009/2010
CTCTCCGATGAACTGGGAGGTACGGCGGTCTCGGTAATTCTCTTTCGGACCGCGACCGTAGTAGGTCAAGTCTGTAAAGCTTTCCGGCAACTGCATCCGCAGGCCCACACGCGGTATCATCGGAGCTTGGTCTCCTTCGGCCACGAACCGGTTGTCTACCTTGATGACTCCGCTGGCATATATCTTATAGGTGATGTTCCAACGGGCCTCTGTCTGCGGAAAACGGTAGGTCACCTTTATTGTCGTGGCATTGCTGCCCGGAGTCACTTGGAAACTTTCGGCTTTTGGTTCTTGATAGCTTGCCTCTTTCCAGGCTTTGAGGCGGACGGGGAGGTTGGCTCCATAGTCGTTGTCCGTCGGTGCACGCCAGAAGAAGGGACGGGGACCTTGACCGTTCAGTATGTACTCGTGCTTCTTGTATAAATAGGAGGTGAGCAGACCGCTTTGCTTGTCGAAGGTGGCTTTGAAGTCGGGACCGGAGAACGCCACCAAATTTCCCTCTTCCTTAGAAGTGGCGGGCTGCTGTGCCGTAGCCTCTTTCTTGTAGAAAGTATGGACGTAGGTCTGTTCGCGTGCGATGACCGTGCCGGCCGGGAGGAAAGGCTCTGCCGTCTTGATGGCTGCATAGAACTCGATACGCACATCTCCCGTTGTCTGTTTCTCTTTGGGTATGCCGTTCAGGAAGCCGGTGGTTACCGTCTTGCCCGGTGCGGCATGGATATTTTCAATCTTGCCACGGTAGACTTCCTTTCCGTGGTCGCGGATGATGTAGTAGAAGTCGTACTTGTCGAGATTGGTGAAAGAGAAATCATTGCGGATTTTCACGGTGGAAGTCTGCTTGTCGAAATCAAGGAACTTGATGTTCTGGTAGACCTTCCCCATCTCTTCCGTCTGCGGTTTGACACTGCGGTCGGGATATACCACGCCGTTGATGCAGAAATTACCGTCAGAGGGAGTGCCGTTCTCGCCATAGTCGCCGCCATAAGTCCAGTATTTACGGCCATCGTCAGTCTTGGCGGCAAAGCCCTGGTCTACCCAATCCCAGACACAGCCACCCTGGAGGATGGGATATTTTTCGATGATGTCCCAATACTCCTGGAAGTTGCCGAGGCTGTTGCCCATGGCATGGGCATACTCGCAAAGAATGAGGGGACGCGTCATCTCCTTGTTCCGGGCATACTTCTCCAGATAGGAAGGGGAAGCGTACATCGGGCAGTAGATGTCCGTATTCCATTCCAACAGTGCGCGTTCATACTGGATGGGACGGCTGTCGAGCGTCTTCAAGGTGTTGTAGGTGACGTAGAAATTCAATCCGTTTCCGGCTTCGTTGCCCAGCGACCAGATGATGACTGACGGATGGTTCTTGTCCCGTTCGTACATATTCATGGTACGGTCGAGGTGGGCATTCATGAAGAGCGGATTGTTTCCCAGCGTACCGCCTACCCGCAAGTCGTAACCCATGCCGTGACTTTCGATATTGGCTTCGTCGATGACGTAGATACCATATTCGTCACAGAGTTCGTAGAAACGTTCCTGCTGGGGATAGTGGCAAGTGCGTACGGTATTGACATTGTATCTCTTCCAAAGCTCGAAGTCTTTCTTCATCAGTTCTTCGGAGACATAGTGACCGGTGTTCTCGTTGTGTTCGTGATAGTTCACGCCTTTCACGAGGATGGGTTGCCCGTTCACCAGCAATTGCTTGTCCTTGATTTCCACTGTGCGGAATCCTACTTTGCAGCTTGTCGCTTCAATCACATCCCCGTTAGGTCGCTTTAGGCTGATGACGAGGGTATAGAGGTTGGGCGTTTCGGCTGTCCATTGCAAAGGTTCCTGGATGGTTTTCTTAGTGAACTCCACTTCTGTCTGGTCACCGCTGACCTGGGTAGAGGACTGGGCTATCTGCTGGTCGTTCTTGTCCAGCAGGCGGTAGCCAACGAGAAATGGGGAATTTTGTCCGCTTTCATTGGTAAACTGCACCTTTACCTTGAGGATACCGTTCCGGTAGTTCTCATCCAAAGGAGACTCCACCTTGAAGTCCGTGAGATGGATTTGAGGCTGGGCATATAAGTAAATGTCCCGTTCGATACCACTGATGCGCCAGAAGTCCTGGCATTCCAGATAGTTGGCATCGGAAAAGCGGTGTATCTGAATGGCAATGACATTCTTCCCTTTCTTGGCAATGGCGCTGACGTTGAAACGCGCCGGAGTCTTTGCATCTTTACTCATGCCTACAAACTTGCCGTTGAGGTAGTAGAAGGCTGCCCCGCGTACGCCGTCGGCACTCAGGAAAATTTCCTTATCGTCCCAGTCTCCCGGAAGAGTGAACTCGCGGCGGTAGGTGCCGGTGGGATTCCATTCTTGGGGAACGTATGGAGGATTGGGCTTGTCCCAATAAGGAGGATAGCCCGAAGAACAGAATTCATAAGGCTGGTTCACATAGATGGGCGTACCGAATCCCTGCAACTCCCAGTTTCCGGGTACATTGATGTCCGGCCAGCGGCTGGCGTCCACACGGTCCATCATGAAGTCCGTGGGGCGGTCGGCGAAGGTTTCCACATAATGGAATTTCCATTTCCCGTTAAGGGACAAGCGGAAGGTTCCGTTCTTGCGGTCATTGATGACGGCATCAGCCTCCGTGACGTAGGAGGTGAACGTGCTGCGGGCAGGCTCCCGGTTGATGCTTGTCAGCTTGGGGTTGGTAATCTCTTCGTAGCGATTGTTCTCCTGAGCAGTCAGGGCAAAGGGAAACGCTGCGAGGCAAGTGAGTAAAAAATACTTTTTATTCATAATTGCTTTTATTTCTTTGTGGTAGGTTCAGAGACCGGGAATACGAGCCCTTCACGCAACCACTTCTCCAGTTCTTCCGTCCATTGACGCTTGTAGGTGAAGTTGTCCCGGAATCCCCAGCCATGTCCGCCGGTAGGGTAGGCATGCAGGCTGGCAGGCACTTTGTGGTCGCGCAAGGCGAGGAAATAGCCAATGCCGTTGATGGGTGGCACTGCGTCGTCGTCCGAAGAAAGCATGATAAAAGCCTGCGGAGTGCGTGGGGACACTTGTCTTTCGAGGGAGTATTTTTGTTCCAGCTCCTGAGATGGATTTTCTCCGATAAGGTTCTTACGGGAACCTCCATGGGTAACGCCTTTCTGCATGGAAATCACCGGATAGAACAAGATCTGGAAGTCGGGACGGGTCTTGTCACCGCTGTATAGTGTGGCAAGCGAAGCTGCCAGATGGCCGCCGGCAGAAGCGCCCATGATGCCTACACGCTGAGGATTGACACCCCATTCGGCGGCATGTTCGCGTACCATGCGGATGGCTTGTTCGGCATCGGAAAGGGGCACTTCATGGTGCCCGTTGGGCATACGGTATTTCAGTACTGCATAGGTGATGCCTTGTGTGTTGAACCAGGGAGCCATGTCGTGTCCCTCGTGCTTCATGGCCAGCCCTCCGTAGCCACCTCCCGGACACATGATGATGGCCATGCCGTTGGGGTGGGAGGCAGGATACACCGTAAGGGTAGGGGTGGTGACATCGGACACCCATTCGTTGTTATGGTTCTGTCCGGAATTGGTCAGTTCGTTGTTATTGGGGGCACCGTTGGGCCATAGGGGCAGCTCAACGGGCTTTTGTGCAGATAACATGGTCGCTGCAAATAGAAAAGATAAAAGTAGAATCTTTTTCATGTTCTTGGTATTTAAAAGTTATTTGGTTTTCATGGAAGCTTTGATGAGGTAGAATATCAGAATGGCATAAGCACCCAGCGCCAGCACTTCGGACCAGGTGTTCTGCAACCATGCATCGTTTACGAGGTTGATTCCTCCGAAACGCATGGCAGCACTTGCCACACCCATCAATGCACCGCCGGCAATGAAACCGGAGGCAAGCAGGGTACCTTTCTCCCCGCGTTCGGCATTGAGAGCGGCATCCTTGCTGCGGCTGGTCACGTACCAGTTGATGGCACCGCCCACTACCAACGGAACATTCAGTTCCAATGGGATGAACATACCCAATGCAAATGCCAGTGCGGGAATCTTGCAGAAATTGAGGATGACGGCCAGCACTGCACCGATGCCATAAAGCAGCCAGGGTGCGCCTACACCGTTCATCAACGGTTCGATAACGGCCGCCATGGCATTGGCTTGCGGAGCGGCCAGCTGTCCGCTGGTGAAACCGTATGTCTTGTTCAGGATAATCATTACACCACCTACGGTAGCGGCAGAAACGATGGTTCCGAGGAACTTCCAGGTCTCCTGCTTGGCAGGCGTGCTACCCAGCCAGTAACCGATTTTCAAGTCTGTGATGAAGCCTCCCGCCATGGACAGTGCCGTACATACAACACCGCCCATCACCAGTGCCGCAACCATCCCTTCGGGACCTTTCAGCCCTACGGCTACCATGACTACGGATGCCAGGATTAATGTCATCAGCGTCATTCCGGATACGGGGTTTGTGCCCACAATCGCAATGGCATTGGCTGCCACGGTGGTGAACAGGAAAGCGATACCTGCAACAAGCAGGATAGCTACAATGGTATGTGTCAAGTTGCCCTGCATCACATCGAAGTAGAAGAAGAGAACAACCAGCAGCAGCGTGATGATGGAACCGATGGCGATAATCTTCATGGAGATGTCCCGCTGTGTGCGTTTCACACTGGCTTCCACGTTGGACTTACCTCCCATTTCCTTGGCAGCCAGTCCTACGGCACTCTTGATGATGCCCCAAGACTTGATAATGCCGATGATACCTGCCATGGCAATGCCACCGATACCGATGCTCTTGGCATAGTATTTGAAGATTTCTTCCGGAGCCATAGCGCCTATGGTTGCCGTGATTTCGGGGTTCCATTGGTTCAGTACGGAATCTCCCCAAATCATGGACATACCGGGGATGATAATCCACCATACGGCCAGTGAGCCGGCACAGATGATGGACGCGTATTTCAGTCCCACAATATAACCCAGACCGAGCACGGCAGCACCCGTATTAACCTTGAATACCAGCTTGGCTTTCTCGGCCAGCATTTCGCCGAAGCCGCATACGCGGGTAGTGAAATTCTCGTTCCACCAGCCGAAGGTTGCCACGATGAAGTCGTATAGACCTCCGATAATACCAGCCATGAGTAATGGTTTTGCCTGGCTGCCGCCCTTTTCACCGGAGACGAGCACTTGTGTGGTGGCTGTCGCCTCGGGGAAGGGATACTTGCCGTGCATGTCGCTCACGAAATATTTGCGGAAGGGGATAAGGAAAAGAATACCCAGCACACCTCCCAGCAGGGAACTGATAAAGACTTGTGCAAAGGTGACGGTGATTTCTTTCGGATAGGTCTCTTGGAGAATATAGAGTGCCGGAAGGGTGAAGATGGCACCTGCCACGATGACGCCCGAGCTGGCACCGATAGACTGGATAATGACGTTTTCGCCCAATGCGTTTTTGCGTTTGGCGGCACCCGATACGCCGACGGCAATGATGGCGATGGGGATGGCGGCTTCGAATACTTGTCCCACCTTCAGCCCCAGATAGGCGGCTGCGGCCGAAAAGAGGATGGCCATCAGAATACCCCATGTCACCGACCAGGCATTTACTTCTGAATACTTCTTATCCGGGCTCATCAGAGGGTTGTACACTTCTCCCGGTTTCAATTCACGGAACGCATTTTCCGGTAGTCCGGTAATAGGTTCTTCTTCTTGTTTCATAGGTTTTGTAGTTTTATGTTTTTCTTTAATAGACTTCAAAGAAAGCAAAAAAAAAGGAGATTTAAAAAAATCTCCTTAATTCTGTATGGTAAAATGCTTATTTGGCATCTTTAGCGGTCATGTCCCCTTCGATAAACAATCGCATGATTTCCGTTTTGGCATTGGTGCGCAGGGTAATGGATTTCTTGAAGTGTCCGGGGTATCTTCCGGTTCCATTATAAGTTACTTTCACTGTTCCAGTCTTTCCCGGTGCTATCGGTTCTTGTGAATATTCGGGAACGGTACATCCGCAGGAAGCTACAGCCTGATGGATGACAAGCGGAGCATCGCCTACGTTCGTAAACTTAAAGGTGTAGCTGACCACAGGACTGTTTTCGGAGAATGTGCCGAAGTTGTGGGTGGTCTGTTCGAATTTGATGTCTGCCTTTCCTTGTGCATAGGCATAACCGATGCTCATAACCAGCAGCATCATATAAAAAACGACTTTCTTCATGTTCTTATCTTTTTTATATTTCAACGGCGCAAAGGTAACCCATTTTCATTAAAATAATGCCTATGGCGTGCGAAATTGTATTAAATCGGACTCAAAAGGTCTCTGTACGAATGATAAGCAGGGAAAAATAGGGGAAGCGGATGGTCGCTATCCGCTTGCTGTCATTGATATACTTCTCTTCCGGAGTGCCTACATTCTCAAAATAGTGATACCGGTATTCGGGATGCAGGCGGATGCAGCGGTGAATCTCATCGGTGCATCTGGACAACTTCATGATGACAACCGCACTGTTTTCGCTTGTCAGTTTCTCTATCTCTTCTGTCGTAGTAATGCCGGGTATCACCGTCAGCCGCTCTTCCTGGCTGGCCACATGGAGCCTGCCCAGTGCGCCGGCGGCAATGAAGGCGGGGATACCGGGGATGTGCTTCACGGGGATGCCGTCTGCCTGCAGTTTGTCATATACATAATGTATGGAAGAGTAGAATCCGGCATCTCCTTCGGCAACGATACAGACCTTCTTTCCTTGTTGCCGGAGGGTGGAGCTCTCCATATAGACCTCGTCGTAGGCGCTCAGGGCTTTTTCGCGCTGTTTGCTCATGGGGAGTGGAAAGCGGTGCACCGTGTTTTCCGGAATGTCGAGTTGCAATAGGATGTCGGCTGCGCGTGAAACTCTGTTTCCATCTTTGGCCAGTGTCTCGGGACAGAATATACAGTCGGCTGTCTGCAGGGCTTTCAAGCCTTTTACGGTAATCAGTTCCGGTTCGCCGGGACCGAGAGATACAAATATGACGGGGAACATTTGCATGAAGACATTAAAGTTAAAAATTAAAGAACAGCAAAACGGCTACAAAAGTGGGGAAATAATCAGTAGCAAACAAGATATTCGCTATCTTTGTTATTTACTAAAACAATCTGTTTTTTATGGATTATCAACTGAACACCCGCTTGAATGGCAACATAGCCATGACTTCCAGCTACCATGAGCGTGCGTCGCTGCAACGTGACAAGACTCTGTATAAATTCATTTGGGTACAGATCGGTACGCTCACTCTGGAAATAGACCATATCCCCATGCGCCTGGAAAAGGATGAAATCGTGACCTTGACCCCGTTGCATCACCTGGAGGTAAAAGAGGTGGACGGTGAATACCTGACGTTTGTATTCAACAGCAATTTTTATTGCATCTATGGACATGACAACGAGGTCTCTTGCAACGGACTCCTTTTTTATGGCTCTTCCAGGGTGATGAGACTGGCGCTTTCTGCCGGGCAGTCTTCCAACTTGCATGACATAGTCCGCATTTTCCGGCAGGAATCGGTCATCCATGACAACCTGCAGGAGGAGATGCTGCGGATTGTCTTGAAACGTTTCATCATTACCTGCACACGCATTGCGCGCCAGCGTTTTGGGGTGGGGCAGGAGAAGGAAAAGACGTTTGACATCATCCGGCAGTATTACGTATTAGTGGACCGGCATTTCAAGGAGAAGAAGCAAGTGCAGGATTATGCCGATATTCTTTGCCGTTCTCCCAAGACACTTTCCAATCTGTTCTCGACCTGCGGGTTGCCTTCCCCTTTACGGGTGATTCATGACCGCATTGAGGCAGAAGCCATGAGATTGCTGCTGTATACCCACAAAAGCGCTAAGGAAATCAGCTCCATTCTGGGCTTCGAAGACTTGTCCGCGTTCAGCCGTTTTTTCAAGAAAATGACCGGCGAGAGTGTCTCGGACTACCGGAAAAGAGTGAAACGGGAAGAATTGCCAACTGTTGCGGAATAATTGCCATTTCGTACGTGGTGGAAAACAAGGAACTTTGCAAAAACAAAAATCAAGTCATATTACTGAAACCATTTAAAAAGTAGAACAAAGATGAAAACGAAATTGCAAAACTTGTTTATGGCTGCGTTGACGCTGGCCGCTTCCACTCAAAAGTTGGGTGTTAATTTGATTCGTGTAGCCATCCTGGTTATTTTCGTATGGATTGGTGGGTTGAAATTCTGGAATTATGAGGCTGAAGGGATTGTCCCTTTTGTGGCGAACAGCCCGTTCATGAGCTTCTTTTATACAAAGAGTGCCCCGGAGTACAAGGAGTATAAGCTGAAAGAGGGCGAGTTCAATGAGGCGAAACATCAGTGGCACGTGGAGAACAATACGTATGGTTTCTCTCACGGTCTGGGCATTCTGATTATGACCATCGGCATTCTGACATTTCTGGGGATATTCTCTCCGAAAATCGGACTGGCGGGAGCTGCACTGGCCATTGTCATGACAATAGGTACCCTCTCTTTCCTGGTGACAACCCCTGAGGTGTGGGTGCCCGACTTGGGAAGCGGGGAGCACGGCTTTCCGTTGCTGACGGGGGCAGGGCGCTTGGTCATCAAGGATACGGCCATTCTTGCCGGTGCCATTGTCGTACTGTCTGACAGTGCAAAAAGAGTATTGAACCAATTAAGGAAATAGACGTATGAAACAGTATGATGTCATTATCATCGGATTCGGCAAAGGCGGAAAGACATTGGCTGCCGAGTTGGCAAAACGGAAGCTGGACGTTGCCGTAGTGGAGCGTTCGGAAAAGATGTACGGAGGGACATGTATCAATATCGGTTGCATTCCCACAAAAACATTGGTGCATGCGGCAAAGCATGCGGACAAAGACGCTTCTTGGGAGGTCAAGAAGGCATACTATCGTCAGTCCATTGCAAGGAAGGAAGAGGTCGTCTCTTTCCTACGTCAGAAGAACTATCACAATCTGGCCGACAATCCTCATATAACGGTCTATACGGGTATCGGCTCCTTTGCAGGTCCGGATGTGGTGGAAGTTGGGATGGTGGAAGGGACATTACAATTGCAAGCTCCCCGGATATTCATCAATACGGGTGCCGAAACCGTCATTCCACCGATAGAGGGGATACAAGGTAACCCACGGGTATATACCAGCACCTCCATTATGGAACTGACTGAGCTGCCGGCACAGCTCGTCATTGTAGGTGGGGGATACATCGGACTAGAATTTGCTTCCATGTATGCTTCATTCGGTTCGCAAGTCACGGTGCTCGAGGGCTCTTCCGAACTGATATCCCGGGAGGACCGGGACATTGCGGACAGTGTCCGGGAGGTATTGGAACAGAAAGGAATCGTTTTCAGGCTGAATGCACGCGTGCAGTCCGTGAAAGACTCTGACGTCATTTACCGGGATGCGGTCACGGGAGAGGAACATCAGTTACACGCAGATGCCATCCTGCTGGCTACCGGCCGGCGTCCGAATACGGCTGGCTTGAATCTGGCGGCGGCAGGTGTAGAGGTGAATGAGCGCGGTGCTATTGTGGTGGACGACTATTTGCAGACTACCAACCCCAAGATACATGCTATCGGTGATGTAAAGGGCGGTTTGCAGTTTACCTACATTTCTTTGGATGATTACCGCATTCTGCGCGAAGACCTTTTCGGGGCAGGAGAACGCAAGGTGTCCGACCGTGACCTATTCGGTATTCATCGACCCGCCGCTTTCACGCATCGGGCTGAGCGAAGCGGAAGCACGCAAGAAAGGATTGAATATAAAGGTCAACAAACTGCCGGTAGCCGCTGTTCCGCGTGCCAGGACTTTGGGCGATACGAACGGATTGTTCAAGGTGGTGGTGGACGCCGATACGGACAAGATAGTGGGATGTACGCTGTTTGGTCCGGAATCGAGCGAGGTCATCAACCTGGTGGCAATGGCCATGAAGACCGGGCAGGAATATACCTTCCTCCGTGATTTTGTCTTTACACATCCCAGCATGAGCGAAGCGCTGAATGACTTGATGGGCTTTTAAAGATTATTTAGGCACAATATCCACCAATTTGCGGGAAGAGCATTTGCGTATTTCCCCAAAAATGACGAATATTGTGCCCGAATTCTATAAACCCCAATAGTCATGACCCGGATATCTGCCATAGGCATTGCACTGCTGTGCATTTTATGCGTAACCTCTTGCGGCTTAAAATCAAGACAGACTACTACCGAATCTTCTTCCGAAACGGGCTATTCTCCGGTTACGACAGACACGGCAGCTACCATTGTACCGTGCTATGCCAAAGGCTATACGGTGAAATATCTTCCGCACCATGTCCGTCTGGTGGATATACACGACCCTCAAAAAGAAAGCAGCAGCACTTTCCACTATGCGCTGGTACCGAAAGGCATAAAGCCTGTCGGTATACCGAGCGACTATACGGTGATTGAAACGCCGGTAGAGCACGTTATGTGTATGACATCCCTGCAACTTTCCAACTTCATCCGTCTGGATGCCTGCGATTATGTGGTGGGCATCACCAGTACGCGCCATCTCTTCAACAAGGAGATGAACGACCGTTTGAAGTCCGGCGAGACCGTGAAGATTGGTATCGAAGGGAACTTTGATAATGAAGTGATAATGAGCATGAATCCGGATGTTATCTTTATCTCTCCTTTCAAGCGGGGCGGATATGATGCCATGCGGGAAATCGGTATTCCACTGGTTCCCCATTTGGGATATAAGGAGATGACCCCGTTGGGGCAGGCTGAATGGATAAAATTCATCGGCATGTTTATAGGCCAGGAAGTGGAGGCGAATGAAAAGTTTGCTGCGATAGAGAAGCGCTATAACGAATTGAAGGAGCTGGCTGCCAACGTGAAGAAGCGTCCGATGGTATTCAGCGGCGAGATACGGGGTGGCAACTGGTATGCAGTGGGAGGAAAGAGCTTTCTTGCCGAACTGTTCCGTGATGCCGGTGCGGATTATTTCTTGAAAGACGATCCCCGTTCGGGAGGTGTCACGCTGGATTTTGAAACCGTATATAGCCAGGCGGAGAGTGCCGACTATTGGCGCATTGTCAACAGCTATGACGGGACGTTCACGTATGATGCCTTGAAGTCCCTCGACCCGCGTTATGCCGACTTCCGTGCGTTCCGTGAGAAGGGAGTGGTATACTGCAACATGCGTGAGAAACCCTTCTACGAAAGTATGCCCATGCAGCCCGAAATTGTATTGGAAGACCTGATACATGCTTTCCATCCCGATTTGTTGCCCGACTATAAACCGACTTACTACGAACTGCTGAAATGATAAAAAGACCCATACTTCCGTTGATGTTGCTGACACTGGCATCTATCTTTCTTTTTTTCCTGCTGAACCTGCTTTTTGGGTCGGTTCACATTCCTCTGCGCTCTGTGTGGAATATATTGTGGGGAAATACGGATGAATCCGTTATTTGGCAGAATATCATCTGGAAGTCCCGCGTGCCCCAGGCGTTGACGGCATTGGTGGCGGGAGCAGGGCTGTCAGTCAGCGGTCTGCAGATGCAGACGGTGTTCCGCAATCCGCTGGCAGGGCCTTCGGTATTGGGCATCAGTTCAGGTGCCAGCCTGGGTGTGGCTTGTGTGGTATTGCTGTCCGGGGCGATGGGCGGTGTGGCATTGAGCCGTTTGGGGTATATGGGC
>OIAE01000374.1_pt1 | contig 11637 bp, 9 predicted proteins | sample 1580681 | NCBI WGS metagenome assembly OIAE01 (sample SAMEA3882525, study PRJEB24775) | human gut metagenome | biome: human-associated habitat; feature: intestine environment; material: feces | place: Netherlands | collected 2009/2010
AAAGTAGAATCCTACTGGTTGGTTAAAAAGAACTATTTCAAAACAATTCAAGTGGGGCTAAGCTCCACCTGCATATTTTCCTGGAGCTTCCCTTCACTCATATTGCTCAGTACCGGAGCAGCCATTTGATACAACACCCCGGCCCAAAGTTCGCGGTCTGTCACTTCCTTCTCTTTTTTCTTCTTGGCAGCCATTTCCTGAGCGGGCAGCAATAAAACTGCCACCAGCAGCAGCCATAAGTAGTTACTTTTTCTCATGATATTATTTAAGTTTGTTTTTCAATACTGCAAAATTACCCCATTCCCGGTAATTTCGGGGGCACTATTGTTTCAAAAAGGGGTAAATATCGGTCATTAGTACCCCAAAAGCTCAGAAATCACAAGAAAAAGCCTAAGATTAAGCCGTGCTACGACGGAAGTGAATAAAGTATTTGCCGCTATATTTGTTTCTTCATGAACTGCACCAGTACGAGGGCAATGCAATAAGCTATAATCTGTTCAAACCAAAAGTCAAGTCCTTCAAACATATTACTCATTATTTTAATAGACACCCATTCCTTTTTCTGATAACAAAGGAAAGGAGTTTATTCGGAATAATGAATTTCCATACGACTCAAAAAATGTTCTATTTTTCCGGATTACAGACAAAACTGAGAATATCCACCAAGACACTGACTACTTCCATATTACATTAAATGTCCCGAAAACCGATATATTCTCCTGCCAAAAGACTATTTTTGCAACAAATATCCATAAGCATACCATGGCAGGCATCTATATTCATATACCTTTTTGCAAGACACGCTGTATCTATTGCGATTTTTATTCCACCACTCGCAGCGAATTGAAGCAGCAGTACATCCGTGCCTTGTGCACTGAACTGAAAACCCGCAAGGGTTATCTGAAGGAAGAACCGATAGAGACCATCTACTTTGGCGGAGGAACTCCCTCACAGCTCGCTCACGAAGATTTCGAGCAGATATTCCGGACTATCAAAGAGGTGTATGGAACAGAACATGCCGAAGAAATTACCCTCGAGGCCAATCCCGACGACCTGACGGAAGAATATGTGTCCATGCTGCGCACCCTCCCCTTCAACCGCATAAGCATGGGGATACAGACATTCGACGCCCCCACCCTGAAACTGTTGAACCGCCGGCACAATGCCGCGCAAGCCATCGCAGCCATACACCGCCTCCGCCAAGCCGGCTTCCGGAATATCAGCATCGACCTCATCTATGGACTACCGGATGAAACAGACCAACGGTGGGAACGCGACCTGCAACAAGCCGTCGGCCTTGATGTGGAGCATATCTCCGCTTATCATCTGACTTACGAAAAAGGCACCCGCATCTACGAAATGCTGCAGAGCCATCGTATCAGCGAAGTGGACGAAGAGAGTAGCCTGCGCTTCTTCTCGGCGCTCATGGACACCCTGGGAGCCGCGGGGTATGAGCATTACGAAATATCCAACTTCTGCAAGCCCGGCATGTACTCACGCCACAACACTGCTTACTGGAAAGGCATTCCGTATTTGGGCTGCGGCCCTTCCGCCCACTCCTTCAATGCGGAGACAAGGGAATGGAACACAGCTTCTCTGGAAGGATACATAAAGTCCATTGAAGAGGGGCACCGTTCCTCCGAAACAGAAATTCTGGATAAAGTGACCCGTTACAATGAATACATCATGACTTCCCTGCGTACCATGTGGGGAATCTCCCTGACATATACGGAAGAAGCCTTCGGCACAGAGTTGTGCCAATATTGCACGAAAATGGCAGCCCCCTACCTCCAAAGCCACAAACTGGAGATGCAGGCAGACCGCCTGCGCCTGACCCGGGAAGGCATCTTTGTTTCGGACGGCATAATAAGCGACCTGATGTTCATTGATTAACAGCAAAACCGGGAGACTGCATGACCGAACAAGAAGTCAGACGCTACTTGCGCCAAATGAAGGAAGAAGACTCGGAACGGGCTTTTCACAGTTTCTACAATCTGTGCTACGACCGCTTGTTCCGTATTGCCTGCTATTTCGTGAAGCACGAAGAATGGGCGCAAGAAATTGTGCTCGACGTCTTCATGAAGCTTTGGGAACAACGCGCCCGGCTGCCGGAAGTGAACAACATAGAGGATTACTGCTTTATCCTTACCAAAAACGCCTCCCTCAATTACCTGGAAAAAGAGAACCGGCACCCTACACTCTCGTCCGAACAGCTTCCCGAAGTTTCCGGCCAGGCCGATTCTCCCGAAGACACTCTTATCAGCGAAGAACTGTTTGCCCGATATGTCAAGGCGCTCGACCGCCTGCCGGAGCGTTGCCGTGAAGTATTCATCCGCCTGCGCGAAGAGAAACAAAGCTATGCACAAGTGGCGGAGGAGCTGAACATCAGCACAAAGACAGTAGACGCGCAACTGCAAAAAGCACTCACAAGACTCAAGGAAGCATTGCTGACGGAGTGAACTCTGCTTCATCTTCCTTGCAAGAAGCCGCGTATGCATGTATGAGATGTACATCTCGAGCTGCATGAGATACACATCTCGCACAACATGAGATGCACATCTCGAGCACACCTTCCCTATTGATTGAAACAGAGAAACAAGGAAGTCATACGTAGGTAGGACAGACTTTCACGGACAAAGAGCTTTAGATTAACATTATTTCAGGATATAGGCATAGGGAATTCCTGAAAAGGAGCTGTCTTTACATGCAGAAAAGGAGTCATAGGCTCTTAATAAATTGCCAAAAATGAAAGTGAATAACGAGAATTTCGACAAGGTACTGAACAAACTGGTTGCTTCTACCCGTTCCCCACGAGGACGCTTTACGGCAGAGAACAGCTGGAGGCTGCTGGAAAGCCGTTTGCTAAAGCGCCGCAGCATGAAGCGGTTCTGGATGCGTACAGCCAGTGCCGCAGCCGTAGTCCTGCTCTGTGTAACGAGCTGGGCAGCCTATCAGTTCTTATACGTAGCACCACAACGGGAAGCCATTCCCACAGAAGCCATACATACTACCGAGGAAACCCAAGTAATCCATAGCGTACTGACATTCGATCAGCAACCCTTGCAGGAAATCGTCCGTCAACTTTCCGAAACGTTCCGTACCGATATACGTATCGAAGGAGACAGCCTGAAGAACTATCATATGACAGCTACCTTCCGCGAAGGGGAGAGTCTTACAGAAATCCTCGACCTACTGAAGGACGCCGGCAACTTTACCTATAAAAAAGAAAACAACACTATTATACTTACTACTAAACTTAACTGACAATGACCAGCTCTACTATCTGTTCGCACCACCGCATCAGAACCGTACTTCTGATGTGTGTGGTTCTTTTAAGCGCCTCACTCCATGCACAGGCACAAAACAAGGAAACACGTATAAACCTGAATATCCGTAACGCAACTTTAGAGAGTTTCGTGAAGCAACTGGAAAATGCAACCGGATTCTCCTTCATCTATGGGGAAGAAGTAAAGCTCACGCACCGCATCACACTGGAGATGAAACAAAAGAACATCAGTGAGATATTGCAACGTGCCTTTGAAAACGAACCCATAACGTTCGAAATATCCGGAAAGCACATTCTACTCCATAAGCGGCCCGTGCCGCAGAAACCCGTTAGCCGTAAGTTCACCATCAGCGGATACGTGACCGACGGAGCGTCTTCCGAGACGCTGATTGGTGCCAATATCCTTGAGAGTCGTCGTTCCACAGGTACTGCCACCAATCCTTTCGGTTTCTATTCCCTCACCCTGCCGGAAGGGGAAACGGAACTGGTTTTCTCCTACCTGGGCTACGAAAGCCGGCATAGCCGGTTCGAACTGACGAAAGACACCTTACTCAACGTCAGGCTGGACAGCAATAACCAGCTGGCAGAGGTCGTGGTGCTCTCGGACAAGCGGGAGGCCGGCATAGAAAGCACAGCCATGGGAGCGCATGAGATACCGATGACACAAATCAGGCATACCCCGTCCATATTGGGAGAAGCCGACCTGCTGAAGACCATTCAGCTGATGCCGGGTGTGCAAGCCGGTATGGAAGGTTTTGCAGGCATGTATGTGCGAGGGGGAGGTCCCGACCAAAACCTGGTTATGCTGGACGGAATTCCAGTTTACAACGCAGACCACCTGCTGGGAGTATTCTCCATCTTTACGCCCGAAGCGGTAAAGAACACCACACTCTTCAAAAGTTCTTTTCCTGCCCGCTACGGCGGGCGTCTTTCGTCTATAGTAGATGTACGGACCAACGACGGAGACATGCATAAATACCACGGCGCATTCAGCATAGGCCTGTTGACGGACAAACTGCATATCGAAGGCCCTATCTGGAAAGAACGGACCTCCTTCAGTTTCAGCGCACGAGCCATCCCCACCCTATTCTTCAAAAATCTCATTGTAGACAAAGACGACACCTATTCCGACAAATACAACTACTATTTTTACGACGTCAATGCAAAGGTCAATCATAAGTTCAGCGACCGTAGCCGCATCTTCCTCAGTTTCTACAAGGGGAAAGACCACTATCATTATGACAGTGACTACCACGGTGACAATTACGACAACAGCATTAAGAATTATTCCAAGGACAACAGCCATCTGAATTGGGGAAACACCATCGCCTACGGCCGCTGGAACTATGTATTCAACAGCAAGCTGTTTTGCAACACCACCGTCTCATACAACAAATATGAGATGGGGCTGGACGGAAACATAGAAGATACCTATACTGTCGCCAATAAAGTACAAGACAGATACTATTACTCCTCCAAGTTCAACTCCGGTATCCGTGACTGGAGTGCGCGTATGGACTTTGACTACACCCCCATGCCGCAGCACCACATCAAGTTCGGTGCAGAGTACATCCACCATACGTTCCGTCCGGGAATAGCTACCTCGAAAATACAAGATATAGATAATGGCGCCCTCCAGGAAGATACGGTTTACAATACCAGCAACAGCCATGCCATGCGCGGACAAGAAATCTCCCTTTACGCCGAAGACAATTTCAATGTAAACGCCAGGCTCAGTCTGAATGCAGGTGTACGCACATCGCTGTTCCACACACAAGGGAAAAGCTACTATTCGCTGCAGCCCCGCCTTTCCGCCCGCTATGACCTCGGACAAGGATATTCTGCCAAAGCATCCTATACGTGCATGGCACAGTATGTGCATCTGCTGTCCTCTACTCCGCTGTCTATGCCTACCGACCTCTGGGTACCCATTACCAAAGACATCAGTCCGATGTATGCCAACCAGTTCTCCATAGGAGGCTACTATTCCGGACTGCCGGGTTGGGAGTTCTCCGTCGAGGGATATTATAAACAGATGAAACACATACTTGAATATCAAGACGGTGTATCCTTCTTCGGCACCTCTACCAACTGGGAAGAAAAAGTGGAAATGGGCGAAGGCCGCTCCTTCGGTCTGGAACTGATGGTACAGAAAACATTGGGCAAGACTACCGGCTGGCTGGCATATACCCTATCCAAGACCGATCACCGTTTTAAGAACGGTACCATCAACCAAGGCCGATGGTTCCCCTACAAATATGACCGCCGCCACAGCATCAGCCTCAATCTCAGCCATAAGTTCAGTGACCGCATTGATGCAGGAGCTTCCTGGATATTCAATACCGGTGGATGTATCACTATCCCCGAAAAGGCAACAATCATCATCCGGCCCGATGGCTCTATTGAGGAAACCGGTTACATCTCCCGGCGTAACAATTACCGCCTTCCCGCCAGCCATCGTTTGAATCTCGGCGTCAACTTCAACAAGAAGACCAAACATGGTATGCGTACCTGGAATATCAGTATCTACAATGCATACAATGCCATGAATCCGAACATCGTTTACAGCAAATACAAAAATGGATACAACGTATACTACGATGATTTCTACGAAAGTATTTATCATGGAAATACCGGGCAGAAGAAAGCTCAAACTGTCATCAAGAAAATAACAATACTGCCTTGTATTCCTTCTGTTACCTATACTTATAGATTTTAAAAACAAATCCGGCATATGAAAACAAAAATGAAATTACACCTTATTATATACATAACTATTGTAGGCTTCCTAACAGCCTGCGAAAACGAGATTCCTTACAATCCCGGACAACAAGATCCGCAAATCATCATGAACGCCTTGCTCGAAACCGGACAAGCTGAGAATGATGTCTATCTCCATTTAGGCGAGGGCTATAGTATTGAACATTTGAACGAAGCAACTCTTTTCCTCTACATCAATGGCAAAATAGCAGAAACTCCGAAAGCGGTTTCCCCGGAAGAAATTTATGGGCATCTGGAAGGAGAACTTGATAAGGACATTTATGAATCATTACTGAAAAGTATACGTTTCAAGAAATATCGTCTGACCAGCACACTGCATCCCGGCGACAACATACGTCTGGAAGCCACTGCCGAAAACGGGAAATACCATGCCAGTGCCGAGGTCACCGTGCCACAACCGATAGAGAGCCTGCACGTGGACACTTGCTTGGCCTACCTGCGCGAGTACAGCGGACAAACCCTTTACCGCCAATACAAAATTACATTGCAAGACCGCCCCAACGAGAAGAACTACTACCGGCTGGACATTTGGAATGACCGTAGTTACTATTGCAAATGGAAAGAATACCTGGAAGATGAAAACGGCAGCCTCATCAAAGTGGAAGACGAGGACGGCTCTTGGCATTGGGCCTCCATACCCAGAGACACTACCATCCTTGCTCCCCGACAGAACGAAATCATCAACCGGGAAGATGTTATACTGACTGACGGCCACCCTGGCAACTATGATGATGAAGAAAATGAATTGTTTCCCACCATAAATAACAAATACAACATATTCAATGATAACACTTTCCGTAACTCTTATGCCACATTGAAAGTATACACCCCTCTCTACCAAGATTATTATCCGATAGAGGGACACTACTACGACCATATATCCCGCAAACAAACCATCACCGTACGGTTGCTTAGCATCACTGAAGCCGAATACCGCTATCTAAAAGCCTTAAACTGCCTGGATGATGGGGATTACGACGATGCTTTAATGGAACCTATCAGTCTGCCTTGCAACGTCATAGGCGGATTAGGCTTTGTGGGAGTCTGCTCTGAAAGCAGAGTAATCATAGAATTACCCGAAACTATTTGGCAATAACATTTTGACTAATAAAAATCCTTTTATCCATTACTACAAATATAAATTCAGTTAGTCCACATTACATTCGTATTACAAAAAGCATCTAAACAAAGCATTTTCACACTATAAAATTGATTTAAGTCAAGAAATGAAGGTATAAACTACACTTTTTCCCTTATTCATTTTTGTGTTATAAAACATATACCTACATTTGCATAGGTAAAAGAAAAAGCTAAGCGCTTAGAGAGTTTTCAATAGGTATTAGATTGAAATTAGTTTTTAGGAATAACAATTAAAAAGTAGGTATTATGAAACGTTTAGGATTAACATTAGTGGCAGCAGTCTGCCTGACTGCTACAACATTTGCAGCAGGAAACCAACCTACAACTGCAAAATGGGAAGGTAACATCAACATAACAAAGTTGAGCAAGTATTTGAATCTGGATTCCAACCAGCATGAAGAAGTGGCAAACATCTGCGAATATTTTACAGAACAGATGGAACGCGCTACAAATTCCAAGAAGAATCAGGAGAAGTTACTCCGTAATGCAGTTTATGGTAATCTGAAGTTGATGAAAAAGACTCTGAATGAAAAGCAGTATGCTGATTATGCCAGAGTATTGAACGTCACACTGCAGAACAAAGGTATCGAAGTGAAATAAACTTCGCTTCTGATAAATACGAAAATAGTATTTGATAAATAAAAAGGCATTGGACTTTAGAGGTTCAATGCCTTTTCTTTACGTCAACGCCACCAAAACCTGCGGCGTCAACTCCCTAACCAAATAATTCTTATCACTTTACAAGCAGAATCTGTCTTGCAGCTCTTTCTTATACTTTCTGGAAACCAGCAGTTCCGTCACTTTGTCAAATGGTGGATAAAGCATGCATTTGCTATCCTTTATAATCATCAGATAATCAATATTGATAATATACGATTGATGTATCTGCACGAAACTGGATGAATATTGAGTAATCTGCTCAGCAGTCATTCCGCGACGCAACACCAACGGCGGCTGGTTGTTTAGTATCACCTCCCATTGTTTACGCTCGGAACAATAGCGAAAAAAGCCGATTTCAGCCGGACGCAACGCACGCATATCATTAGTTGGCGTAAATACGATAAATGTCTGTCCGGTATGCAACGGTGCACCAATGGGATATGACATTCTCTGCCCAGCCTCTGCCTGCTCTACAAAACGCGCAAGAATATCCCGCAACTCCTGCTCTTCAAAAGGTTTCAGCAGATAGTCGAACGCAGCCTCCCGGATAGCCTGAATCATGTACTTATCATAAGCCGTATAGAAAACAATCCGCATATTCCACGAAACACTGTCACGTATTTCCTGCAGTAATTCCATTCCAGTCATGTCCGGCAGTTCCACATCCAAGAACAACAAATCCGGCTGTACCTTGGCAATGAGTTTTTTCCCTTGTTTACCATTACGGGCAGTTCCTTTCAAAAAGAAGCGTGCATCCTTTCCCAATTCAAAACTCAGATTCTCAAGAGCCACCTCATCGTCGTCAACTATTGCAACCTTATATTTATCCATGTTCCTTTTATGTTTTTCTTCTCGCGAATATATACATAATCCTACTCCCATACAAAGCAATAGAAGGTCATTTACGGACTATTTGTCTGTAAATATGCCTATCCTTGCAAAAAATAAGATTAAACGGTTCTTTTAAATTCTGTAATCGTAGTTGTCAGGCAGCCAGAAAGTCACCTCACAGCCCATCTCACCACTCTGTAGAGAGACATTGTGCACCAAAACATCAATGGCCTCCTTGTTCTTATTGTTGAGAATCCGAATGGTCTGCATAATGACTTTCATTCCCGTCCCCGTGCCCCGGTTCCGACTGTCCGGACGATAACCGCCACCATTATCCGTTATCTTTATACAGATACCATTTCCCCGGCGGCAGACCGAAACCCAAAGATTACGTTCACCTTCCTTCTCGCGCAACGCATGCTTCACTGCATTTTCAACCGGAATTTGAATCATCATAGACGGAATCCTTATTTGCTCCGGCTGCACATCCTTTTCTATCTTCAGTTCCGAATGAAAATCCGGACCTAAAGAACGGCGTTCCAGATTAATATATGTTTTCACAAAATCCAGCTCCTCTGCCAAGGTTACACACAGTTGTTCCGCCAATTCCAGATTGCGACGCATCAGTTTTACCAGCGACGAAAGCTCTTGCTTTTCTTCCACATTCCGCTCCGCCATCTCCCGGTTCAGCATATTGAAGATGAAATGAGGGGACAAGCGGTTACGGATATTCTCCAGACGAAGTGTAGAGACTGTGCGATGATTCCGTGCAAGCAACAAAGCACGTTTCTTTTTGCTGTACAGATAAAGGAAAACCGCCGTCAATATAGATACAACAGCTACAGCAAACACGACAAACTGTGTCTGCCTCAGCACCAGCACCTTGTTTTTCTGCTCCTGAAGCAAAACCCGATGTGCTATCAAGGTAGAATCCTGCTGATAACGCAAAGTCAAGTCTGCCGTACGCATCCGGACACGCTCATTCCTGATAGAATCATCAAGCTGGTTGTTCCTCTGCAGATAGTGATAAGCCCTCTTGTAGTTGCCGGTTTCCTCGTAAAACTGCTGAAGGTATTTATTACGGATATGTACCATATCAGGGTCGATGCCCGGAGGGACTACACTCTCGGACAATAAACGACGTGCCTCTTGAAAGTCTTTCTGAAGCAGAGCCAATTCTATTTTCTGCGTATCGATATAATATAGTGCAGTACTCACCCCCATTTCCTCAAAAAAAAGTTGGCATTCATTTATATATTTAACAGCCAAATCAACCATATTCAGTTGAAGATAACAGTCTCCTAAATTCAACCTCCCCAGATTAAGTTCAAAACTCATATCAGCATATCCTTCGACTAAATCAATAACCTTTTGGAAATATTTTATCGCTGTCTGGTAATCCTCCCTATAATAGTAAGAAGTCCCTCTATTATTCAAATAAATATATTTTTCATAAGGTAGCATACTGTCATAGCTTTCTCCTGCCAGATTATAATAGTAATCACACTGTTCAAAATCACGCATGGTAACATATACTTGTGCCAAACCATAATAAATGGGAGGTTTCTTGGTAGAAGCTATATGCAAAGAGTCGCACATCAACAAAGCTCTCCTATACCAAGCTGCCCCTATATCCAATTTTCCTAAACGGTTATTCGCATCTGCAAGATTCATCAAAATATCCGGCACCACTTCAATCCTAGTCCCTCTCATCCGTAATTCATAAGCCTTCCGGAAACAAATTTCGGCAGAATCCATATTCCCAACACGTGCAAAGATATTTCCCTTCATATTGAAACATTCAGACTCCAAATCTGCCATTTGAGAAGAACTATGCTGCCTTTCTATAAAGTCATGTATCTGCTGGATTACGATTTGTGCCGAATCAAGCTGTGAAGTAATCAAATATGTTTTCAGTGTCATTGCCAGATAATTATACTTGACCAAGCTATCCTTTGCCTCTTCCATCTTTTGAAAAGCCTTCAACCTTACCTTTCGGGGCACAATGGCCACAGAATCTCCATTTATATGGGAAAAATCCTCAAAAGCTCTCATTTCTGTGTATACGTCCTCTTTATCTCCGGGCGCACAAGCTCCTAGAAGCACAAACCCTAATATCCAATAAATATAAAATCGAATTCGCTTATCCATCCTCTCTCCCATGTTTCCCGTAATTAGATTATTTATTCAATACATCTGCAAACTTAAAATATTTTTGCGAAATACCGTCAAGCATAAGGCGTATTTCTCAACCACAAAAGAGCATACGCTACCGCTTTATTAAAACGAAACAAAAAAATCACATCATAGTACAATATTTAGCTACATAAGCCATTAAAACAACATTTTAGTACATTTCAAACTTTTTCTCATTTTCTTATTTACATTTTTATTAATTACTTTGTGGATAAAGAATTGCGAATATACTCAATCAAACAAAATAATACAATCACACAAAGAAAGGCTGTTTCCAAAAGAAAACAGTTCTTTTACATAATTTATAAGTTCTATGTTAGACAGTGGACAAATCATAGCAGATAGATACGAGCTACTCAAACAACTAGGAAGAGGAGGATTTTCTGAAGTTTGGCTGGCACAAGACAAACTTACGGATGTTAAGGTCGCCATAAAAATATATGCTCCGGGGATGGGGCTTGACGATGCGGGGATATCCCTTTTCACACAAGAGTTCTCCCTCGTATTTGATATGAATCATACCAATTTACTGCATCCTACTTATTATGACTGCTGGGAACGGATGCCATACCTGATTTTGCCTTTTTGCAAAAACGGTTCGGCCTTCCAATACCTTACTGACAACAACCGGATAACAGAAACGGAAAGCTGGCATTTGCTCCATGATGTTGCAGAGGGACTGGCTTATCTTCATGCAAAAACTCCCCCGGTTATCCATCAGGATATAAAACCCGATAATATTC
>OIAE01000380.1_pt1 | contig 11504 bp, 10 predicted proteins | sample 1580681 | NCBI WGS metagenome assembly OIAE01 (sample SAMEA3882525, study PRJEB24775) | human gut metagenome | biome: human-associated habitat; feature: intestine environment; material: feces | place: Netherlands | collected 2009/2010
CTTTTGATATATGTCTGTCACTTCCTGTTCTTTTTCATGGATGTATTCCAGATAGTACAGGATTGCAAGTGCGGAGCGCCGCACCGTATTCGGTGAACATTTACTCCGTATCTTGTGCATCAGATATTTGGTTGGAAGCAGGACGATATCCAGTGTTTCCACATCTCTGATAAAGAAATAAACGGTGGAACCCTCTCTTTCTTTTTCCAGTTCATATCGTCTCATTCCTGCTCACTTCCTTTCCTCTAACGCTATACACAGTATACCCAACTCATGCCAACAAAGCTATCACCAATACCACCAATTCGCTCCAAACCGCCCCTGAAATACCACTAAACTTTTTGTCTTATTTTCTGTCCAGATCTGGGCAGAACCAACAACACCACGGATGTTATCAGCTGTAGTAACGCTCCACTTTCCGGCTTCGGATAAAGTCCTCTACTTCATCGATTTTTTCTGCCATCTGGCACTTTGGCAGGGCGTCCAGAACATCTCCCCGGTACCTGCCTTTCTTCGATGCCCGGTGATCCAAAATGGACACAACGCAGGTGTCCTGCTCCGTGCGGATCGCCCGTCCAAATCCCTGACGCAGTTTCTTCTGCATATCCGGCACCACGATGGTCTGGATGTAGGATTCCAGCGATCGGTACTGCTCCCTCTGGGCTTCATGGATAGGGTCCGGAACAGAAAACGGCAGTTTTACGATGATCAGGGACGATACCATGTCACCCGGAAAGTCCACGCCCTCCCAGCAGGAGCCGGCTGCAAAAAGAACAGCATTATCCATCTGCTTAAATCTTGTGATCTCTTCCGGTGAATGTCTCCACACCTCTATCATCGGGAACGGAATTTCATCCCTTAACATCTGGTAAACGTTTCCCATCAAATGATAAGATGTGAACAGCACCAGCGTATGCCCGTAAGTCGAACAGATCAGTGAATGGATATGGCCTGCTATCATCTCCGCCTCTTCCTGACTTCCTCTTCTGGATTTTTTCAAATTCTTAGGCAGATATAAAAGACAGTTCTTCTGATATTCAAACGGGGAGTCTGCCACATATTCCCGGACTCTCCGCACTTTCTGTAATCCCGTCATCTTTCGGATATGGGAAAATCCCTGTCCGGTTTTTAACGTTCCGCTTGTCAGGATTGCTCCTATTCCCCTGCTCCACAACATCTGGTCAAGATACTGTGGAATCCGTCTGCTAGAGGCACACAATATGATCCGATGTTCCTGATCCTGTTTCAGATGCAGCACATACTTCTTATCCTGATGGAAAAAGTATTCCAACACACTTCTGGTTTCTTCCAGCTTGTTTCTGATCCACTTCGGAATCTTCTTTTCTAATTTTTCTATGATCTTATTCATGGTCTGTATCCCCTCACATAAATACATTGCACACTCTTCTGTCATGTGGAATTCTTCTTTTATCCCATATCTGGTTCTGTGGTTTTCTCCTATGATGTCCAGCACCATACGGATCGTCCCAGACAGTTTTCTTATCTCCGGGCCTTGGTACTCTTTCCCAAGATAAAAGCAGATTTCCCGGATATCGTCATAACAGAGGCTCTTCCCGAACATCTGCTTTGCCGCATCCGGCAGCTTATGTGCTTCATCGACAATCAATGCCCGGTAGTCTTTTAATAACGGGCGGTAATCCTGCAGCCTGTGATAACCATCAGCCAGCAGATAATTGTGATTACAGATCTGAATGAACATTTCATGATCTCTGGAACGCTCCAGATACTGCTGATACCTGCATGAGCCTCTTTTCGGGCAGTCTCCCGAACAGAACTTCGGTACACTCACCATCCTTCTGTCAAACCCACTTAAGTTGGACACTTCGTCCATATCATAATGTTCTTTCAACGACAGCAGAGCTTCTTTCTGCAACGCATTTTTGTTTTTTTCTTCGATTGCAACGATTCGTTGCTCCAACCTCTCATCGCAGACAAAATGCTCTTTCCCTTTTCGTATCACAGCTTTAATAGGGGCCTGAATCGTCCCGTTCTCCTGAAGAATCCGGGAGAGAAAAGGGATATATTCTGTAAGAATTGCTTTCTGGAGTGTAATGCTGGAAGTAGATATCACGATCGGACGCTGCTCATAAGGGGAACATCCTTCTGCAAGGAGAGAATATTTTCTCATCAGAACACAGGCCACCAGATAGGCATACGTCTTGCCGATACCGACACCCGCATCACACAGTGCTATGTTTCTTCCCAGCAGGTTATCCAGCATTTCGTGGCATAACATAATCTGTTCTTCCCTTACTGCCATTCCATGTTCTGGAAACAGCACACGAAAGATTGTATCAATTTCACGATGCGCTCTTTTTAAATATTCTTTTGTGTAATACATAATTTGTTACCTAATATGCGTGCTGATACCACATCAATACGGCTGTAAAGGATTTCTCCCTACAGCCGCATGTATCTGATATCAACGACACATTCTTCCTTGATTTCTTATACTTTTGTTTTTTGGCGTTGTATTTGTCCTCGACTCCCCCATTGCCTTACGGGAACATTACAGGCGGATGCTTGGCATTGCACCACTCATGGATTTTCTAAAGGTCTTGCTGATTACAACCCAAAGTCCATCCTCTGCTCACTGGCAGTTCCTATGTATCATTATCCCCTCGTAAGTGATCCTCGCAAAAGACCGCCACGGTCCTGTTTCAGTTAAAGGTAATTCGCTCGAAACAAAAACACCAGCAAAGAATTTTTTATATTCTTTCCTGTCATTTTCATTTGTCCTCGCGCCTTCCTAACACGCTTCTACTTACGGGAACGTACCTGTAATGCTGGTATAGGATTGTCAAAGTACACTGGCAAAATTTACCTGCCTATTAAATAGCCGATGAAAAATGCTGTTATTATTCAATTTTCGACAAATTATTTAATTTTTTTCTTAAACGGTTTCTTTTGGTATAAACGGTCTGTTCTGCCATTCCCATAATTTTGGCAATCTCTCTTCCTGAATATCCCCATGTACTAAGCAAAAGTATCTCTAATGTCTGATGTTCTGTGCCCTTTAATAATTCATAGATCCGTCGGTCTCCAATGTTGTCTAAAAGTTCTCGGATATCCTGTGCAAACCGTCCTCTGTCCCTTTGTTTTATGGAATCCATATCCTGCATCATTTCATCCAGATGTTCCCGGAATCTGCGCTCTTCCAGAAAATCTTCCCTGTCCATCTGGCGCAACTTTTGGATCTTCTCTTCTTCCATTCCCAGTTCACGCAGTTTCTTTTCTTCCTGTTCTTTCCAATAATTCCACTTTCGTTCTTCACTTGTCTTGTTATAAGCCATTTAGCTTTCCTCCGATCTGATTTTTGGTATAGAAATCAAATCGGAGCATGGCGGTGACCGGATATGTACGTTATAATGTTCGAAAAATGTCGAATAAAAAAATGCTGCAACCTCTTCGATTACAGCACTTCTTTTTCCCTTACTCTTTTGTTTTTTTAAGGACTTCCATTGATGCAAATATAACTCTTCTCCTTGTCATGCCTTACTAAAACACCACAAAAAGAAGTATATAGAAAAAGACTGTCAGAACTGTGTAATGTAACAGTCATCTGCCAGTCACTTTTCGCATAATTCGACATTTTTCTACATTTTGCTCAATGTCTGTCTATATCTAAATAATATCCCACCTTTCGTATACTCTGAATTATCTTTGCAGCCTCCGGTTCTGTCTTTTCCATTTTTTTGCGGAGTCTGCGTACAAAACACCAGATCATGTTGGCAGAGTCATCTCCATATGGTTCTTTCCATAACTGTTCAAAGATAATCTCATGGGTAACTACCTGTCTGGAGGCATCTGCCAACAGATACAGGAATGCCTTTTCTCGCTCATTTAGGGTTGCAAGCTCATGCTTCCCCCAGTAAACAGTATGATAACGGCAGTCAATTAGAAGTTTTCCTTTCCTTATGATCTCCTGCTTTTCTCTTTTTCTTCCAGTGTTCCATGTGATATCGGAACGTCTGAGTAATGCATACAGGTACGTGTTGATCAAGCTGACCGAAGGATGTGGAAATACTAGGTCTGCACCCCATTCGATATACTTTTTTACCGCCTGAATCCCCGGTATCACTACAATAATCGGAGCCCTGCTGTACTGCCGGACTTCCCAAATCAGCCTGCCCAGCTTTCCGTTATCATTTCTCACAAGCATCAATACTGCGTCATAGACCGCTATGGTATGGAATTTTTCAAACACATCCAGATTAACGGTCGTACATTCCCACTCATTTTTTAACCCTTCACAAAGTTGACTCCACTTATCTACCTCATCCGCAGCAATCAATACTTTTTTCATTTGTATCCCTTTTCTTATGTTACTTCATTTTTAAAGCAGAAAAGACAGTGAAATCTCTCCACCGCCTTTCCTGTTTTTGATTTAATTCGTTAATTTCATTTCTTCGTTTAACGTATTCTCTTCCTTCATCTTCCGTACCAATTCTTGAATCTTTTTATAAGATTCTTCGCTGATTGTATGTTCCATCCGACACGCATCATGATTTGCAGTTTCCGAAGATACTCCTATTCGTCGTAAAAATTCTTCTAAAAGCACATGCCTTGCATAGATTTTTTTTGCAATCTTTCTTCCTTCTTCTGTCAGTTCAATGCTGCCATATCGGTCTTTTATTACATATCCATCTGCCAGCAGTCCACGTACTGCAACTGAAACACTCGCTTTGGAATAGTTCAGATAATCACTAAGCATAGAATTACGAACATATCCTTTCTGACGTTTCAATACATACGCCGCTTCCAGATAATCTTCTTTGGATTCTCCAATTTTCATATACTACTTTATCCCCTTTTGGAAAGTATTTCTTCTGCATTCCTGCTGTTAAGAAATTCTGCCATTCTCCATTTCATATACCACATCTGCCACATTCATTGTGGATACTCTGTGGGATACCAAGACAACTGTTTTCTTCTTGGCCGATTCTTTCAATGATTTTAAGATAATTCCCTCATTTAAAGAGTCGAGGTTCGATGTAGGCTCATCGAGCAGGATCAGAGGGCATTCATGGAGAAATGCTCTTGCAATTCCGATTCTCTGTTTTTCACCACCGGACAGCGTATCACCCAGTTCTCCGACTTCTGTATCATATCCTTTCGGAAGTGTCATTATGAAATCGTGGATAGACGCTTTCTTTGCAGCTTCCATAATCTCTTCTCTGGATGCTCCCGGCTTTGCGATGGCAATGTTGTTTGCAATGGAATCATGGAACAGGTGTGTTTCCTGCGTAACATAACTTTCCATATCTCTTAAATGCTTGGTTGGAATCTTGCGGACATCTGTACCGTCTACCGATACACTTCCATCCTGCACATCCCAGAACCGCATCAGCAGTTTTAAGAGCGTAGATTTTCCGGAGCCGCTCGCACCATGAATCCCTGTGATTTTACCCGGCTGTAATTTCAGTGAATAGTTATCTAAAATAACCTCATTATCATAAGCAAATGTTACATGCTCTGCCTCTGCTCCTGTAAATTCATGTTCCATGCTCTCTGCACCGGAAGTTTCCACGTCACCCGGAATTTCTTCCACAAGCGGTGTCTCTTCCAGAAGAGAAAGAACACGCTCACCACTTGCCAGTGTCTGGTTCAGGTTATTGGAAAGGCTTGATAATGCTACTACCGGTCCGAAAGAACCCATCATTGCGATGGTACAGGTTAAGATTCCCTCGAATCCCATCGCACCTTTGTCGTACAGCCAGATTGTCAGTGCCAGCATTCCAAAGGATGCAAGCAGGATAACCATGTTCGTAAATGAACGCTGTGAGCCTTCCATTTTGCTTAATGACTCCTGCATTCCTGCAAGATTTTTGGAATGCTCAGACATCTGCTCTTTTCTCTTTTCACCCTGTCCGTACTGGATGGTCTCGTCCAATCCTCGTAAAGAGTCCAGAACAAAGCTGTTCAGTTCTCCGAAGTTTGTCCGAAATTCCATTCCCTTCTGGCTGCCACGTTTTCCATTCCACATCGGGATGACAACACCGACAATCAGATAAGCTACCAGAGCAATCACTCCTGCCAGCCAGTGATATCTTCCGATAAAAATCACCATAATAATTGAGGTCAGTGTTGCAATCGCAATCGGGGAAATGGTATGTGCATAGAACACTTCCAGTAATTCGATATCGGTTGTAATAATCGAGATCAGATTTCCCTTATCCCGTCCTTCCAATTTTGCAGGGCAGAGCTTTCTCAGTGCCGCAAACACTTTGTGACGGATGATTGCCAACAACTTAAATGCGATAAAATGATTACAATACTGTTCCACATAATGCAGGATTCCACGAAGCACTGCAATTACGATCATGACTGTGATAATCGTTTTTACTGGAGTAAATACCAGCCACATATTGTCCACCGGAACAATCATTCCGGCTACTCCTGTCAGAAGACCATGCACGATGACCTGTCCTGCCAGTATCGTCAGGAAGATTGCACATAAATAACCCAATGTTCCAAGGATGATTGCTGCCAGCATGATATGGAGCAGGGGTTTTACCAGACCAATCAGACTTCCCATGATCTGGAGGGCACTTCTGCGTTTTGTTGTATTCGTATTTTCACTCATTATGCCACTCCTCCTTTTCCATAGTTTTCCAATGCCATCTGGCTTTCATACAGATGTCTGTACGCACCATTCTGGCTCATCAGTTCGTCATGCTTTCCGCTTTCTTTGATTTCTCCGTCTTTTAAGAAATAGATCTTGTCAGACTTCACGACATTTGCCAGTCTGTGGGAAATCAGAAGCACCGTCTTTGTCTTTGCCAGTTCGTGAATCACATTCATGATCAGTTCTTCACTTTCTACATCGATATTGGATGCGGCTTCATCAAAAATATAAACCGCACTGTCTGTCCGAAGCAATGCTCTGGCAATTACCAGTCTCTGACACTGACCGCCGGACAGGTTGCTTGCTTTTTCCAACAACTGTGTCTGCAAGCCATCCTGTGTTTGTAAGAACCCTAAGAGATTCACTTTCTGAAGGACAGCTTCCATCTCTTCTTTCGTTGCGTCCGGTTTTGCCATCTTCAGATTTTCTTCTACTGTACCTTTGAACAGGTAGCTGTTATGGCGAACCAGAACAACCCTCTGCATCAGATTGGTTTCATTCACTTCATTAAGCGGTACGCCACCGATGGTAATTTCTCCGTTATATCCCCGGTTCTTTGCTGCAAGGATTCCGGCAATCGTACTCTTACCACATCCGGATTCACCAACCAGTGATACAAAACTTCCTGCCGGAAGATTTAAGTTGATTCCTTTTAAAATCTCTCTGTCCTCTTCATAAGAAAAGTGCACATCTTTTAATGTAACATCTAACGCGACCTCCGGCAGTGTTTTTTCTCCAGCCTGTGGTTCCGGCAGATCTAAAATCTTGAAAATCTTATCACTCGCTGCCATACCATTCATTGCGATATGGAAGAATGAACCAAGCAGTCTGAGTGGCAGGAAAAACTCGCTGGCAAGCAGAACAATACATAACGTTCCTGCTACACTGATATTTCCTTTTAAGAATTCGGACACCGCGACTGCCATACCGATCGCAGCTCCACCATAGGCAACAATATCCATCATGCTTGTGGAATTGAGCTGCATGGTCAGCACCTTCATCGTAATCTTACGGAAATTCTGGGATTCCACATCTATCTCATCTGCTTTCTGCTGGTCTGCCTGATAAATCTTCAGTGTGGTAAGTCCCTGTAAATTTTCAAGGAACGAATCTCCCAGTCCAGTATAGATGCTCCAATAGTTATTTAATAATCTCTTCGCCACTTTCTGTACCACCACGATAGAAATCGGGATCAGTGGTACACAGATCAGCAGGATCACACTCGCTTTCAGGCTCACTCTGCAAAGAATGATAAATAATGTCAGTGGTGCAATCAGGCTGTAAAATAATTGTGGAAGATATTTTCCAAAGTATGTTTCCAACTGCTCCACACCCTCAGTTGACACCTGTACGACCTCCGAAGAGGATACCTGCTCACTGTAGGAAGCTCCCAACTTTAACATTTTCTCATAAATCTTTTCACGCAGAATCCGCTTTACATCCACACACGCCAGATAGGAAGACCTTGCTCCCATCCGTTCACAGATAAATCGAATCACCACAACCAGAACTAAAATCAGTATTGTCCGCTCAATGATCGGTACGGTTACTGCCCGGTACACTACCCGTTCCAGTAAATCTGCGATAGAAAAGACTGCCAACACTTGCGACAGGAGGGCTGCCCACTGCCACAAAATCGTATACACGATATACTTTTTTGCGTGGGACAACAGCCCCACCAGTCTTGTTTTAATCATAAAAATCTTACCCTTTTGTTTCTTTCTTCGATTCTTTTTTACTGCATACCAGATGCCATACTGCAAGAACTGGATGGTATAATAACATCCTTGGTCCTGAAAAACGCATAACCTGCCTGATCTGTTCTCTCACCTCTGGCTTATAGCAATGCACTTTACAGTTTGCGCAAAATGTCTTTTCTTTCATAAAAGGACACTTTTCACTTCGAAGTCTTGCATAATCCAAAAGTTCCTGACAGACAGGACAAATCTGCCCTGCCTGCCTGTCTTCTTTCGGATGTTTTTTCCGGCAATACAGCCGGATCATCTCTTCCACGACATGCTGTTCCTTCTGTCGTTTCTTTTCTACTTTATCCATCATATTATTCCACTTCTGCACCTTCCGGTAATTCTTCTCTCACTTTTAAAGTTTTCACTCGAAGGAAGAAGTATAACAGGTGGCATACCCAAACCACTGCGATACAGATTCTTCCGATTGGTACATTCTTCATGCAGATAAAGCCGATTGCCATGACTACCGTTACCATTCCGATAATCTTGCATTTTGTTCCTATTGTCATGGCTCTTTTCTGAACAAAACTGTCCAGATGTTTCTTATAAAGATTCGTTCCTACGAACCAGTCGTGCAGTTTCTTAGAACTCTTTGCAAAGCAAAACAGTGTTGCCATATAAAACGGAACGGTTGGCAGGATAGGAAGTACAATTCCTATCGTACCAAGTCCCAGGCAAAGAAATCCAAGCACGATCCATACTACTTTTAAAGGATTTTTCATCTTCTTTCTGTTCTCCTGTGGGAGTTTTCCTCCCCTTTATTTCTTGTCGTTCTACTACTATTTTCTTCTTACACCGCCAGCACAAACTTCCGTCCATCAACCCTTGTCACACCAAGCTCAATGCCATACAGTTCCCGGATGCTCTCTTCCGTAATCACTTCTTCCGGATCACCTTCCACCAGCACTTTTCCATCTTTCATGCCGATGACATTATCTGAATATGCGATTGCCTGATTGATGTCGTGCAGTACCATGATGATGGTTATTCCAAATTCCTGATTGAGTTTTTTCACCAGTTGCAGGATCTCAATCTGATACCGGATATCCAAATAGGTAGTCGGCTCATCGAGGAACAGCGTCTTTGTTCCCTGACAAAGTGCCATTGCAATCCATACACGCTGACGCTGTCCACCGGAAAGTCTTGACACTTCTCTGTCACGATATTCTGTCAGATTGGTTACTTCCAATGCCCACTGAATCATACGCTCATCTTCGGCACTGTCTCCCTGCATCATTTTCTTATGTGGGGTTCTTCCGAATGCCACCAGATTCTCAACGGTGATATCGTCTGATGCACTGTTATACTGCTGAACAATCGCAACCTTTCTGGCAAATTCTTTTAAATTCAGGTTCTGGATATTCTTTCCTTTGAGGAAAATATTTCCTTTTCTCGGATATAAGTTTTTCGTCATCAGGGAAAACAATGTAGATTTTCCACATCCGTTTGCTCCCATAATCGTTGTGATTTTACCTTCTTCAATCTTCAGGGATACGCCCTTTAAGACTTTATTTTTTCCATAGGAAAAGTGCAGATCTCTAACTTCCATCGCAGGCTTGTCTGCCCACTTATCCGCTTTTTTCACTTTCTTTGCTGCTTCATTCTCTGTAGAAGTCAAATCCATATTCTTTTCTTTACTTCGCATACTTCTTAGACCTCCTTAACAGAATGATGAAGAATGGGCCTCCGACCACACTCATAATGATGGATGCGGATACCTCATACGGAGCAGCTATCGTTCTTCCGATGGTATCTGCCAGCAGGAATGTAAACGCTCCGAACAAAGCACTGAATGGTACTAATGCCTTGTGGTCACTTCCTACCAGGATTCTTCCGATATGCGGAACAATCAGTCCTAAGAAACTAATCACTCCGGCTACTGCTGTGGAAATACTTGCAAGCAATACTGCTATCAGTGAAATCACGATACGCATTGCATTGACATTGATTCCAAGGCTTCGTGCTGTCTTATCTTCCAGTGCTAACAGATTACACATCTTCGTCATAATCAGTGCCAGAACCAGTCCGATAATTACATACGGTACTAAGGTTTTCACATCATCCCAAGTTTTCATTGTGATATTACCATTGACGATGGCTGCCACGCCAGACATGTTTCCGCCATTCATTGAATTCAGCGCACTGGATAATCCGGTGAACATTGCATCGACTGCCACACCGACAAGGATAATTCTTAAGGGACTTAATCCCCCTTTCCATGACAGGCTGTAAACTAAGACAAATGCAATCACACCACCAAGAAATGCAAATAATGGAGTGAAGAAAAATAAAGTCGGTGCAAATGCGGTAATGAGTACCGCCGCAAAACTTGCTCCACTGGAAATACCGATGATTCCCGGATCGGCAAGTGGATTTTTTAATACCGCCTGAAATAACACACCCGATACCGCTATCGCAGCTCCGGCTAACATGGAGATTACAATTCGTGGGAATCGTAAGTCATAGATTGTTGCCACGTCTTCATTGTACTTTACAAATAATCCTTTCAGTAGTTCCGGGAAGCTGACTTTCAGGCTTCCGATATTCACTGCCGCAAAAAATAATGCAACCAGCAATACGATCATTACAATAAAGGAAATGGCTGCTTTTGCTGTTTTCCGATGCTTTCTTGCTTTATCCTGACCGGAGAGGTTCTGGACTTCCCTTTCGGAAGTCTCAGAAGTATTTTTTAATTCTGTCTCTTTCATCTGTCCTCTCCTTTCTACTTGCTCTGCTGTTCGTTGTATTTTTCAGTTGCGTCAGAATCCTTTGCTTTCTTCTGTGCATTATCACTGGTTTCTTTTGCTTTTGCTGAATCTTCATCACTTTCCGGATAAAGGATTGGCTGTAATTCTTCCAGTGCCTGTGGATACTTAAACGTAGCACTCATACCGAAATATTCATAAGTCAGATCATAAACTCTGCCGTTCTTCACAGCATCGAAATGCTGCCAGATGTCATTCTCCGCAAAATCTTTATTGAACATTTCTACCACCTGATCCGGCAGTGCATGTGCGGCACGTAAGATAATATCCGGCTCTTTGGTTTTCATGTCTTCAGTATTTACGGTCAAAAATTCCTGATCGGTGTCAGAGTATACATTCTCT
>OIAE01000381.1_pt1 | contig 11484 bp, 8 predicted proteins | sample 1580681 | NCBI WGS metagenome assembly OIAE01 (sample SAMEA3882525, study PRJEB24775) | human gut metagenome | biome: human-associated habitat; feature: intestine environment; material: feces | place: Netherlands | collected 2009/2010
TGATTTTCGGGTTCGGTACAAATCATACCAGCAAACTGCCCTAAAAGCTATTCACGGAATTGCATAAGAATTAGCGGTTTGGTTTGGAATAAATTCTACAAGAGCCATTGTAATCTACCCATAAAAAAAGCACCCCGGCATCCGTCCTCGCTCGGTGGATGTTTATTTTATCAAGTGGGAAATACACGTTTCACTTTATGGATCCTTCATGTCTCCTTTCAGCTCTGCTTATGCACCATATATGCCTGCTTCTACAACTATAAATACATCCAGCTATAACTACGACTGACCCCGCTTTAGGTTTGTCAGTCCTGTTGAAATTTACACCACATTTTTGCGCATATCTACTAATTTTGAGAAAGTTCATTCGGTAGCGGCCTAAGAGAAAGCGCGGTTTTATATATCTTGGTGAAACCTACGTCTAAATTCTGTAGGAGATATCCCGATGATCTGTGAAAAAATGCGAGAAAAGTAATTTGGATCATTGAATCCAACAGTGGCCGCAATATCTGCCATACTCTCATGCGAAAGAAGCAGATGATTTTTGGCGGCTTCAATGCGCATCTTATTTATGTAGAGGTTAATGTTAACACCTGTTCTTTTTTTGAAAATGCGACTTATATACGATTCACTACAATGACAGAAATCGGCTAGTTCTGTAATTGTAATGGAATTTGTTATATTGCTGCGTATGTATTCCAAGGCATGGGATAAAATCGTATCTTCACTTGAATTATGATATCGTCCAGATAGGGGAGCGTTGTGAGTCTGTTGGAACAGTTTATAAGTTTGTCCCAAGTACTCAGCCAGCATTTCCAAACCCGGCAGGAGAAGACGAATATCAATAGTAGGAGACGCTATATTATCATGGTACAAACAAATTGCTCTTTCAACAGATAACGGCGGCTTTGTGGCACAGGTTCTGGCAATTCGTTTGACGGTTCTATTTTCATCGTTCTGGGAAAAGCCAACGTTTAGTGCTCCAAGTAATATCTCGTCCGAAAAAATAGGAATAATATATTCGCCTAATCCCGCGTGGCACATTCCAAAATAGACTTGCTGGGTCTTATCACATTTTAATCGCATAGGACGAATCATGCTAAGGCAAACGCGATAATGAAACTGATCTGTTTTCATGTACATACAAAATGGATTCGTATGGGCAAGAAAAGGCTGCAAGGCACGATCGAGTTCTTTATTAATTGGGATAAACCCGCAAAAATCTTTGATGCAGATTTGGACATTGTACTCATCTCTCAAGTAATTTAAGTACGAAGCAACTTTTGAAAACGCCTCTCCCATGTAGAATTTCACCTCCTGGGATGATTTTGAAAACCGTGGCACATCAATTGTTGATGGTATGGTTACCGACTGGCGGATCCGTAGGCAAAAATATAAATCGCAGTAAACCTATAATATAGCTGTCTTTACAAAATGTCAATTAGTTGTGCAGATATATCCAGATAGTGTGCAGATAAATTATGGAAATGTGCTGTTCTTGTTGGTATTATATAGACAAATCAAACAAAAGCGGTTGCGTTATTGAAAATAAACAGGTGATAATGCCGCCTATATAATAGTGATGCACAAGAAGATTGTCTATACTCCGTAAATATCCGAACGGGACGGTGCAGATTTGTGAAGAATGCTAAGCATATAGTTTGCTGCAATGTTGATGTCGCAGTAATTGGCGGTGGACCTGCTGGTGTGTGTGCTGCTCTGGCAGTAGCACAGAATGGGTGCAAAGTAGTCCTTGTTACAGATCGTCCGGTTTTGGGAGGAAACTCCAGCAGCGAAATTCGTGTTTGGACTAGAGGCGCTGTGGGCAGTGGTAACCTGATGGCAGAAGAAATGGGCATCTGGGGTAGATTAAAGTTAGAAAACTTGTATCGCAACTTCGATGCCAATCCAGTATTTTGGGATGATGTTCTTCTGGATGCAGTGCTTCAGCAACCAAATTTGCAGCTTGAGTTGAATACGGAAATTGATGAAGTCAAACTTGCTGGTCATTGCATTGAAAAAGTGGCAGGAACCCAGCAAGGAAGCGAAAAACGCTTCGAAATAACGGCGAAATATTTTATCGATGCAACTGGAGATGCTGTCATTGGACAGCTGGCGGGAGTTTCACAGGTCGATGATTCGGTAAGCAATTCAACCATGGGCAATTCAATCCTATTCAATACATGTAAAGAGGATCATCCGATAAAATATGTAGCACCTCACTACGCATACAATCTCCAGCAAATCGAGTCCATTCTTGGCCACGGAGGTCGTGTAATTAGTGAAAATATGGGCGGAAGCGATTGCTGGTGGTTCGAGTATGGCGGACTTCAAGACACAATAGAAGATTCCCAAGATATTGCTTTGGAACTCAGAAGAATGGCTTTGGGTGTCTGGAATTACATCAAAAACAGCGGCCATTATAATGCGGATAATTATACTCTTGAGTGGATCGGAAGCATCCCGGGAAAACGCGAAAGCCGCCGGATGAAAACCGAATATGTTTTGACAGAGCAGGATATCATTCAGAATAAACGTTTTCCTGATGGAGCATTTTATGGTGGATGGTATATCGACTCGCATCCCAGTGGAGGGTTTGCAGATACAGAAGAAGATAACTGCAAGCAACGGCCCGTGCAAGTTTATCAAATTCCGCTCCGCTGTCTATATCAACGAACTGTTCCCAATCTCCTTTTTGCAGGCCGCAATATAGGAATTGAACGCGGAGCATTTTTCTCTAGTCGAGTTATGAACACTTGCGCACTAGCGGGGCAGGCGGCTGGAACTTTAGCAGCTACATGTGCTAGACAAAATAAGGTACCTTGTGACTTAATGCAAACGGAAGTTACAGATGTAATTCATCAGCTTCAGCAGGATGACATGTTTATTCCTGATGTACCTTTTTATGTGCCCGGTGATTCAGCGAGAAATGCTAATATCACAGCGAGCAGTTGCTTGAGTACGAACAAAAATAAACAAAATGGAAAATTGATGCCGCTTGATCATGGTGGCTATGTAGTATTCCCTGGTGTCTGTGGCAAAGTGGAAGTCAAGGTCTTTTCCGAAAGCACACAGCAATTGTATGGAACAATGTCATCGGCTATGCTTCCAAACCATTATGACGAAGACACGATGGGAACCCCAATAGTCTGGCAGCTGGAAGCAGGAGAACAAACAATTAGTGTTGATGTCCCTAAACAGTCTGTTGGCAAGTTCGTTATGCTACAAATTCAGCCGGCTCAGGGCGTGAAAATTTTCCTTGCTAATGTAGAGCATACAGGGATTATTTGTGGGGAGCAGGGAAGTCCTGAAATAAACGAACCTATAATTTGCTATAAAAATTCTAGTGAGCGCATTTATGATACTTCTAACCTGTCAAATGGTTGGAATAGACCTTGGGGACAGCCCAACCAATGGTGCGCTGATCCGGATGATGAAAATCCCTGGCTTCTATTTACTTGGGAAAAAGCTATAGAGATCAATCATATAAAATTTTTTCTTGATCCGGATCTTTCTATGGAATTGCCAAGCAGCAGGGCAAGTCATTGGCAGGCAAGCCACTTGTATTATCCTCGGACATCGATGCCGCCTCATCTTATTAAAGAGTTTATAATTGAGGCTGAGAAAGCTGACAGTAATTGGAAAGTGATTGCACACATAAGCGAAAATTATCAACGATTGGTCGATATTATGGCCGATGAAAAAATCACAACACAAAAACTGCGTATCAGATTTATAAAAACATGGGGCGGTTCGCCAGCAATATACTCAATTCACATTGTGTAAGGCAAGAACGTATTTGATAGTACATAAAGGTGTGTGCACCACCTTTACAATAAAGAAACAAAAGCAATATTAAGAAAGAAGGAAACACTATGAAAGCGAAAAAAATGTTTTCGGCGATGATGGCTGGCGCTATGGCTTTGTCTTTAGTGGCTTGTGGTGGATCTTCTGCATCTAGCAGTACGGCAGCATCCTCTGCTACACAAGACACCGCAGCAACTTCTACCGCGGATTCTGCCCCTGTTAACATTGTGTGGGCAGGGTGGTCCGGTGAGGAAGAAGCAAGCAAAGATATTTTCCAGCGCATGATGAAAACGTACGAGGATCAAACCGGCAATACCGTAAGCTGGGTCGGTTGGACTTGGGCTGATACTGCTCAGCAGTTGCTGATTCGCACCCAGGGAAATGAACAGCTAGATCTGGCGCAGGCGGACATCGGCATCTTCAACACTGTTGCACAGGCTGATGTTCTGGCTGATTGGAATGATATCCTCGGAAAGGATTATTTGGAAGCAAATTTCGAACAATCCGCACTGGACGTTGGTAATATTGATGGCAAACAGCTCGGACTTCCTTGGAGTATGGCATCAATCACAATGGTCTACAATCCGGAAATTCTGAAAGCCGCTGGCTGGGATGCTCCTCCTACCACAATTGAAGAATTCGAAAAGTGCCTTGGCGATATCAAGGCAGCTAACCCTGATGTTGTCCCCTATGCCGTTTCTACCAAAGACGCAACTTGTGCTGGCGACTTTATGCCTTGGCTGTGGACGTTTGGCGGAGCAATTTTCAATGATGATGGTAGTGTTGCAATCAATAGCGATGCTGCAGTTGAATGCGTGAAGTGGTATCAGAGCCTGCTCGATAAGGGCTATATCGCAATGGATACCGGCCGCAGTGAAGCTCGTCAGATGTTCGCACAGGGTAAAGTGGCGTTTTATGATGATGCAGTTCTCGCAAAAGGACAGGCCGTCAGCAATGGTGTTGCACCTGAAGACGTTGTAAATGTTTGCTCTGCAATGGAACGTCCGGTTCTGAAAGCCGGAGACCAGCCGCAGTCTACCATGTGGGGTCATATGCTTGTGGCCTTTAAGAATTCGCAGTACCAGCAACAGGCAGCTGAACTTGCAAAAACGTTGGTAAGCGATGATGTTGCCCTCGACTATTTTGAAAACAATGGTATGCCTCCTGTAACCAAGAGTGCAGCGAACACAGACGAAGTTAAGAATAATGCTTATCTGCAGGGCTTCATGAAGGCTACTTCTACAGCTCGCATGGAAGAAACAGCCCGCATGACCAATGCTAGTGAAATCAAATCCGTTATCACTGAGGAACTTCAGTTTGCACTTCTTGGTCAAAAAACCGCAGAACAGGCTGTTGCAGATATGGCTTCCCGTCTTGAAGCGCTGTAAAAACAATTACTTCTGATTCTCTTCAAATAAGTTTCAGACTGGTAATCTTATAGTAGTCGATTATTAACTCCCGACATTGTGTTATATGTGAATCCGATGTCGGGAAGTTTATTTACCATTAAAAGAGGAAATGAGAATGAGCAAAATAAAAAATGGCGGGCGATTAACCGATGCACAGGTCGGGTTTCTGCTAATAGTTCCAGGGCTTGCATTCTTCATTGCGATTATTCTATATCCTTTTTTGGATGCAATTATGACGAGCTTTACGGATAAATCCCTGCTTTTTCCGACCTATAAGATAATTGGCCTGGAAAATTACGAGAAAGTCCTATCGAATCCGTATTTTGGAAAAACTGTGCTGACTACGGTTATTTTTGTGCTGGGAAGTACGATTTTTCCTTATGTACTTGGTATGATTTGGGCCATTGTTCTAAATCAGGGATTTAAGGGAGCGGAATTCCTTCGCGGCGTAACACTTGTCAACTGGATCGTTCCGGGTATTGCAATTGGATTCCTTTGGACATGGATATTCAATGGGCAGTATGGCATACTCAACAGTTTTTTGGAAGCAATCGGATTGATTGATGATGGCATCCCATGGCTCGGCCAAACAAGTACAGCTCTGATTTGCGTCGTTATTGCTCGAACCTGGCAGATGCTTCCCTGGTACATGGCATTTTTGCTTGGCGGACTTCAAAGCGTTCCGCTGGATCAAATTGAGGCTGCACGCATTGACGGAGCGAACAACTGGGTTTGCTTTTGGCGTATCATCCTTCCCAGTATGAAGCAAACTGCCATTCTGGTATTTATGCTTGGCCTGATTGGCAACTTACAGCATTTTGATCTTCCTTGGACTATGGTGCAAGGCGGCCCGGCACGTGCCACGACTACTTTGTCTATCGAAGTGTATACTACAGCATTCAAAGACTGGAATATGGGCAAAGCCGCTACTGTTGGCACTATCTGGGCAATTATTCTTGCATGCTTTAGCATCATTTATATTCGTCAGGCTAATGAAAAGGATTAAGGGGGAAAAATCAGAATGTTTGAAAAGACTAAGCCGTTTAGGGTATTCTTCTGGTTATCCTTGCTGTTGATAGGCTTCTTTGTATTTTTCCCCTTGCTGTGGATGATCAATACGGCCCTTAAGCCTACATCTGAAACATTTAGCAACTACTTTTTTGTGGGCCCTCTCACGCTTGATAACGTTATCCATATCTTGATTGATTCAACGATTATGACCTACCTGAGAAACAGCTTGTTGGTATCGTTTGGATCTAGTATTCTGGCTACGATTGTTTGCTCCTTTGCTGGCTATAGTTTTGCCAAGTTCCGCTATCGCGGGCGTGGGTTTGTGATGGGACTCTTTATGATGAGTCAGGCATTCCCCCAAGCGATTCTTCTTCTTTCAATTTACGAACTAATGCGCAAGACGGGTCTGCTCGGCAGTTATTGGGCACTGCTCATTAGCTATGTTGTATTCACCTTGCCTGTTGGCACATGGACGTTGAAAAGCTATTTCGATCAAATTCCGGATTCTCTTATTGAGTCCGCAAAGATTGATGGCGCCGGTCATTTCCGAATTATGCGAAGCATTGTGTTCCCAATGGCTGTCCCTGGCATGATTTCTATCGCCATTTATGGCTTTGTTTGGAGCTGGAATGACCTGCTGTATTCAATGACGTTGGTCACAGATCCAGCTAGACGTACCTTGGTTCCCGGTCTTGTTATGACTTTCTTGGGTGAAGCATCTACTAACTGGGGATACATGATGGCGGCTTCTATTGTGGCTGCAATTCCTGTTACAATTATTTTTGTATTCCTGCAGAGATATTTTATTCAGGGACTTACAGCGGGCGCCGTAAAAGGGTAAACAATCTATAAGCGCAGTTTAAGAAAAGCGATTTGATGTGGATTTTTTCTCTATTGTCAAGTCGCTTTTCTTTTTTGGGATTCCTTATAGTAGATGCGTCAAAGTATTGGATCTTTTTGCCGAAAGGGATTGTAATTTCTATAGATAAATCGGGAGTCCCCACCATTTGTGTGGGAACTCCCGATTGTCGTTCTATATTCACTTAGTGGTTTTCCGCTTTTTATTCTTCTTCGTGCCCGGCTTTGTACCGCTCTTTTTGAGTGGGGTGCTTGCCTGCTTGATGGCTCTGACTATGCCGTAGTGTTTTCCACATTTTCGGCCGATCTCGTTGAAAAATCCGTGGTTACAAAGTCCAGAAGCCACGCCTTGGGAATCATGTACTTCGGGGTCTGCATAATAGTTTTCAGCCTGCCCTCGTAACACCACTTGGAGATCGTGTGGCGGCTGTAACCTAACACTTCGCCGACCTGCTCGGCGGTCAGTACATCGGGGCTGCGGTCCAGAAGTTTTTCATACCACTGGCGAACCAGCAGGCGGTCCACGATTTCATAATTGAGCTGGCGATCCAATGAGGTCGCTGGCTTTTTGTGTTTTGGGCAGTTGTAATACCATCCGCTGGGAGGAGTATAGTGCATCGGATCGGACTCTCGGCGGTAGAGATACTCGGCAACGTCTTTCTTGGCAATTTTGTAGCACCGGGTTCGTCTGCCGTTATTCTTGCAGGGAACGAGACCTGTCTGCAATAGATAGATGGTGGTTCGCGTTCCGATGTGGCAGGCTTTGCGGAATTCGTTGCGGCACATCGGGTCAGGGTAGGGGGTTAGGATCTCCTCAATTTTCTCGGCTAAGGGGTCTTGCTGGACGGCTTTTTTCTTCATTTTCGATTCTCCTTTTGTGTTGATTTGAACCCAGAGAATCGACTATCTGGTTACCAGCTATCTGCTTTACTTGGCTGATTTGGGGTTATTTTCTTGCATTTTTGCATCAAAAAAGTTTCGCCTGTACCTGCAAATCCGCGCTGTGACAGGGCGTGTTGCCCTTGGGGTTATCTTGCATCCTATCTTGCATTTTTTCCAAAAAGGTGTCATTTTGGGGCAAAAACGGCGATTTTTTACTTTCTGTCGTACTTACATGGTTTATTCCATGCTTGTGCCGCTTTTGCTTATAAACATCGCTCAAAATCTGCGAACGAACCAGCCAGTATTGGCCCGAAATGCCATCTTGCATTCAATGCGGCAAATTACTCGCAATCAATTTGGCAGCAATGCCACGTGGGTTCGAATCCCACCGTCTGCGCCAAAGGCAGCACCTTGCGGGGCGCTGCTTTTTATTTTTGCGGCAAACTATGCAAGGGTTGCAAGGTGGGATTCGAACAGCCCGTGCCCGGCGCTTTGCGTCCCGCCGGGCTGCAACAGTCCTGCGGACTGTTGCAAGGGCGCGGGAGAATCCCACCGTCTGCGCCAAGTATCACTACTCAATTCTACATTGGGTAGTTATTTTTTATTGCTGCTTTGTAAAATCCCCGTACTTTTCTTATAAACATCTCCCCTTTATTTTCAAGTAGTGATTTTCGGGTTCGGTACAAATCATACCAGCAATCGCGGCAAATAGCTATTCACAGAACTGCACAAGATTCTTCCCGCAGCTTGGGTACAAATTGACAGCAAAAAGGCGGCACCTGATTTCTCAGATGCCGCCGCTGTTCAAATTACCACTTCTTTATGGGCTGCGCTTCGGGCAGTGTCAGCGTGTTTGCCATCGTCCGGGCGCTCAGGTTCTTGGACTGCGAATCCAGATGCGCGTAGATATTCGCTGTGGTGGAAATATCGCTGTGACCCAGCCACTCTTGAATCTGCTTCATCGGTACGCCCTCTTTCAGCAATAGGCTGGCACAGGAGTGGCGCAAATCGTGGAATCGGATCCTGCGCAAACCATTCTCTTTCAGCAGCTGTGGAAAGCCTGTCGTCACGGAATCCGGCTGGATCAGATTTCCCATTGCATCCACAAATACATAGCCAAGGTATTCTTGGTTATAGCAGTTGCCGCAGATTTTTTGGTTGTATTCCTGCTGCTCTTTGACGGCTTTTAAGCGCTCCGCAATCGGGTCTACCAGCGGCAAGGTGCGCAGACTGGATTTTGTTTTGGCTCGGTCAGCTTCTACCAAAATCTTCTTGCCATCAATGCGGGTGCTGGTCACGATGTGGCGAATGGTCAGCGTCTTGGCTTCAAAGTCGATGGCCTCCCACCGCAGCCCCATCACCTCGGCACGGCGCAGTCCGTAAAAGGCTGCAAGCTGGATGATAAGTTCCAGCTTATGGCCTTGGGCGGCTTCAAAGAGCTTTTCCATTTCCTCGGCGCTGTAATAGCTTGCCATGAACGCCTGCGGCTTTGGGCGGTCCACCTTGTCCACCGGGTTGCTGGCTATCAGGTCGATGCGCACGGCGTATTTCAGCGCCTTGTGAAGATTGGCGTGGAATCGCAGGATAGAGGTGTTTTTCAGCGTTTCCGCTTCGTGCAGATAAAAGCTCTGAATCTGGCGCGGCTGTAACCCTGCCAGCGTTACGCCCAGCGGTTCAAAGTAGGGAATGATATGTTTCTCTACATTGAAGCAATAAGACGAGTAGGTCGTTTCTGTTACAGCGGTCCGCATCATTTTCAGCCAGTACCGCATATAGTCGCTGAATGCCATATCGGGGCTGAGTTCGGACACCTGACCCTTGGGAATCGTAAAACTCTTTCGCGTTTCTGCCAGCATTTTTTCGGCGCGTTTTTTGTTGCCCTTGACGGGCAGCCCTGTGCCGATCCAAGGCTGACGGCGTTTCCCCGCCGAGTCCGTGTAACTCAGCACGATGTAATAAAATCCGTTTTTCTCCTGTAAGCGTCCTGCTACCATAGGCATCTCTCCTTTTTTTCAAGTTGCTGCATTTTGGGTTCGGTACAACGATACCAGCAATCCCGCCGGAAAGCTATTCACAGAATTGCACAAGAACCGTCCTGCACATTGGGTGCAAACTGACATCATTCGCGCTCCTGTTCCCGTCTGCGGCGGCGTGGTCTGGGATGTTGCGGCATCCTGTTTTCCCGGTCAATACGGTTGGAATCCCTTGTTCGTTGAATACGCTTGATGGCACCCTCTGCAATCTTGTCCTCTTTGCGGAGTTCCGCAATCTTGCAGGTCAATGCCATGCGTTGGTCAGCCAACTCCGGCGGCGCATCCTTTCGGCGCATCTGCTTGACGATTTCCGCCCGCTGTGCGGTAAGGGTTTCCATCTGCTGGGACAAGCCCTTGCGGTAGTCTACAATTGCCTGTAAAGACGGAAACTTGTGATCATGGACAAAGGCGTGTTCCGCAAGAATTTTCTCGGTATCTTTCCAGATGTGCTCCAGTTCCGGGCGGTTGATACGCGGTTGCTGTTTCTTGGGTAGAATACCCAATTGATAACAGTAGTACAGATATAAGCGGTGCATTTGGGATTCTCCGAAGAATACCTCGAAGAAAATCTGGAGAACACCTTTTCCCGCATAGCTATCCTTGGGGCGATACCGTTTCGGCGTATACTGCCGGGGTGGGTGTTTCAACTCATACAGCCTTGGTCCATACAACAGGTAATTTCCGCGCAGTCGGTCATCTATGGCAGGTAAATCGTATTCTTCTCCCAGCCTGTAAAGCCGCACGGCTCGACCACCATCCCGCACCCGGATGGTCGCGTACCTACGGTTAGGGTCACTGCCGAAAATATACCCCTGCTGATACAGCGCCCTGTGGAAGTCCTCGGCAATGCTGGCATCCTCACAGGCTTGGTCGATGGCTTCGCGCATCCGGGCATACCTCGCCGGTTCCTTTTTCTTAGGCTGTTCCACTACTGATAGACCGTACTCCCGGCACAGCTTTTCGATTTCACGTCCGATGCGCAGCACCTCTTCCGCCGGAGTGTCTTTCATGCGGAGCTGCACCCAGCGGCAGCCTCCTTCGAGTACGGCCCGGGTGCCGGCGATCTCGTCGTAACGGTCGGTATGGTGGGTAATGAACTGTAACATATTTTTAGTAGTTGTATATTTATTTAATGTACCGTTGTCTGACGTTTGTCGCGTCGAACCGGCGATCGATTATCGCGGCTCTTGGCCGAGCCTGTAATTCCGACCTTCCCCTGCTCCTTCTCGGAGGGGATTTGGTGCGCTGTGCTTTCCAAGAGGTACATTAAAGTATTGTTATTTATCAGACCGATTTCCGGATGGTTTTCCGCCGGTTTATCGGTTGAATTTTCGTATTTCCCGCATGCGCCGCACCAGTTCTTCGGGTGTAGCGCCCTGCCAGATGTACCCGAGAAAGGCCGCTCCCCCGAATCCATACTCCTGTAACGCGGGCAGGTGTTCCGGCCGGATGCCGCCGAGCGCTGCGACGCGCGGATTGATGAT
>OIAE01000382.1_pt1 | contig 11484 bp, 5 predicted proteins | sample 1580681 | NCBI WGS metagenome assembly OIAE01 (sample SAMEA3882525, study PRJEB24775) | human gut metagenome | biome: human-associated habitat; feature: intestine environment; material: feces | place: Netherlands | collected 2009/2010
TCCAATAACAGCGATGGATTTTTTGGTATCCAGCGGAAGAATCTGTTTTTCATTTTTCAGAAGAATCATGCTTTCTGCTGCTGCTTTCCTTGCCAGTTGATGATGTGCATTTCTGTCAAAGTTTTTATCTGAAAGCTTCTTCCCTGATGTCAGTTCCATCACTGCATCCACCAGTTCTCCAACTCTTTCATCCAAATCCGCTTCCTTCAGCTTTCCATTTCGGACAGCTTCAATCACTTCTCTTGCAGAATCGTACCCACAGGACGGCATCTCCAGATTTGAGCCGGCAGCAACACCTTTCACATGGTCATTGCTTCCGCCCCAGTCTGTTACTACAATTCCATCAAATCCCCAGTCTTTGCGCAGGATGTCTGTCAAAAGATGTTTGTCCTCATTAGCATAAATCCCATTAATCTGGTTGTAACTGCTCATGATTGCTTTTGCGTGTCCTTCTTTAACAGCTATCTCAAAACCGGTCAGATAGATTTCTCTTAATGTCCGTTCGTCAACAACTGCGTCCATTGCCATTCTCCGAAGTTCCTGACTGTTAACCGCCAGATGCTTCGGGCAGGCATAAACGCCTTTACTCTGTATTCCACGAATATATGACGCTGCCATCTTCCCGGAAAGATATGGATCTTCTGAAAAATATTCAAAATTTCTTCCACATAATGGGCTTCTTTTAATGTTTAATCCCGGACCAAGCAGGATATTTACATCCATACTTGCTGCTTCCTCTCCAAGAGCCTGTCCAATCTCTTCCCCCAGATCCTGATCCCAGCTGTTTGCTATCGTCGCTGCTGTGGGAAAACAAGTTGCATTCAAGGATGCATTCAGTCCCAGATGATCTCCTGCTCCAGCCTGTTTACGCACACCATTCGGTCCGTCTGAACAGAAAATCGCCGGGATATCCAGACGCGGGAAATCTCTTGTCTGCCACTCGCTTTTTCCGCTGAGGAATGCGGCTTTTTCCTTCAGGGTCATGTTATCTATGATATTCTGATATTTCATGCTTGTGATCGCTCCCTTCTATATTGCCATAAATATAACATAACCCCGTCTGTAAAAGACGGGGTTATCACAAACTGTCAATATATTGCACAAGATGCATTAAAAAACCATTTATTTTTATCCCAGCACTTTCTGCAGCGTTTTCTCCAGCACCTGCAGATTCACAGGCTTGGAAAGATGTCCGTTCATACCGCTTGCCAGGGAACGTTTCACATCCTCGTCGAAAGCGTTGGCGCTCATTGCGTAAATCGGAATCTTTTTGCAATCCTCACGATCCAGATTCCGGATGGTCCGGGTTGCTTCCAGTCCGTCCATTTCCGGCATCATAATATCCATAAAGATCATATCGTAATATCCGGGAACGGATTCTTCCATGCGCCGCACAGCTTCTTTTCCGTTAACTGCCTGCTCGGTTTTAATTCCGTAATTTTCAAGAATCGTACAGATAATTTCCATATTCAGCTCATTATCCTCAACCACCAGGATTCTTTTTCCCGGGAAGCTGATCTCCTCCGGCTGGCTGGTGACCGTAGTCTTCTCTCCGCTTACCGGCTGAAGCTTCACGTTAAAGCTGAAGCTGCTTCCCTTACCAGGCTCACTTTCCAACTTAATATCGGAATCCATCATCCGCACAATTCTTCTGCTGATGGCAAGACCAAGACCAGTGCCCTGTTTTCTTGCATTTTCAGAATTATCCGCCTGCTCAAACTGCCGGAAAATAAGCTGCTGTTTCTCAGGTGCAATTCCAATTCCATCATCCCTGACCTGAAAATACAGATTGGAAAAGCCTTTCTCTTCTTCTGTCTCGCGAACGGTCAGCCACACATGTCCATCTGGTCTGGAATACTTCAGCGCATTTCCCAGAAGATTTACCAGAACCTGGTTCAGCCGCAGGGAATCTGCCATAAACCAATGGTTTTTCAGCTGGATATCTGCTATATACTGAATGTTATTTTCGTTCAGCTTCGCTTCCAGCAAAGGACGAAGTCCCTGTATCATCTCCATGAGATTGCATTTTTCTTCGATCAGCCTCATCTTTCCGCTCTCAATCTTGGACATATCCAGAATATCGTTGATAAGTCCAAGCAGATATTCCGAGGAGTACTCGATTTTTCTCAGACAGTCGATCCGCCGCTCCTCAGTCTGTCCATCTTTCAATGCAATCTCCGTCATACCTATAATACCGTTCATAGGAGTACGGATCTCATGAGACATACGGGCCAGGAAATCCGATTTCGCCTTGGCAGAAAGATCGTGACGCTCCAGATTCAACCGGTTTTGAATAATTGCGCTGATTTCTTCCAGACACTTACACTCTTCTTTTTTCTCCAGAACATCCTGGTCAATGTCCTGGAATACAATACTTCCGGAATACTGTCCGTTATCTGTCATATGGAATACAATATCGTTTCTGCCTGAAGCAAAAGGCTGAATCAGCGGCTCTTTCCATATGCTTTCCCCGGAAGTCAGAAGCTGCTGCATTTCCTGTGTCTCCACAAAGTGCTGGTATTGCTTCTCAGAACAGTGGACCATACCGTCCCAGCCATCCTTTTTTTCCCAGGTTTTCCAGCAGTACAGCAGGTTATTTACCATATATTCCCCGTTGAAATGGGTGATCACAATGTCTGTCAGATGGTATTTCTCCTGCAGCTTCAACGCCAGAATATCCAGAACCACAGAAGTATCACCATCTCTGTCAAACAGGTTCAGAGCTATGGAGGAAAGTGTCATTTCCTTCAGACGTTCCAGAGAAGCTACCTCCGCAAATGCCACGTCAGCAGCACAGGCTTTTTCCTCCGCTGAAAGCTCCTCATAGAACATGATTTCCTGCTTTCCATGACGTGCAGCTGTAAGAGCAGTCTTCGTCTGTTCAAGTGCCTCAGACAGCGAATTTCTGCTGCCTGTAACTGCGATTCCACATTTCAGGGAAAGGGACAGATGCTTCTCATCTGTAAGCGCCCCAAACTCCTTTTCCAGTCCCTGCACACTTCTCACGATCGGTCCGGTCGTACATAACGGCAGCCATACCAGCATCTGGTCTGCACCAGCCCTGATATAAATACCACCGTTTAAACCGTCCTCCTGGAAGCGCTTCGCCAGCAGACCGGCAAACTGCTCCAGAATAATATCTCCGAAGATCAGGCCATAGCGCTCATCGATTTTGGAAAACTGCTGGATTTCCAGAAGTACCAGTACCCCTTCCGGGTCATCCCGACACAGTGTTTCCACAACTTCCAGTCCGCTTCCAAGGCGGTAAAAAGAGGTAATGGAGTCATAAATCTGCTTTCTTTTCTGCGCCTGCTCCAGAAGCTTGTGCTGATGCACATTGTGAATACAGCCAACGACCCTGCTGCGCTCTTTATTCTCATCAAAAGTAATGCTTCCGGATAGATTTACCCACTGAAATTCTCCATTGGCATGCTGCAGACGAAAGTCAACATCCAGAACGCCGTCTGAGCTTTTTACTGCGTTCACCAGCTTTGCCTTATCTGCCGGATGGATACTGTCATTATCAAGAAATTCCGGATGCTTTCCGCAGTCCCATACACCGTCATTGCCTTTACTGTTAACTATTTCCAGCAGTTTTTCCTTACATTTGTAGGTAAAAAAGGCATCCTGGGAACTTTCTACCGCAATCCGATAGCGCTCCTTTTCCTCCAGAAGCTGATTCTCTGTCTGCATCTGGGTATCCGTCAGATTCTCTATCACTTTATGGAGCTCATCAAGCTCCTGAATACCTGACTCCTGAAAACCGTGAATTCCCTTCACTCCGCCTCGTACACTCTCCACCAGATGGTAAACCGGTTCCGTCGCATACTGGACAAGAAAATAAACCAGAATAACCGCCATCAGGGCACTTCCCAGAATCGCTCCCAGAATTCTCTCATAAACATCGGAAATCAATCCATACACAGAATCCTCTGTAACAAAACCGCACAATGCCCACTGCGTATCTTCATACGGCACATTTCTGCTGTACAGCTCCAGATTGCTCACAAGTCCGTAAATCTGCTGTTTCCCAATGGCAGCCCCCTGTACCAGCCGCAAATTCTCCTGCACCGGCTCCTCCAGAACAAAGTCACTTCCGTCCCGGGAAACTGCATCATACAGCGCACCCTCACCGGCAATTCCCTCATAATTTCCATTTCCATGGTCTACCACAAGGGCAAATCCTGCATTCAGATCGGAATCCAGATCTTTTACCTGAAAAAATTTGGTCAGATCATTCACTCCCACTTCAATTCCAAGCACACCGTAAACGGTTTTATCATAAACAAGAGGTGCCGAATATGTGATCATCTTATGGTTATCCTTATAGAAATCTTCCAGAATAAACGGCTTCGACCAATAGCCCAGATTTTTCATACTGGTGCGGGAATCAACGTAATTTTCTGCTGTTATATATGGCTGGTAAAAAAAGTCATCGGCATCTCTTTTCCCATTGCCCTGGAAGTGGAAATCTGTATGCCAGGAAGTATCCAGTGAAATGGACATATTCTGCGACAGTACCTTACTTCCACGCTCCATCAGCAGATCCGTGCGGGAAGCCGTTTTGGTCTGGGGATCTGAGTCTCTCACCCAGAAGCCTTTGTATTCCCCTTCCGAATCTGTATCACCGTCATTTCCCAGAACCAGAAAAATTCCAGAAGTGGAATTGTACTGCAAAACCTCCACCATATCATAAAAAACCGTTTCCAGATATTCCTCCTGGACTTTCCCTGAGCCCATGAAGCCCTGCATATCCATCTGATGATCGCTCAATACCTTTGTCAGCGCAGAGGACAGACTGTCACTTTCCTTGTACACGCTGCTCCACTGCTCGATCATATCGTTCTCCAGAACCACCTTACGGTTCTCCACCGTATGACTGTCCAGACCGATAACCGCATTCTCCATGTTTGAGCGGATTCCGCTGAAAATCAATGTCAGGAATGGGACTGCACCCTGTACAAACACAATGATCAGTATAGGAATCAGAAATATATTCCAAAGAGATTTCTTTTTCTTCACAGCCTTCCTCACCTCCTTATGTCCAGAATCTGTCTAAAAAAACACTTTGAATGTTTTTTCAAATACACTCCAGGCTATGGCAGAATTCTGTATACCAGCTCTGGAAATTCTCATCTGTCAGATACTGTGCAAGAGCCTCTTCCCGGCTCTCTCCGTCTGCGATTGCAGCGTCCATGGCATCTTTATCAGCCTTTGCCTTGTCAGCCAGAGAATAATCCAGGATCTTACGGGCACTGTAGCTATTGTCAAAGGCTCCAATTGTATAGAAACTTGTTTTATCAAAGTCTTCCATTTCCGTTGTAAAACAATCGTAAACCTTCTGGTTGACTTCTATATTATTCTCTTTAATAACGGAATCCAGTGCGTCTACGCTGTTGGCTTCTTTCAGAACCGGCATATAGGAGGATTCGCATACAAAGCGCAGGTTCTGGTTCTTCTGTGTGAACCATTTCAGGAATACACTTGCAGCATACTCATGTTCCTTATCAGACTTGGTCACTGCCATTCCGGCACCTTGCTGAACTTTTATGTTCTCGCCGCCCTCCATAACCGGAGAATCACATACGATGTAATCAATCGGATAGCTTTTATTCCCTATTTCCACGGTATCCGGGAAGTATACGGCAGAAGATGTGGAGCCCGTGTATGCAAGAATATCTCCTGTCTTCACATCATCGGAACGGAATTTTCCAAGAGATGCGAAATAGCCCTTCATATATGGTACATAGTAATTATCCCAAAGGCGGCGGATCAGATCTTCGTCTGTATTTAAGGTCATTTTTCCATCTTTCACCTGGAAAATTTCCTTTCCCATCTGCTTCATGCCAATGATAAAATAGTTGGACATGGAGTCTCTGCCGTAGAATGCTTTTCCATCGTCCGGCACATCCGGGGTCTGCTCATCCGTCCACTCATAGTAGCGCTGTGCAGCTTCTGTAATACCTTCTGTAGTGGCAAGTTCCTCCACTGTAGTTCCAGTGGCTTCTGCAAAAGGCTCCCAGTCAGTCTTATTGATCATGGTGATCTCTGTGGATTTGGCAACTGGGAAAAGATATAAAGCGCCATCCTGGTTAAAATAGCCCTCCTGGATGTAGGAATCTACATACCTGGACAGCTCATCTTCTGTAAAATACACGGAAAGGTCTGCCAGCTTATCCTGCTGCTGTACTGCGTAAGCAGTATCAGAATAGGAAGAAAAAATATCCGGCAGTTCTTCTGCTCCTACTTCTCCGTTCAAAGAGCTGTTGACTGCTTCCTCAAGGTCGGATACGGAACCCTGACTGTAGCTCTCCACGTAGATACCCTCCTCTTTTCCAACGGAGGCATTAAATTCCTTTACAAGGGTGTCAAACATTGCCTGTTGGGCACCGTTGTAATAATGCCAGATTGTCAGGGATACTGGGTGATCCGGATCCAGCTTCACAGATTTACCGCTTCCGTCCTTGCTGCTTCCACAACCAGCTAAAGATGCGGTCATTATTGCGATTAACATCATTGCCACACATTTTTTCTTCATACTCTTTTACTCCCTCACGGCACCTGATACCGCAGCTTAACTCAATATATACTTCTGTCTGCAACACTGTCCAAAGACCTGCTGCCATGGCAGACCAGAGCGTGTTTGAAATCCCAAATTTTCAAAACAAAAAGCCCCTGCAACAGGTAAAATGCATCGCTGACTTCTACGGGATACAATATCCTTTCCGGCGTTTTTACATGTCACATGGGTAAATTTATAACACATAGGCTTATTATAGGAAATGTGAGAAAAAGAATCAATAAATATTCATGAAAAAGGACAGAAAATATTTCATTCCTGTCCTTTCAAAATATACGTTATTTCACAGTCACCTTACACTTAACTGTTTTCTTCCCTGCTTTCACCGTAATTACGGCTGTTCCTTTTTTCTTTGCAGTAATTCTGCCCTTGGAATCCACCTTTACTACCTTGGAGGAGCTGGATTTGTAGGTGATTTTTTCTTTGCTTGTTACTGGTTTTAAAACCGGTTTCAGGGAATATTTCTGATTTTTCTTTAATTTCAGTGTTTTCGGCACACCTTTGATCTTTGTGGTTTTTACAGCGGTTTTCTGGACTTTTACGGTAACAGACTTTTCATATCCGCTGTTCAGGTATATGTGAATACGGGTTTTGCCTGTAGTTTTACCGGCGGTAATGTTACAGGTTCCATCTGAACTAACAGATACATCTGCAATACTCCAGTTATCCGTACTCCAGGTGGAAATGAAATCTCCCTTTGCAAGCCCGGTTACTTTCAGACACTTCGTCTTCTGTCCGGTCTTCAGCACAATACTGGACTGATTCAATTTCATTGTTGGCTGCAGTCTGTCCCGGGTAATTTTTGTTTCCTGCTCACCGCATGCACTGCAGGTACGTGTCTGGACTTCTTCCTCATCCACAGTTGCTTCCTGTGTTACTGCCCATGCAGAAAATTTATGTCCGGTTGCTTTTATTGTAGTTCTCTTTTCCGTATCGCAATATCTGCAGGTGTATTCATCGACTCCGTCATCTGTACAGGTTGCATCTTCATGCCATGACCTTACCCAGCTATGTCCGGTTGCCGGAATTGTCTCTTTCTTTTTGTCACCACATCTTCTGCAGGTATAAGTTTTTTCTCCGTCACTTTCACAGGAAGCATCTTCTGTTGTTTCCCCACGGTTCCAGTCATGACCAAGTGCCGGTGTTTCTTTTGTATAGTAATCACCGCAAAATTCACAGATTTCTTCTTCAGATCCCGAATAGGTACAGCCACTCATTTTTATCACATGTGACTTGTAGGAATGGGTATGGTTCGGATTGTAACTGTAATATACGGTTGTATTTGAATCACAAATGTATCTGGGCTGCCACGTGCTGCTATTTGCATAGCAGCGGATACTTCTCAGCTTGGCACAGTTTTTAAACGCATCATTTCCTATAGATGTCAAACTTGCCGGGATTTCTATGGTTTCTAACGCATTACATCTGCCAAAAGTCTGATCTCCAATTCTGGTCAGGCCCTCTGAAAGCTTTACACTTGTCAGACTGGTACACCCCTGGAATACACCGCTTCCAATGCTCGTTACGCTTGCAGGAATAGTTATGCTTGTCAAACTGCTGCACTTCCAGAATGCCTGAACTTCTATAGAGGTTACCGTTCCCGGAATGGTTACGCTTGTCAGACTGGTGCAATTGCCAAAGGTCATACCATCTATGACGGTTACGCCTTCTGGAATTGTCACACTTGTCAGATTGGTGCAGCCAGTAAATGCACCGGAACCAATGCCTGTCACTCCTTCTGAGATAACCACACTTGTTATCTTAGTGTTGCCAGCAAATGCATCATCTGCTATGCTTCCAGTTCCGGAAATTACCAGTTTCCCATCATCTGACAAGGTATAGGTAATTCCTGTGTCTTCTCCATCTGAAAAAACCAGAGCTTCGTCTGCTGTTGCCGCTTCCTCGTTCTGCCATTCTGCAGCTGTTTCCATGCCAGACGCATCTGAGAATGAATCCTCGGATGACTGTTCCTCCACCTGATCCATCTCCGGAGTCTGAACCGGTTCCTGAACCTCATCCTGATTGTCCAGACCCTCATTCTCCACTTCGTCAAAAACTGCTTCTGCTACTTCCTCAGAAGAAAAATCAGCTCCACTTACTGCCAGTGCTGCTCCGTCTGCACTTGTGATTGCCAGCAGCAATGCTGCAGCCAATGCCAGTCGTCTGTTTCTCATACGCTTTACCTCGCTATTCTTTTTTTCGTCTTTTCAAACACACTCCAGAGGCAAAGATTTTTCCATTGATATCTGCTGTATAACACTAAACGCTTCCCCAAAATGGATAACCTGCTATTCTGCAAATGAGCCCGCAGCATACTCCCTCCCAAAATTTGTCAGACGATTAATTTAATGATAAAGCAAAACAGCATTTAAAGCAATTAACTAACAGCATAGTATAGACGATAATTCATAAGTCGAAAACTATTTCTTCAATGTCTCATTCATACTTCCCATTCGGTATCCCTGAAGATCCATGGTCACGTATGTGAAGCCGTATTCTTTGAATGCTTTCACGATCTGGTTGCGGTTCTCCAGGACTTTCTGGAGTTCATCTGGCAATACTTCAATTCGTGCCAATGTACCATGAATACGCACACGTAGCTGATGAAATCCCAGATCCAGAAGAAGCTGTTCTGCCTTGTCTACCATACCAAGTTTCTCCTTCGTGATAGTCTCACCGTATACAAAACGGGAAGAAAGACAGGCGAAGGATTGTTTCTCCCAGGTGGGAAGGTCAAGGTCTTTGGACAGGGCGCGGATGTCTTCTTTATATAATTCGCTATGGCGCAGCGGGCTCTTAACTCCAAGCTCTGCAACAGCCTGTAAACCAGGTCTGTAATCACCATTGTCGTCCATGTTGGAACCCTCTGCCACTGCATTCAGCCCCTCTTTTGTGGCAATGTCCCAGATTTTCTCAAATAATTCTTTCTTGCAGATATAGCAACGGTTAGTCGGGTTCTGGCAGAAGCCCTCAATTTCCAGTTCTTCAGCTATCCGCATTACTTCTTTTTTACTTCTCACAGAAGGTCTTCGCCTCTTCCAGTTCTCTCTTCGGGAAAGAACAGGACATGGCAGTAATCGCGATACATTTATCCCCCAGCACATCGTGTGCTGTTTTCAAAAGAAACGTAGAGTCCACCCCGCTTGAAAAAGCCACAGCCACACTTCCCAGACTGCGTAAGTATTCTTTTAAAGCTTCGTATTTATTCTGCTGCTCTTTGGTTGCAGTGATTTCGCTCATATGATTAGCCTCCTGTGGCAGTAAATTTAGTCTCTCCCCAGCTCCATCTTTCCCTTTCAGACAAAAAATATCCTTCGCGCAAAGAGCTGGGACGATTTTGATTTATGTTACTATAAAGTACTCTAGTATGTCAATAGGATTAGTCGTAGTCAGGTTCAAATATACTATATCAGTTACTGTTCACTGGTAACGGAGCCAATCTTCGTCCTTCGCATAGCCTCTTCTACACTGATAAGTCACAAAACATAAATCTTTAAGCGCTATATACAAAAAAGAAGTCAACATCAACTAATGATATCAACTTCTTTTCATCATTCTTAATTTAAACGCCAGGTTCATTCCTCCTGGCGTTCTTTCAGTCTCTGTTCAGCCGCAATCCGCTTGGGATGTTCCGGCGGGTAGCATTCCCGGAAGCCTTCCACGGCGGCTTTCAGATATATATCTTCTTTTTCCTCATCTCCAAGTGCACGGTAAACGCGTGCCAGATTCCAGGTAGGCTCTGCAACTGCCGAACCTACAAGTCCATTTTCCTTCGTAAGCTCCAGTGCCTCTGTCAGATATGGGATCGCTTCTTCCGGCTTTCCCAAGTCCAGGTAGACTACACTCATATTGTTATCCACCATCAGAAGCAAAGAACCCTCACGATAGCCATTCTTAAGCAGCTGATTGCGAACCGCAAGATGACATGCCAACGACTCTTCCCTTCGTCCGGCGGCATTATACATTCGTGCCAGTTCCTCTGACAGGGCAGAATACATCTGATTTTTCTCACCACAGTACATTTTGCACCTGTCCGTTGCTTGTTCCATACAATAGGCAGCTTCTTCCATATTCTGATCCATAGCTGCAAGCTGACCACGAAGCTGCCATATTGCATACTCACTCTCACCCTGACGCTTTCTTTGTATCTGTTGTATCTGCTCTATTTTTTCCAGACAATCTGCCAGCTTTTCTTTTTCCTGAAAAAACATATGACATTCTGCTTTTGGATAAAGAAAATCCAGTATTCTCTGGCTATGCCCCCATTGTACACACATGAGGATTCCACGTTCTGCCCACATTTCAGCCTTTTTCACATTAAGCTTTAACATCTGCATATTCGTCTGCAAAAGCGCATATCCAATTTTATAATCAATATTATCCTTCTGTTGAAAAATTAAATCACAGATCTCCCGGTAACACTCATAATTACTGTTCTGCTCCAACCTATTGCAAAAATCACTTATAGCAAACAACATCCATTCCGATGATAGCGTTCTCTTTTTCAGCTGTTCGCGGAAGAGTTCTATATATTCTTCGTTTTGTTCAGGTTTTGTCTCTGTCAGACACGCTACCATAAACTTCGTCTCATTGGAAATCTCTGCACATCTTTTTTCCAGTTCCCGGATTTTCCCGCACATAGGAACCGGCAGCTCCAGATATCGGGCAGCCTCTGCCGCCAGTGCCACAAGCTGGTCACTGACCGCACCCTGCACTCTGGATATCCCCTGAAAGACAAGCCACGCAATTTCCTCCATGCGGGAATCCTCGTCTTTCGGTGCCTGTTTCGGGAAAAAGCACTTCCTGACCCGCTCCCAGAATGGCTGAAACTCTGCTTCTAAAAAAGCCTTTGTACACAGACTCTCTGCAATTACAGGATGCATACGGTAACCATTTCCCGTATC
>OIAE01000390.1_pt1 | contig 11369 bp, 10 predicted proteins | sample 1580681 | NCBI WGS metagenome assembly OIAE01 (sample SAMEA3882525, study PRJEB24775) | human gut metagenome | biome: human-associated habitat; feature: intestine environment; material: feces | place: Netherlands | collected 2009/2010
CGGTGGCAGCGTGAAGGTGAGCTATGAGTACGCGGACCCGTCGAAGGTGACTGCGGCGGACATCATCGGCGGGGTGAACAGCGCCGGAAACCGAACCGGCATGAAGCTGCTTAACGACAGCTTCAACCTGTATGGCTATTTCGCCAAAATTCTGATTGCGCCGGTGTTCTGCACCCAGAAGAGTGTCGCAGTTGAGCTTATCGCCATGGCAGAGAAGCTGGGCGCGGTAACCTACATTGATGCGCCTGTCGGTACCACCTTTGCACAGGCTCTGGCAGGTCGTGGCCCGGAAGGCACCATCAACTTCAATACCAGCTCCGACCGCGTCCGTCTGTGCTATCCGCATGTGAAGGTATATGACCCGGTGACAAACACAGAGCGTCTGGAGCCGCTCAGCCAGCGTGCAGCAGGTCTGCGTGCCAGAGTCGATCTGGACAAGGGCTACTGGTGGTCATCCTCCAATCAGGAGATTCTGGGGATCACCGGCGTGGAGCGCCAGCTGTCCGCGATGATTGATGACCCGCAGAGTGAGGTGAACCTGCTTAACGAACAGGGGATCACCACGGTATTCAGCAGTTACGGCAGCGGCCTTCGTCTGTGGGGTAACCGGACGGCAGCATGGCCAACGGTCACCCATATGCGTAACTTTGAGAACGTTCGCCGCACTGGTGATGTGATCAACGAGTCCATTCGTTATTTCAGCCAGCAGTACATCGACATGCCGATTACTCAGGCGCTGATTGATGCACTGACGGAGTCGGTCAACGCCTACGGTCGCAAAATGACTGGTGATGGTGCGGTACTGGGCTTCCGTTGCTGGTTTGATCCGGCCCGCAATCCGGAGACGGAGCTGGCCGCCGGGCACCTGTTGCTGAGCTACAAATATACGCCACCACCGCCGCTGGAGCGACTGACGTTTGAGACTGAGATCACCTCGGAATACCTGTTAACCCTGAAAGGGGGCAACTGATGTCAAAGATTGAGATAAACCGCATCACGAATGCCAACATCTATCTGGATGGTACTAACCTGCTGGGACGGGCTGAGGAAGTTAAACTCCCCGATGTCTCCATGATTATGCAGGAACACAAGGCGCTGGGGATGGTGGGTAAGGTGGAACTCCCGGCTGGTTTTGACAAACTGGAAGGCGAAATCAAATGGAACAGCTTTTACCGCGATGCGATGCTGTCTGCCGCGAACCCGTACAGGTCGCTGGCACTGCAGTGTCGTTCCAGCGTCCAGCGCTACAGCTCGCAGGGGCTGATTGACGAAATCCCGCTGGTCACCTTCCTGACGATTATGTTCAAGAAGAACCCGCTGGGGACGTTCAAACAGCACGAGAACGCCGAGTTCTCCAGTAGCTTCACCTGCACGTATATCAGACAGGTACTGGATGGTGAAGAGCTGCTGCAACTGGACTATCTGGCCAACATCTTCCGGGTCGGCGGTGTTGATCAACTGACTGACTACCGTATCAATATCGGGGGCTGACGGTGAGTGTTGAACTGACGGATAAAGGAGGACGATGTGCGGCACTGGGCATGTCAAATGGTACGTGGTTTACCCTCCTTGATATTCCGGGGGTGGAAACCCTTTTTAATACCCGTAAAACCAATGACCCGATTGACTGCACACGTTCAAAGGCCCGCAAACTGGCGGATTTGATTGAAGCATGGGAGCCTCCCGACCACTGGTTCTCCGGCACCGGCAAATCTGAGGGAAAGACGCTTCTCATCGCTTTCCTGCGTAACTGCAAGGGGTTTCGCACTTGCTGACATCACAGGGGCTCCGGCCCCTTCTTCTTAATCTCCTTTAATATCCGTCACGCGCTTCTCCCGACATACTGCCCTGAACTTACACAGGAGCACAATCATGTCACAGACCCCATCCGATACTTTTAAATTGTCTTATCCCTTCACCACTGCTGCAGGCACCAGAATTGAGCTGGTTGAACTGAAACGCCTGACGGTAAAAGACCTGAAGCAGGTGCGCAAAATCAGCAAAAACCCGGCAGACTGGGACGAACCGCTGATTGCCCGCAGTACTGGTCTTCTCCCGGAAGATCTCGACAATATGGATCTGGCTGATTACCTGCAGTTACAGAAACGATTTCAGCTCATCACGGGGATGGGTGAGAGCAACCAGGGCGCTGACGCAGGCGCAGGGGCTGCTGGCGAGATGGTTCCGGTTTCAGCCGGGGGAGATTGATGCCCTCGATACTGACGATCTGGAGATGTGGCTGGAGCAGGCTGAAGAGCAAATAAAAAGCGAGTACGGCGACAAATCATAGTTCTGCGTTATCCCCTCACGTCTTTTCACCTTCCCCGGAGGTTAACCACTATGTCGGGACAGTTTTCAGTCGGCGTTGTTATCGGCGGGATGATTGGTAGCACATTCCGTTCTGCAATGAGCGGTACCCGCCGTGCGCTTGATTCCCTGAGCGATACCTCACGCCGCCTGCAGGAACGTCAGAACGCTTTAACCCGTGCAACAGAACGTTATGGTCAACTGGGTTCTTCCCGGATGCAGCATCTCAACAGCGAGCTGCTGCGGGTAAGCCGCACCATGGAGCAAATTGAGCGCCAGCAGCGCCGTCTGTCAGCGGCATCCGCTACCAGTGATGCGCTGAAAGCTAACCGCATGGCGCTGTATGGTCAGGGGATTGAAGCGTATGGCATGGCACAGACTGTTTATCATACGGTTTCCCCTGCCGTTCAGCAGTCCATGTCTTTTCAGGACAAAATGATTGATATGTCGATCACCGCAAAATATGACAATAAAACGCGGGATGGACTTGCCGGACAGATAAAAGGCTGGGCGCTTAAATACAATCAGTATCAGGATGAGCTGCAGGAGGCGGTGGGTTCACTCATCAGCGACAATATTGATAATGTGTCAGATATCGGTTTTCTGATGCCGGATATTGCCCGCGCGGCAACGGCAACACGCACGTCTGCTCAGGACTGGGCAAAAGTGGCCGCAGTCTGGCAAAACTCCCTGAAAGGTGCGGCCAGAGATTTTGGTGCCGTTCAGAATATTATGGCTTATGCCGGTGACCAGGGGTCATTTGAAATCCCGGATCAGGTCAAGTGGATGCAGTCCCTGGCCCCAATGATGGCGGGTATTGCCAGTGGAAAAGAGGCTGTTGCTGAAATCGGGGCCAGTCTCCAGATAGCAAAAATCGGTGCAGGTTCCACCGACGAAGCAGCCAATAATTTTAAAAACTTTCTTACCAAAATTTTTGCCCGCGATACTCAGAAACAGTTTGCTGATCTGGGTATTGATTTGCAGGGATCTATTGCGAGTTATAAAGCTGCGGGGATCTCTCCGATTGAAGGGATGTTGAGTGTTATAGAACGTTACCTCAATGCCAAAAGCCCCGAAGCGCTGGCCGGCTTCAAATCAGCCATGAAAATAAAGAATGATACGGCAAGAGATGAGGCACTTCAGGCTCTGGCGAAAAACTTTGGTCTGGGCGATATGTTCGCGGATATGCAGGTCATGGCATTTATCCGCCCGATGCTGGCCAACATGGACAGATATCGAGAGATCCGTGCCGGTGCTCTCAGGGCTGCGGATAACGATTTGCTTGCCAGTGCTTATGATCAGCGGCTGAAATCTCCCCTTGAAGCCACTAAAACACTTATGGTCAGCAGTCGCGATCTGGCAATTACGCTGGGCGATCAATTAGCTCCATCTTTTATTTCTTTGACTCAGGAACTGCTTCCACTCATTCAGGGGGCAAAACACTGGGTAGCGGCTCACCCGCAATTTGTCAGTGGGGCTTTTAAGCTCATCAGTGCGCTCCTTGCGATTAAGATAGCGACTATTGGTCTCAAACTGGGGCTGAATCTCCTTATTTCCCCCTTTGTGAACGTCTGGAAAACTACTGTTTTACTCCGGACCAACTGGCATCGACTGGCTACCGCACTCGGAGAAGGTGGCAAATTACGCTGGCTTGTCACTGGATTCAGCCGACTGACCAGCGGAGGACTGAAACTCAGCAAAGTTCTGGCGGGCAGCCTCGTTCGCGGTTTTATGAGCGCTGCACGTGCCGTTCTCTGGATTGGGCGAGCGCTGATGATGAATCCCATCGGTCTCGTTATCACCGCTGTCGCGGCAGCAGCTTACCTTATCTACCGCAACTGGGGGGCTGTCAGTGGTTGGTTTAAACAGCGCTGGGCTGACATTCAGGAAGCCTTTAACGGCGGCATTGTGGGAACTGGTAAGTTGCTGATTAACTGGTCGCCGGCAGGCCTGCTCTATAAAGCCTTTGCGGCTGCGCTGAAATATTTCGGCGTTACTCTGCCGGCAAAGTTCACCGACTTCGGTGGCCATCTTATCGACGGTCTGATTAACGGTATCAAAAACAAATGGGGGTCGCTCAAATCCAGTGTAACCGGAATGGGTGACAGCATCAGTAGCTGGTTTAAACAGTGCTGGGCTGACATTCAGGAAGCCTTTAACGGCGGTATCGCGGGAACTGGTAAGCTGCTGATTAACTGGTCGCCGGCAGGTCTGCTCTATAAAGCCTTTGCAGCTGCGCTGAAATATCTTGGTGTTGATCTGCCGGCAAAGTTTACCGACTTCGGTGGCCATCTTGTCGATGGTCTGATTAACGGTATCAAAAACAAATGGGAGTCGCTCAAATCCAGTGTAACCGGAATGGGTGACAGCATCAGTGGCTGGTTCAGCGAAAAGCTGGGCATTCATTCGCCGAGCCGCGTGTTTATGGGCTTTGGTGACAATATCGCGCAGGGGGCCGCCATTGGCCTGCAGCGGACCACTCCGCTTGCAGCTCTGGCCGGGCAGCGAATGGCCAGTGAACTGCTCCCCAAAATGCCCGTGAGCATTCAGGGGCCAGAAATACGGGATAACACTTCAGGTGTTCGCTTCAGTATGCCGTTGCCCGATATCAACGGTTTTATGTCGTCTGCTAAAAATGCGATCGGAGCCGTAATCAATAGTTTGTCTTCCATGCCCGCTATTCCGCTCTCCACCCGGGCATCGATTTTACCAGGGCAACGTCTGGCAAATGAGATGACACCGGATGTTCCCCGTATCCCCTCGCCTGAAATCCTGGCTGCCGGATATTCAGGCCGTGGTGCAACTGCAACCGGCGGTGGAACGTCTGGTGGTATCCAGGTCAGCTTTAATCCTCAGTTTTTCCTCAATGGCAGGGAAACCACAGCGCCTGCAGGACTGACTGGTGCCCTGAATATGAGTCTGCATGAGCTGGAAAAAATGCTGGAGCGTCTGCTGGCTCAGAAACAACGTAAGGAGTACCGCTGATGTTTGCCGTACTGGGTGATATTGAGTTTGAGCTGATTACCTACTGGGACGGCTTCGAGGCCACGTTCGGCGTCGATTATGCGGAGCATGCCCGCATCGGGGGTAAGCCTGGCCTGCAGTTCGTCGGCGACAGGCTGGACGAAATCCAGATAAGTCTGGTCTTCCATCAGCATTATTGTGTACCCGATGTGGAGCTGGCGAGACTGCGAACAGCCATGAAAGCCCATCAGGCACTGGCGCTGGTCTTCGGCAACGGTGACTATCGTGGCTGGTTCGTGATTACCGATGTGACCGCAACCAGCGAGCAGACAGACAGCACCGGTAACGTGCTGGCTGTCAGTGCCACCGTGTCTCTCCGGGAATACACCGGTGATCCGAAAAATCCTCTGCAACCACCGGCAATACGCACGAAGCTCCCGGGTGTCGGGGCGGTCTCCGGTGCCATTCCTTCACCTTCAGGGGTGGCGCAGTTCATCCGCAACGGCGTCAACTATGCGAAACAGGCGCAGTCTGTACTCCAGACCACTATCAGCGCCGTTCGGGTGACACAGAAAATGAAGGATAACCCCGTTGTCGCACTGACCCGTGTGCCGGGGCTGATGAGCGGACTGGGTAATATCTCCGGGGCTCTGGGGAAAAGTGTTCCGGCGTTTAACGCACTCTCTGAATCCATGCCCGATGCCATCAGTCTGGCCAGAACAGCCAGCGAAGCAGCCACGTATGTACAGCAGGCACAGTCTGCGCTGAGTGGTGTGGACAAAAGAAATATTGCAGGTGCTCTGGATACCGTTTCCGGGCAGCTTAACGCCGCCGGCACAGCATTCAACCGCATGTCTCCGGGATTAAGTGCAATGGCCGCCAGAATACTGACGAGGAGTGTGTGATGTTTCTTGAACATGTTACCCGTGACGGAGAGCGCTGGGATTCGCTGGCATGGCAGTACTACGGTGACCCGCTGGGCTATCCCCGGATTATTGCCGCCAATCCGCACGTGGCCATCACGCCGGTGCTGCCCTCCGGGCTGTTGTTACTGATCCCGGTGATTGAGGCTGAAGAAGCCCGTACAGAAGAGGATATTGCCCCATGGCTGAGATAAACAGCACTGCGCAAGTCACATCAGCGTTAACCGGCGTCAGCGATGTGCTGACACCGGTGTTCACTCTGTGGTATCTGCAGAAAAACATCACCTCTGATATCGCGCCTTATGTCACCCGTGTGACCTGGAGCGATAACATCAAAAATGAGTCCGATACCATTGAGGTGGAGCTGGACGACACCGATGGCCGCTGGCTGGATAAATGGTATCCGGGCAAGGGTGACACGCTGACGCTGAAAATGGGCTATCAGGGCGAGAAGCTGCTGTCCTGCGGTACGTTCTCTATAGACGAGATCGAAGTGAGTTCGCCCGCTTCCGTTGTTTCTATCCGTGGGGTGGCCACCTCGGTTAACAGTGCCCTGCGGACTAAAACCAGTCGTGGTTTTGAGAACACCACGCTGGCAGCTGTTGCGGGGCGGATTGCCAGAAAGCACCGGCTGAAACTGGTGGGCAGCATTGAGTCCATCAGAATCGACCGGGTGACCCAGTATGCTGAAACCGACGTGGGTTTTCTGCGCCGGCTGGCCAGCGAGTATGGTTATGCAGTGAAAGTGGTCAGTGACCAGCTGATTTTTTCTCATCTGGCCACACTGCGCAGTCAGGAGCCGGTCAGGCAGTTAAAACCGCAGGATGTGGCCCGCTTTTCCCTGCGTGACACCATCAACCGGGTCTATAAATCTGCAAAGGTAAAACACCAGAAAAGCAGCAGTAAAAAACTGATCGTCTACGAAGCTGATGGTGGTACCCGTGAAAGCGACAAAAAGCTCAAAGGTGGTAAGGTTACCAGCGCTGACTCACTTAAAGTTAACAGCCGCGTCAGCGACCCGGACAGTGCCCGGATTAAAGCGGATTCAGCACTGGCCAGACATAACGAATACCAGCAGAACGGCTCCCTGACGCTGACGGGAACACCTCAACTGACAGCAGGCAACAAAATTGAACTGGTGGGTTTTGGGCAGTTATCCGGGCCATGGCTCATAACCACTGCCCGCCATGCGTTTGACCGTAACAGCGGCTACACCACAGAGCTGGAAGTGGCACGGGGGCCAGTCACAAGAGGGAAAAAACAAAAAACTCAGAAACTCACGGTTTATCACCCGGATGGCAGTACATCGACGGTGATTAAGGAGAAGAAAAAATGACTGGTGTCACTCGTCAGGTCGGTACGGTCAGTGCCGTTGATGCCGACAGGGTTCAGGCCCGCGTTCGTCTGCCTGAATGCGATAACCTGCGCACAAACTGGCTTAACGTGCTGCAGCGCAATACCCAGGATAACAAAGATTACTGGCTCCCTGACGTGGGGGAGCAGGTTGAGGTGCTGCTCGATGCCAACGGCGAGGATGGTGTTATTCTGGGCGCGGTGTATTCAGACGTCGATAAACCACCGTTCAGTGACAAAAATATCCGGGGAACCCGGTTTGCTGATGGTGCAGAGTACAGCTACAACCGGAAGACGCACACTCTGATCATCCGGGGCGGCATTGAGCATATTGTCATTGAGTGTGGTGCTGATGTGGTATTGAAAACACAGAAAGCCACGATTGACGCACCGGAAACCGAACTTACCGGAGATCTGCGTGTCAGGGGTAAGCTGATTTACGAAGGAGGCATGGCGGGTTCTGGTGGTGAAGGTGTTACCGCGACCATCCATGGCAATATCGAGATTAAAGGGAATGCCCATGCCACGGGCAGTATGTTGTCTGATGGCGAAAACTCCAGCCACCACTCCCACTGAGCTTTTTAAACGCCTTTAATATCAGCGTTCCCGCACGGGGGCAATACTGCCCCCATGAAAACGACCTCAGTATTCTGGCAACCAGCCCTGCAGGCTCCCGGCGAAATTGTCCGGGGGCTGGATGATATCCGGCAGGCGATTCAAATTATCCTGCGGACTCCCCGCGGCAGCGACCCGCATCGCCCGGAGTTCGGCAGCAATCTGCATCTTTATATCGACTGGCCTGTAGACCGGGCCATTCCGCATGTGGTGCGCGAATCCGTCGATGCCATCCGGCGCTGGGAGCCCCGCTGCCAGCTTATGTCAGTTAAACCCGCCGTCGACGGCGAACATCTTACGCTCCGGGTGAGCTGGAAAGGCTCAGACGGACAGACCCGGACTCAGGAGCTGCTATGGCGCTGACAGAACCCGATTTTATTGAACGCGATGCCGACAAAATCACGGCAGAAATGATTGCGAAGTATGAAGCGGATACCGGCAAAACGCTGTACCCGGCACAGGCAGAACGTCTGCTGATTGATCTGTGGGCCTATCGCGAAATGCTGGTCAGGGTTGCGGTACAGGAGGCAGCAAAGCAGAATCTGGTCGCCTTTGCCCGTGAGCCGATGATTGATTACCTCGGTGAACTGGTTGGTGTATACCGTCTTGCCGCGCAGCCTGCCACCACCACGCTCCAGTTCTCCGTAGATGAGGCACTGGCCATTGATGTGCTGATCCCGGCAGGCACCCGCGTCAGCGCTTCCGACAGCGTTATTTTTGCCACCGATACAGATGTGGTACTGAAGGCCGGATTGCTGCTGGTCAATGTCACGTCCACCTGTACCGAACCCGGTACCGCTGGTAACGGCTGGCAACCTGCGCAGGTTACTCGATGAGATTGATAACGTCGACCTGCTGGTGAGCAATCTGACGGCCAGTTCCGGCGGTTCAGAACAGGAAGACGATGACAGGCTCCGGGAGCGTATCAGGCTGGCCCCGGAGTCATTCACCAATGCCGGAAGCCGTGGCGCATACCGCTTTCATGCCATGCAGGCCCATCCCAACATTGTCGATGTTGCTGTGCTTTCCCCGGTTCCCGGGACCGTAGATCTGTATCCGCTGCTCAGTACCGGTCTGCCGGACGGCGGTGTTCTCACGCTGGTAGAGAGTTTCTGCTCTGATGAGAAAGTCAGGCCACTCACTGATACAGTGCGGGCTAAAACACCAGTGAAGGTGGATTACACCATTGAAGCCAGGATTACGATCTATCGTGATCAGGATGCCAGGTCTGTAAAAGATGCCGCTAACAGCGCCATACAGAACTGGGTGGCATCACGTGCCGCCACGCTGGGGCGCGATATTGTCCCCAGCCAGATTATCAGTGCATTGTCCGTTTCCGGGGTGTACCAGGTTGAACTGGTGACACCGGCACTGCGGGTGGTGGCAGAAAACGAATGGGCAAACTGTACGGCAATCACTCTTAACATGACTGGAGTGTCTGATGACTGAGCCATTACAACTCCCGCCACCGCTTGAGGGTGATATCAGTCTCAGGACGCTGGGAAGACTGGCAGGACGGCTGGATAACATCGACCTGAGCGTACTGATGGTCTTTCTCGTCGATATCGTCGACAGTTCCGCGCTGCCATGGCTGGGCGAGCAGTTCTCACTGTCTGGCGATGGCTGGGAGCTGGCGGAATCGGACGATGTTCGCCGCATGCTTATAAAAGCAGCCATCGAACTGCACCGGTATAAAGGGACGCCGTGGTCAATCCGGGAAGTTATCCGCCGTTTTGGCTTTGGTGAAGTGGATCTGATTGAAGGCACAGGTCGTCTCAGTTACGACGGCAATCGCAGCTATAACGGACTGTTTGTTCATGGAGATGCAGCCGCCTGGGCAGTTTATCGCGTTATTCTGAAACAGCCCATTACTAACGATCAGGCCGCGATGCTGCGTCAGACGCTGGCTGCATTTGCACCGGCCCGCTGCCATCTGGCCAGCCTGGAGTATCAGTCTGTGGCCATTCGCTATAACAATACTGCCATCCATGATGGCAGTTATAACCACGGGAGCAGTTGATTATGGGAAACCTGAATGAAACAGAAAAGTGGGAAGAAAATATCTATCAACTGGAGACATCAGATCCGGTTCTGGGTGGTGCAGACGGGATATCAAATCGAGCCCCCCGGCAACTGGCAAACAGGACGAAATGGCTGAAGAAGAAAACGGAGGAAGCCGCACAGTCACTGGCTGAACACGTACGTTCCCGTAACCACCCGGACGCGACACTGACAGCTAAGGGGTTCACCCAACTGAGCAGTGCCACCAACAGCACCTCTGAAACGCTGGCCGCCACACCAAAAGCGGTCAAGGCTGCATACGACCTGGCAGCCGGCAAGGCGCCTGCCAGCCACACTCACCCGTGGAGTCAGATAACGGGAGTGCCTGCGGCTTCACTGACGGCAAAAGGCACCGTACAACTGAGCAGCGCCACGGACAGTCAATCAGAAACTGAGGCTGCCACGCCGAAGGCTGTGAAAATCGCGTATGATCTGGCCCGGGGAAAATACACAGCCCAGGATGCAACAACGACCCGTAAAGGGATCGTACAACTGAGCAGTGCCATCAACAACACGTCTGAAACGCTGGCCGCCACACCGAAAGCGGTCAAGGCTGCATACGACCTGGCTAACGGGAAGTACACAGCCCAGGATGCAACCACGACACAAAAAGGGATAGTTCAGCTCAGTAGCGACACCAACAGCACTTCTGAAACATTAGCTGCAACTCCAAAAGCGGTTAAAGCTGCATACGATCTAGCAGCCGGAAAGGCACCATCCAGTCATACACATCCCTGGAATCAGATCACTGGTGTGCCAACAGCTTCATTGACAGCGAAAGGCATCACTCAGCTCAGTAGTGCCACTAACAGCACGTCTGAAGTGCTGGCCGCTACACCGAAAGCTGTCAAGGCTGCATACGATCTGGCAAACGGAAAACAACCGGCAGATGCCACGCTCACTGCTCTGGCAGGACTTGCCACTGCAGCAGATCGGGTGCCTTATTTTACCGGAGCAGACCGCGCAGCGCTGGCAACCCTTACAGCTATTGGTCGCGCTATTATCGCTAAGGGCAGTATAAAAGATGTCCTCAATTACCTTGGTTTGGGGGAAGGCTCGGCGCTGCCCGTTGGTGTACCGGTTCCATGGCCCACCGCCACACCGCCAGCAGGCTGGTTACAGTGCAACGGAGCTACGTTCACCAAA